>Ga0209707_1000133_pt1 | contig 50207 bp, 48 predicted proteins | sample EN4Hudsemesocosm_FD_184630 | JGI IMG/M metagenome (GOLD analysis project Ga0209707, IMG submission 184630) | Methane-oxidizing microbial communities from mesocosms in the Hudson Canyon - EN4B Hudson Canyon (SPAdes) (version 2) | ecosystem: Environmental > Aquatic > Marine > Cold seeps | place... | reverse complement strand
ATATCACAGGCGTAAGATATAAATTCAGAATCAGCCATTTCTTCGCTAGAAACTTCAAGGGTAAAATCATGCCCTTGGTTTAACTCTTCAATACGCTTGCTATTAATGTCGAAACCAACTGTTGGGTATTTTTTCCCAAATTCAACGGCTAATGGTAGTCCGACATAACCTAAACCAATAATAGCAATTTTAGTGTTATTTAATTCATGTAACATTATTCAGATCATTCCCTTTAATTAGATTTTAAGCGGTTTTAAATACCACTAATGGCAGCAATTGCCACAGCTGAGTTATAAATAATGCCAGTGACATTAGTCCATAATTCAAGGTTATTCATGTATTCAGCATCTAGCGGTACAACAATAGTATCACCAGGGCGTAATCGAGAGGCTTCTTCATCAGCAAACCAGTTATTACTTGTCATCATTTTTATTCTTCCATTTGCTGAAATAATATAAATGCGACTTTCATCTGCTCTTTTTTTACTGCCCCCTGATTGTGCAAGGTAATCAGAAGCGTTAAGTGTTTCATCAAAAACATGTGACGATGTAACTTGAACTTGCCCAATGACATTGATCGAATTGTTCATGGTAGGAACATACAATACATCGCCATTTTCTAATAATACATCGTAATCATTCTTGAGCATTACGCGATTTAAATCGATAACTAATCGACCTACAGCTTGAGTTTTAGTTAAGTCTGAAAGCATCATCTGCGATTCTTCGTATGATTGACTCGCAGAATCGTTAGTTAAAGACTGTGATGCCATTTCAACTCGCAAGTCGCTCGCTAATTTAAGCAAATTTTGTTGCTCGAGCTCTTTTAGTTTTACTCTTGAAAATACTGAACCTCGTGCATACGCGTACTCAGTTAAACCACCGGCTTTTTCAACTAAATCTCCAAGGCTTTCTCCACGGCGGATTGTATACTTACCGGGGAAAACAAACTCACCTCGCAATTCAATCACATGATTTTCACTCCACGAAGGAATAGTATGAATATTTATTCTGTCTTTACTTGTTAATAAAATATTGTCTTTGGGTTCATTTTTTAATGCTGAGGCTAAATTTATTGTTATAGAATGCTTTTTTACACCATAAGAATTAATTTCATTTCTAGTAACGTCTGCTTTAGCTAAATAGGCTGACTCGTTAACACCACCAGCAGCTACAATTAAATCATCAACCCGACCGTTAACCGGTAATGGATAAACCCCCGGATATTTAACTTGTCCATCTATTTCAACCAGTTGAATTGAAAGACCAGCTCCACCTTGTTGTTTTAATTTCTGAATAATAGGTAAAAGTAAACGCTGACGTGAAAATAAACTAAGTTCTTTAATATCAATTTCTTCTTCAACTTCACCACCAGTAAATTGTGCAATGGATTGATTAATTAACGCTTCCGCTTTTTCCTCTTCTAGGTCAACATCATATTTGATGTTCTCTTCACCATATTTTTGCCAAAATAATTTAGTTTTGTATTTTTCTTTCGCTAGTAGTTTTTCTTTTTTAAATAGTTCGTCTTGAGTATACGCAAGGGTATCTAAAGTAATCAATTCTTCTGATATCTTTGATGCATTTGAAAAAACTATAATCTTATCACTGGGTAGCAATAGAGGGTTTTCATCAGAATTAGGATTCTCAATTGCTTTAGCTAAAGACAATTGTAAAATTTGAATATTACGGGAAAGATCAGTTTCTCGAACAATTAATGTATAACTTAAGTCTGCATTACTTAGTAAATGAGTATCAATCCCTGGTAATAAGTCTGTAACTCTTTGACCTTGTCGCCATTGATATTTCCCTGGTCGAGCAATAGCTCCAATAAGGGTGATAGACTGTTCAAACATTTCAGCCGTTCGCATTACTTTGATATAATCGCCTTCACGAACTTTTTCAGACAATTGTATTTTATCTGTTAAATCGACATTAACAATACTGCGTAAGTGGCTTTGATTGTATCTCTCTACAATTGTTGATTTAGCATAGGCTGATGGTAAAAAACCTCCCGCCATGGCAATAACGTCATTAAATGTATCAGATGCTTTTAACTCATATATGGCAGGGCGACGTACTTCCCCATCAACGGTAACAGTTCTTCCCACAGGAGCAATAAAGACTACATCACCAGACTGCAATAAAATGTCATCTGAAGAATCTCCTTGTATTAATAATTCATACAAATCGATTGTTTTAATTAGTTTTCCAGATCGCTTTAATTGAATGTTTCTTAATGAACCAATATCATTTATGCCTCCTGCAGCAAACAAGGCATGAGTTACACTTGATAATGAGCTTAGCGTATATGGGCCTGGCTTAAAGGCATCACCTAAGACAAAAACTCTCATTGAGCGTAAAGAAGCAATACCTACAACAACATTAACGCCAATAATACGCTCTTTTATTTTATTACTAATAAACTGCTTTAATTCAATGAAAGTTAAGCCCGCCACTTTAAATGCGCCAAGATTAGGGAAAACTAGTTCGCCTTCACGAGAAACCATCATTTCAACATCAATTGTTTCTTTACCGAAGACTTGAATGGATAATTTATCACCAGGGCCAATAATATAACCTTCAGGAATGGCTATATCCATTGTCGGTGCAAAAGTATATGGGGCATTTGCAAACACATCGTAACCAAACGGCTCTATTTGTTTTTCAAGCTCTTCCTCTTCTTTTTCAATTTGATCTAATTCTTCAAATAGAGGATTTCCTTCTTCATCAAAAAGCGTACCTCGAGGATACACTTGAGAATTAGTTCCTTCATCTTCATCAGACGATTTTTTACCTGACAATTGAGCTTTCAAGTCATTGTAATCAAGCCCCATGCTTTGAGCTAAAGATTTTTGCTGACTCGGCGGTAATTTTTTAAATTGCTCAATTTGCTGTTGGCTAATATCTGCAGCATAGGCAGATAAATAGGAAGAAAAGAACAACACGGCAATAGCGGTAACTGTGGATTTAAAAAATGTTGTCATTTGTGCAAATAATTCCTGTATGCAGTAAAAAGTGCTAGCTGAAGGCCATCAAATATTAGTGTGTTTTTAACTAACGTTGACATGAGTAATTAAACTGCGAGCCTAACCTAGCAATATAAGTCGGCAAGTTTATCAGCATACTTATGGTCAAACAACTCGCAACTGATTGTTTCACCTTTTAGTTATACCATTATCGCTTATAGGCGAAATTATCTTGGCTGAATTACCGTAGGAAACATTTCAGTACATATTTCAAGCAACCAAACCTTGAAAACTTGCCTTTATGCATCAGCAAAGGTATAACACGGGCTGTATATAATATTTAAATACCAGTTGTACTAATTAATTGCCCATCTTCGAATGGTCTAAATCTACAATTTCTGCGTTGCGTTCAATTCCAATAGCCCGCTATTGCTCAATTACGCACCTTGAACTTGAAAATTTATCCTCATTAAATTTTGGTCACTAAATTAATACAAATGATATAAGCAAAATTTTGAAAGGATAATAATAATATGAATAAACCTAATGCGGGTACGCTTTTTGGCCACCCTAAAGGGCTCTTTCTCTTGTTCGGAACTGAGATGTGGGAACGTTTTGGTTATTATGGCATGCGTGCCTTATTGGTACTTTATTTGGTAGCAACAGTTGAAGAAGGTGGTTTTGGTTGGACTAACGCTGATGCTTTAAGCCTTTATGGTACATTTACCATGGCTGTTTATTTAACCCCTGTAATAGGTGGTTGGCTGGCTGACAACTTTATTGGCCAACGTAAAGCTATTATTTGGGGCGGCATAATATTCGCTCTAGGCTATTTTACCTTAGGCATTCCTAAGTCAATGATTGTTGGAATGGAAGAAACTGTCTTTTATATCGGTTTAGCACTTATCTGTACCGGTAATGGTTTATTTAAAGCAAATGTATCAAGCTTAGTTGGCGATCTTTATGAAGATGGCGATCATCGTCGTGATGGTGCATTCACCATCTTTTATATGGGTATTAACTTAGGTGCATTTTTAGCACCAATTACTGTTGGTGTACTTGGTGAAACAGTAAACTGGCATTACGGTTTCATTCTTGCTGGTTGTGGTATGTTAATTGGTTTGGCTATGCAACTTACCTTAGCTAATAAATATTTAGGTGACATTGGTGTTGAACCATCAGCTAAACGCACTAAAGGTGAACAACAGGCACATGCACCATTAACTCCAGAAGATAAAGATCGCATGAAAGTGATCTTAATCATGAGCATGTTCTCTGTAATATTTTGGGCTGGTTTTGAGCAAGCAGGTGGTTTATTTACTATTTATGCTTCTGACTTTACCGATCGTACCTTATTCGGTTTTGAAATTGCCGCTTCATCTTTTCAGTCATTAAATGCAATGTTTATTATTATGCTAGCACCAGTAGTTGCTTCTGTTTGGGTTAAGATGGGCTCTAATGAACCAACCTCTCCTAAAAAGTTCGCTTTAGCTATGGTATTTTTAGCCTTAGGCTTTTTCGTTATGCTTTGGGCTACTATGGTTCAAGGTGGAGACACTACAGTAAAAGTAAGTATGCTGTTTTTAGTATTTGCATACCTTTTCCATACCTTGGGTGAGTTATGCTTATCTCCTATTGGCTTGTCTATGGTAACAAAATTAGCACCACTTAAATTTACTTCATTGTTAATGGGTATTTGGTTCTTCTTTACCGCTTTATCTAATAAACTGGCGGCATTTATTGGTGGTTTTGTTGGTGAAGGCCAAGAAATGGTTGAGAATGCTGGTACTATCTTTATGTCAGTTGGCTCTGCGGCGCTTATTACCGGTGTAATTATCTTTGCATCAGCAGGTAAGCTTTTAGAGTGGATGCACGGCGCTGAAGGTAATGTACATCATGATCTTGAAGGAATGCTTGAAGAAGAAATTTCAGTAACAGGTACCCATGAAGGTATTTCTGAAACACACAACTAATTAACCTTGAGTCAAAGTTAAAGTTGAACGTTTAAAAAGCTGAAAGAATTCCTTTCAGCTTTTTTGTTTCTATTTCCTTATAACTGCACTACAGAGTTGCACATGCCTTTAAGAAAGCATTTAAGATCAGAGATTCGTAGACGACGTAATACCTTGTCGGCTCTTGAGCAACGTACTGCGGCAAATCAGTTAAAACAGCAGTTAGCTGCACATGATAAAATACGATCAGCTAACCACATAGCCATTTATCTAGCTAATGATGGCGAGCTTGACCCTAGTGATTTTATTGCTTGGTGTTGGCAACAGGGGAAAAAAGTTTATTTACCCGTCATTCATCCATTTAGTAAAGGGCATCTATTATTTCTTAACTACACCAAAAACTCAATAATGGTCATTAATCAATACGGTATTTTAGAGCCTAAGCTTGATGTACGGTCGATAAGGACTATCGACGACATAGATGTATTGTGTACTCCGTTAGTCGCCTTTGATAAAACAGGAGCTCGCCTTGGTATGGGTGGCGGTTTCTATGATCGTACTTTAGAGACATGGTACAAAAATTTTGAAAAAAATCGACAAATCCCTCCCTACCCTATTGGAATTGCCCATAATTGTCAGCGAGTAGATACCATTCCAAGTGAGCATTGGGATATTCCGTTACCTGAAATAATCACCCCAACTAAAAACTATTAATCTAATTCACCGCTAAAGTCTTTCACTGTTATAATATTGCCAAAGTACACATCTAAAGTTTGGAAATAACATGACACAAGACGAAATGAAGAAATCAGCAGCAATAAAAGCACTTGAATTTGTGGAAAGCGATACTATTGTTGGTGTGGGTACAGGATCTACTGTTAATTACTTTATCGACGCTCTAGCAACAATTAAAAATAAAATTACTGGCGCGGTATCTAGCTCTGATGAATCAAGTAAACGTTTAAAGGCACATGGTATTGAGGTTTTTGATCTCAATAGTATCGACGTATTAGATGTTTATGTTGACGGCGCTGATGAAATAACGAAACACAAAGCGATGATAAAAGGTGGTGGCGCAGCGTTAACTCGTGAAAAAATTGTTGCGGCTGTTGCTAAAAAATTCATTTGTATTGCTGACACCAGTAAGCAAGTAGCTGTATTAGGCAACTTCCCATTACCTGTTGAAGTTATCCCGATGGCAAGAAGTTATGTCGCTCGAGAATTAGTTAAGCTAGGTGGGGACCCCGTTTATCGCCAGGGGGTAGTTACCGACAACAGTAATGTTATTCTTGATGTGTATAACTTAGAGATACTTGATCCAAAGGCTTTAGAAACTCAAATAAACGCAATTGTTGGTGTTGTTACCAACGGTTTATTTGCCCATCGCGGCGCTGATATACTTGTACTTGGTAGTGAAGCCGGTGTATCTGTAGTTATTTAAACATTAATACTATGAATAAATACCAATAAATTGAGTTCCACTCATGTTTTAAAGATGAATTAATCGTCAATTTTGAGTAAATTAGTACTTTAGAGTTTAAGCACTATATGTTAATTTAGATATCTAGCCATCTAAAACACAATAATAATTGGCTAGTTAATATAATCATTCTTATTTTCATAATTAACAGAGAAACAAGTGACATCATGAGCAGCAATTCTTTAGCAAAAGACAAAATTAAAATATTACTCCTTGAAGGCGTTCACCCTAGCGCCCTCGCTGAACTAAACGCCAAAGGTTATAACAATATTGAATCACTTAAGACATCCTTAAGTGAAGATGAGTTGATCAAAAAAATTGCCTCTGTTCACTTTATTGGCATTCGCTCACGCACGCAACTAAATGAAAATGTATTAAGTCATGCTAAGAAGCTAGTAGCTATTGGTTGTTTTTGTATCGGTACAAACCAAGTAGATACCAAGGCAGCTCAAATACTGGGCATACCCGTATTTAATGCCCCTTTTTCAAATACTCGCTCTGTAGCAGAATTAGTTTTAGGTGAAACATTGTTACTATTACGCGGTATCCCAGAGAAAAGTGCTAAGGCGCATCGCGGCGAATGGAATAAATCAGCTGCGGGCTCTGTTGAAGCTAGAGGAAAAGTATTAGGTATTATCGGTTATGGCCATATTGGTATGCAGTTAGGCATATTAGCCGAAACTTTAGGTATGCGAGTTCGCTTTTATGATATAGAAACAAAGCTGCCTCTTGGAAATGCAAGCCAAGCAAGTTCTCTAAACGCATTACTTTCTGAAGCAGATGTTGTTAGTTTACATGTTCCTGAAACACCTCAAACGCAAGATATGATCAGTACTGCTCAATTTAATGCAATGAAAAATAATGCGATATTTATAAACGCTTCTCGAGGAACTGTTGTTGATATTGATGCGTTATCTCAGGCACTTCGCGACAAGAAAGTTGGCGGTGCTGCGATAGATGTATTCCCAGTGGAGCCTAAAGGCAACGACGAAGAGTTTATTTCTCCTCTTCGCGAGTTTGATAACGTAATTCTTACGCCGCATATTGGGGGAAGCACCAAAGAAGCACAAGAAAATATAGGCTTAGAGGTTGCTAGCAAATTAGCCAAGTACTCTGATAATGGTTCAACATTATCTGCAGTAAACTTCCCTGTCGTTTCTTTACCTGAACACACAGGAACAAGTCGTTTATTACACGTTCATCATAACCAACCAGGTGTATTAACCAAAATTAACCAAGCCTTTGCTCAGCATGATATCAATATCGCTGCTCAATACTTACAAACTGACGACAAAGTTGGCTATGTGGTTATTGATATAGAAACTCAGAATAGTAAAACAGCTTTAAGAGAGTTAAAGCTCATTGAAGGAACAATTAGAGCGAGAATATTACACTAGCTGTATTGGGTATATTAGTTAACCCCAACTCGGTTTAAGGTATTCATTCTATGATTCGTCATTCCGGTAATATTTTAGGCCGGAATCTATGCCATTTAAGTGCGAGATCCCCGACAAAAATACCTCGGGGATGACAATTATAATATTATGAGTTTATCCCTAGTTCACGTTAGTTATTGAGTTTATTATCTAGAACGTATGTCTAGGTGTTAAGCTCCTAAACTAACACTCTAAAAAATAAGATGCATACAAGCTAAAGCTATTAAGCCTGCCAATATATCATCTAACATGATTCCTAAGCCGCCATGAACCTTTTTATCAATAAAAGATATCGGCCAAGGTTTAAAAATATCAAAAAAACGAAAAAGAGCAAACCCAACGACTACAGCTAACCAGCTAAACGGCACCATATACATGGTAATCAAGAAACCTACAATTTCATCCCAAACGATAGCACCATGATCATGTACGCCTGCAGCATCAGCCGCTTTTTGGCAAATATATATTCCAGCAATGCTCATCACTAAGACCACAATCGCATAGTTAAATGATGAAAGGGATAACATTAATAAATAAACAGGAATTGCTGCAAGTGTGCCAAAGGTCCCAGGAGCTTTAGGTGCTAAACCACTACCAAATCCTAAAGCTAAAAATTGAATAGGATCGGATAGCGTAAAATTTTCTGTCGAGTTTTTTTTAATCATGACGTTATGAGAAGTGCTCGAAGCCTTTAACATTGATCGAAATAGCTTTGCTGTCCATAGTCGTTGTTATTTTTTCAGAGGTATTCATTTGACCAATGCACGTAAGCGGTATGCCTGCATTACTTAAAACAGTTTCCATTCCCACTTTATTATCTTCAGAAACTGTAAATAATAGTTCATAATCATCGCCTCCTGCCAACGCTAGCTCAATAGCTTGCTCAAGACCAAGGGTATCGACGAGAATATTGGATAGCGGTAGTGCATCTAAAACGATATTTGCTCCAACCCCTGACGAATTGCAAATGTGGCCTAAATCAGAGATCAAACCATCAGAAAGGTCTATCGCGGATGAGGCATACTCACGTAAACTTTGCCCTGCGAGTACCCTAGGTTTAGGGTAATCTAATTTAGTTAATATTTGTTCTACAAAACTACTTTCAATGACAATATCACCTTGCAGATGCTTTAATGCGAGTGCTGCATCACCAAGTTCCCCTGTAACATAAATCCAATCACCTGCTTTTGCTCCAGAGCGACGCAATGGAGTGTCTATAGGAACTAATCCTTGTGCAGTAACGGTTATGCTTAAAGGCCCTTGGGTAGTATCACCACCAATAAGTTGAATATTATAATATTCACAAAGCTCGAATAAACCTGCACAAAATTCTGTCAGCCATTGGTCATTAAATGCAGGTAAAGTTAATGCTAATGAAATCCAAGTAGGTTCAGCGCCCATTGCCGCTAGATCAGATAGATTTACTGCAATAGATTTATGGCCAATGGCTCTTGGTGATGTATTTACAGGGAAATGTACACCACTTACCAACGTATCAGTAGTAATTGCAATATGTTGACGTTCTGAAGGTGCAATTAGCGCACAGTCATCACCAATACCTAAAACAACGTCTTTACGATTGGTTACTTGTTCAGTAAAAAATCGTTTAATGAGATTAAACTCTTTCATAGCATTAATTCACGTAAATTTTTATAGCTTTTATGTAAATTTTCACAAGAAAAAATAAATAAAATTATTCTTGAGGACGTATTAGTTTGACAGCTTTGTCTAAAACGCCATTAACAAATTTATGACTATCATCTGCAGCAAATGACTTTGCTAGCTCTATAGCTTCGTTAATAACTACTTTATAAGGGACATCGACACTGTCATTTAGCTCATAAATGGCCACTCTTAATATGGCTTTCTCTACATGATCAACATCATCTAGTGGTCTATCAACATGTGGAGAAATGGCACTGTCAATGCTACTAACACTCGATGTTACACCGTGTAGTAGTTGCTGAAAATAAGCAATATCAAATCGACGAGCACTATTATCTGTCAAAAAATTAGTTTCAATATCGCTCACTGAATTTTGACTTAACTGCCATGAGTAAATAGCTTGTACAGCTAATTCTCTGGCTTTTCTTCTAGGTGATGGTTTCACAATCTTTTCTCAAATATAATTATAGCTTAGCTAACACATTAACCATTTCTAAAGCACTTAAAGCAGCTTCAGCGCCTTTATTACCTGCTTTTGTACCTGCACGGTCAATGGCTTGCTCAATAGTATCAGTAGTAATAACTCCGAAAGCAACAGGAACAGTAAATTCCATAGCAACCTGAGCTAACCCTTTGTTACATTCACCAGCAACAAAATCAAAGTGGGGAGTTCCACCACGAATTACTGCACCGATAGCGATTATTGCATCAAACTCACCTTTTTGTGCTAGGCGCTTAGCTGCAACAGGTAGCTCATAAGCTCCAGGAACACGAACAATTGTAATATCATCATCAGCAACATTACCATGACGCTTTAATGCATCAACAGCACCTTCTAATAAACTTTCAACAATAAAACTATTGAAACGTGATACAACTATGGCAATTTTTCTACCTTTTGCATCAAAATTTGCTTCTATAACATTCATCTAATTATTCTCACCGATAAAATTTTGCGCAATTCTAACAAATTGCGAACCAAGACGGTACTCGTTTATTGCGTTTTTTCTGGTTAAATTCTTCAGATGAATTATTACTCATCATCAAATTCATCCATGAAGGCATCAAGCTCCGCTTCTTCTTCTTCGTCAATGACTACCGGAGGATGACCATCATAAAGTTTATAATTCATATTTTGAAAATAAGCATTTTTAACAAACTCATAATCATCAAGAGATTCACGAATCAAAGGCTCTTGATCGGCAAGTGCAGCTCTTTGCTCCAAACCAATTACCGCCCAACGAGCAAGATTAGGCCAAAAATCGATAACCGCGAGAGGCCAATAATATTTATCAACATAATCACCAACTTCTTCACGCACAGAGCTTGGACCTATACCAGGCACAACAATGTATGGCCCATCTCCCACGCCATAAGTCCCTAGGACTTCACCAAATTCTTCTTGCTCTCCAGTCCAACCAAAGTCACTTGCTGGATCAAAGAAACCTAATAGACCAATAGTAGAATTTAGAACAAAACGACCAGTGCTTTTAGCTGCATTTTCAAATTTTGCTTGCAGTAAGTTATTTATAATACTCGATGGCTCATTTAAATTCAGTGCCATATTATATAAACCCGAACGCAAAAAAACGGGTGTGTAAGTAGTATATGCAACAGAGGCAGGTTTAGAGATATACTTATCAGTATAATCCCAAGTAAAAGTCCAAAAAGCCCGGTTAATAGGCTCAATGGGGTCTCTATTATCACTACCATCATTTGCTGGCGTTGAAGAGCAACCTGAAAGTATGAGAGAGGTTAGAATTATAAATATTGAGTTATAACGAGATAACCGGGGAGAAACGGAGAACTTCACTAACTTTTCCTTGCCTAAAGCTTTAACAATCAAAATAAGACTGCAAGATTCTATCATGACTTTAAGGATTTGCCATAGATAACTATATTCTACATTTACTAGGAATTACTTTGATTGGTTTTATAAACTGATAACAACATTTCAGCTTCAGCTCTTGGAAGCTCACATTCACTGATGATTTCTTCTACATCAGCACCTTTTGCCGCTAACTTAAAGGCTCGGGTGTATAACTTATCTTCGGGTTGATGATCTAAAAACTGTTTCACTTGCTGCGAAAGGCTAATAAAATCATTTTGTAAGGACTTAATTCTATATTCCAGTTGCTTTATGACTTGCTCATTTTCGATATTCTGATCATTATTGGTTATAAGTTCATCCTGGCTTTTAATGGTGGACGTCATTTCATGAATTAATAATTCGCTCACCTGTTGCTGACTTTCTAAAATAGCCAATTTACTATTAATTGATGATTGCGACACTTTGAAAAAAATGCTGAGTGTAATACTTATGATAAGGGAAAGTATTGCAATAATAGTTATAACTAATGCCGACATCGACTTACCTCTACATATGACTAAACGTTTTTAACAAAAAAGCCTGAATGTTCAGGCTTTACTACTGCTAATTAGGTTAAAAATCTATTCATTAAAATTGTTTAAGCTCATCCCATTCGTCGTCAGATAACAACTTATTTAGATCAACTAAAATCAACAACTCTCCATCTCGGTTTGAAACACCTTGAATAAATTGGGCACTTTCATCATTACCAACATTTGGCGCTTCATCAATCTCTGACGCCCGTAAATAAACAACTTCAGATACTTTATCGACTAATATACCAATCACTTGCTTATCAGCCTCAATAATCACAATCCGAGTATTATCAGTAACTTCAGCTGACTCTAAACCAAACCTTGAACGTGTATCAATAACAGTAACAACATTCCCTCTCAAGTTGATAATACCAAGTACGTATAATGGAGCCCCTGGTACAGGTGCAATTTCTGTATAGCGAAGAACCTCTTGTACCTGCATTACATTAATTCCATATACTTCAGATTCTAAAGTAAAAGTTACCCACTGAAGTACTTCATCATTTGCATCTATTTTTTCATTAGTATTGCGTCTTTCATCAGACATACAATTCGCCTCTTAATTTCAACCAAGTGAACAATTTTTTCCAAACTACATTATTTAACTAAATACCTGCACCATCATCAAGTAACTTAATAAGAGCTTCAACATCAAGTAATGCGCACATACGCTCTTTTACTAATCCCGCTAACCATGGTCGTTTACTGGGTTTATCTAACCATTTAACTTCTTCTTGTTGTAATGTAACAGTATCAACAAGGTGTTCAGCCATTAAACCCCACTTACTATTACCTAACATTATAACATACTGATAGTTTAACGAATTAATTAATGTTTCATTACACTTTTCAGGCATCACCCACAATGCAGTATCAACAACATTAACTTTATCATCTCTGTGGAGCATCACCCCTTTAAACCAATCGGGCTTTCCCATTAAACTTGTTGTTTTATCCGTGTTATGAATACCACCTAACTCAATCAAAGGTACAGCAATAATCAACCCTGCAACATCAAAGAACATCGCTTGAAAATTGCCTTTGCGGTAATCTTTCTGTTTTTTAGCATCGGAAATATTACCTTCACTTTTACGAGTATGAATTGATGCTTCTATAGCTTCTTTTATCGACTCTTTTTTCGCTATTTTCTCTGGTGTTTTACTTTCCTCAGAGATTAATGCATCACGTTTTGAATAAACCTTAGGAATTGGCTCACTCACATTTTCTAATAATTTTTCTAAACGCTTGTTTTCTGTTCTAGTTTTAACCGGTTTTGTTGTAACAGCCTTATCCTTTATGCCGGCTTCATCATCTGTTAATAACTCAGACAGATAATTTTGCATAATGTCGCTACTGGCAGCTAAAGACTTTGTCATTTATTTTTCACCACTGGTAGTTCCATTAAGTAATCGAGTAAACTTTTATAAGCATACACCCCTCGAGATGATCTTGCATAATCAGAAGGTACTTTTTGTGCAAAACTTGAGTTTCTAAAGTTAGTATCAATAGGAATAACACCTGGCCAAACTTTTTCTTGATAAGTTTCTTTAAGTTTTTGATAAGTTAAAAGTGAAGCTTTTGTCCTTTTATCAAACATGGTTGGTACAATGGTATAATTAAAAAGATTTTCTTGCTCTCCTTGCATTATATCCATTGTCTTCATCATTCTGTCTAAGCCTTTTAATGCTAAAAACTCGGTTTGTACAGGGACAATTATTCGAGTAGATGCAGCTAGAGCATTCACCATTAACACGCCTAAAACGGGTGGGCAATCCATTAATACATAATCATATTCGTTACTTAGCTTTTGTATCGCCTTTTTTAATACCAGACCCATACCACCTTTGCTACCGAGTGATCGATCAAGCGTTGCTAACCCCATTGTTGCGGGTAAAATATCTATATTTTTATATTTTGTCGGGCATAAGCTTTGTAATATTTGCTCTTTACTTGAAACTTGAACAAATAAATCATAAACGCTTAAATCCAGATCTTCTGACTCAATACCAAAATAGTAGCTTAAAGAGGCATGGGGATCGGTATCAACAAGTAAAACTCTATGTCCACATTCAGCTAACAAACCACCTAATGCTATGGTCGTTGTTGTTTTACCTACTCCACCTTTTTGATTTGCTATTGTCCAAACTACCAATTGGCCACCTTACTTATTTTTTTTAATTTGTTCATCTTCACGAGTTGTAATACGTATGCCACCATTTTCTAACTGTATTACTTTAATTTCTTTACTATTACCATTTTCGATTACAATATCATTGATTGCTTCGACATCTTTGACACTAATAGTTGGGGTTTGCAACAAATTAGCTTTCTCTATGCCATATTTAGAGACTGCAATTACCACTTTCCGATTCTTTGCTCGTCCTAAAGCGGTGGAATTGTCGGCGCTAGGATAAAACTCACCATACCCTTCTATTGCCATTCTAGCGGGAGACATTTGTAATTCTTCTAGAACATGCAATATTGCAGTCGCTCTATAAACTGACAACTCCCAGTTTGATGAAAATATCTCATTATTAATAGGCTCATTGTCAGTATAGCCTCGAATGCGAACAAAGTTACTTACGTGTCCGAGCACATCATAGATAACTGATAATATTGTTTTCGCTGCTATTGTCGGAGATGATGAGCCGCTAGGAAATAACAAACCACTATTAAGCTCTATTTCTAACCAATCTCCGTCAAGTTGTAATTGAGCAAAGCCCGACTCAACTAATTCATATAAAGCTGTATGTAATTCTGTTTCAAGGGAAGTTAAATTTGTACCTACCTGACTATCGGATACATTTGAAATAACTTGCTCTCCCTCTAATAATTCGGGTCCTGCAACATCGAGTATTCCATTGCCGTAAAGTTTCTTATTAGTTTTACTTGAATTAATATCGAGAATATCATCTCCATGTCCACGGTTTTTTGTCAGTTTATCATCAGCTTGAAATACTTTGCCTATTGACTCAGTTGCAGTTTCAAAACTTTTTTCATTAACCATAGCCATTGCATAAAGCACCACAAACAAAGCAAAAAGCAATGTCATATAATCAGCATAGGAAACTAGCCAACGATCAACATTTTCAGGTTCTACGCTGTGTCTACGAGCTTTATGCTTGTTCACTGTTCAAGCCTAAATGCAGATAGTTTATTTTCAATAGAATGTGGATTTTCACCATGAGCTATAGCAAAAAGTCCTTCACAAACCATTTCTCGATACATGGTTTGTTGATGAATAATAGCGCGTATTTTATTAGCAACAGGTAAATAAAGAAGATTCGCAAAGCCAACACCATATATAGTGGCGATAAATGCTGTTGCTATACCCTGTCCAAGCAAATCAGGGCTGCTCAAATGCCCCATGGCTTGTATTAAACCTAATACGGCACCCAAAATACCTATGGTTGGGCTATAGCCCCCCATGGCTTCAAAGACACTAGCAGAACGTAAGTTATGTTCTCGATACAAGTCCAGATCAAGCTCCAATGACAGCTTAAACTGCTCGGGATCAACACCATCAACTAATAAATTGAGGCCTTTATTGGTGAAAGTGTCTTGCTCATCTAGTGCAATATTTTCCAATGCTAAATATCCAGATTCGCGCGCTTTATCAGCCCAAGTAACAATATTATTTATTCCGTCCTCAACATTATAATTAGGAGGGTAAATTATCCACTTAAGTAAAGAGAGTGCATGAAAAAATTGTTTAGCCGAAGATTGCAACATGACAGCACCTAGGGTTCCACCAAAAACAATAATAAATGCAGGAAGTTCAAATAGAGCACCTATTGATCCCCCTTCTATGACAAAGCCAAGATATATAGCTAAAAATGCGACACCAAGACCTAAAATACTTAATCTATCCATGCTTAACTTCCTTGAGAATAGATGCTGAAAAATGTTCAATAGATAAAGCTAATTCAGAAATACCTGCAACAGCAACCGCTTGCGGCATGCCATAAACAACACAAGTCTCTTCATTTTGCGACCAAATAGTTGCTCCCTTACTCTTTAGCATCCTACAGCCTTCACGGCCATCAGAGCCCATCCCCGTTAAAATAACACCGAGCACATCACCAGAATAAACTTTTGCAGCAGAGCCAAAGCTAACATCAACACTTGGTTTAAATGCTATGCGTGGTGAATTATCTTCAATAATTTTCAATTTTGCTAAACTTTCTTTACCTTCAATAATCATTTGAAGTCCGCCTGGTGCTAAGTAGGCACAGCCGGGTTTCAACACATCACCATTCGATGCTTCTTTTACTGTTATTTGGCATAGTGAATTAAGACGCTCTGCAAAAGCTTTAGTAAAGGCTGCCGGCATGTGTTGTACCATTATAATTGGCAAAGGAAAGCTTTTAGGTAATTGAGTTAAAATCTTTTGTAAAGCCACAGGTCCACCTGTTGATGTGCCTATAGCTAATAACTTATATTCCTTTCCCGAACTTCGCTTCAATACGGCAGAAGGTGTTTGCTCTTTTATTGTCGGTTGACTTGCTTTTATGCGCTCTTGAAGTGTTGGACTTTCTTCAATACGGTTATTTCGGCCAAACTTTCGAGTATTTAAACTTGCAGGAGGTGCCCCAACTTGCGGCGAACGAATAGGCCTGACACTTGTTTTCTTACGTGCAAGCTGAGAAACTCTTTGTCGTAATAAACTGCCAGCATCCTCACTGTTAGAGGCGATTTCATTAAATTTTTTCGGTAAAAAATCTAATGCCCCTGCATCTAAAGCTTCTAATGTGGATTTAGCGCCTTGGTGGGTTAAAGAGGAAAACATTAAAATAGCGGTTGGCGCTTTGGCCATTATTTGTTTTACCGCTTCAATGCCGTTGAGAACCGGCATTTCTATATCCATGGTAATAACATCTGGTTTCAAAGAAATTGCTTTATCAACAGCTTCTTGACCATTTACTGCAACGTCTATTACAGTTAAGTTACTATCCTTGTTTAAAATGTCACTGACACGACGCCGAAAGAAGCTTGAATCATCAACAACTAGTACCTTATAGGGCATTTATTTTCTCTTCAAAGTTGATATTTCACTTAACTTTGTATTAATTGATTTTTAGCGAAATTTTTTGTTAACAGCCGCTTTTTTTGCATAAAATTTCAACATGTTAGGGACATCCAAAATTAATGCAATACCACCGTCACTGGTTATAGTTGCTCCAGCCATACCTGGGGTACCGTGCAATAACCTATCTAGAGGCTTAATAACCACCTCTTCTTGACCAATCAGGCTATCAACAACAAAACCAACTTGTTGCGCTCCTAATTGAACAATGACAACATGGCCTTTATCTCTTGTTTTTTCTTTAAAATCTCGAACTAACCACTGATCTAAATAGAATAAAGGAATTGCTTTTTCCCGAACAATGATGGTTAATTGACCATCAACATTATTAGTTGTTGTTAAATCAAGATGGAATATTTCATTCACCCCAGCAAGAGGTAATGCAAAGATTTGTTTGCCAACTACCACCATTAATGTAGGTAAAATTGCTAACGTTAACGGTACCTTAATTTCTAAGACCGTTCCCACGCCCATTTCAGAGTCTATATTAACGGTACCGTTGAGCTGGGTGATTTTAGTTTTAACCACATCCATGCCAACGCCACGGCCAGATACCTCTGATATTTCTGTTTTAGTAGAAAAACCTGGCGCAAAAATCAAACTAAAAGCATCTTTATCAGACATTCTTGAAGCTGCTTCAGCATCTAAAACACCACGTTCAATCGCAATACTTTTAAGTTTGTCCGCATTCATCCCTGCACCATCGTCTTTAATGGTTAATAGGATATGATCACCTTCTTGTGAAGCTGAAAGTAGTACAGTGCCTTCTCTGGGTTTTCCTTTAGTTTCTCGTGCATCAGGCTCTTCAATGCCATGATCGACAGAGTTTCTCACCAAATGCACCAGTGGATCCGCAAGCGCTTCAACTAAATTTTTATCTAAATCAGTTTCCTCACCTTCCAGAACCAATTTAATTTCTTTATTTAAACTTCTAGCTAAATCTCTAACCACTCGAGGAAAGCGACCAAATACTTTTTTGATTGGCTGCATACGCGTTTTCATTACAGCACCTTGAAGATCAGTAGTAACTGCATCTAAGTTTGTAATGGCTTTAGTTAAGTCCTCATCTTCTTTCGTAAGACCTAAACTTGTAAGTCGGTTACGCACAAGAACTAACTCACCAACCATGTTCATGATTTGATCTAAACGTTTAGTATCAACACGAACAGTAGTTTCAGCTGGTGGAGGAGCAGGTGCAGCAGGTTTTTTAGTAGATGAGGCAGCTGGTTTAACTACGGGTTTAGCTACTGGTTTGACACTCGCTTGTACCTTTTGAGAGGTCTTTTCTTCTGGCTTAGGACTCGACGAACTGACCGGTGTAGACTTAACACCTACAGTTTTATCGCTAGCTGTATCTGAAGACTTTTTAGGTGCATTTCCTTTGCCGTGTAGCTCATCTAAAAGTGCCTCGAAATCATCATCGGTAATGTCGTCACCATTTGAACTTGCAGCACTTGAGGCGGAGGGAGCATTAACATCAGCATTAAAGGCACCTTGACCATGTAACTCATCTAACAAGGACTCAAATTCATCATCTGAGATATCATCACTGTCATTACTAAACTCATTACCACTACTTTCTGAGGAGGTTGGCTCAGGAGCACTTGGTGGACTACTGCCATGCAACTCATCAAGTAAACGATCGAATTCATCTTCTGACATTTCATCGTTTGAATCATTTACATCGTTTTGTGAGGTTTCAGGACTATCATGAGTAACCGTTGTTGAGGGAAGTTCAGTAGCATTTTGTACTTCTTCACTCTCAGGGACACTTAATCGATGTAATTCAGCAATTAGTGCAGGGTCTGCTGCAATTAATGGCTCTCTGTTTTGAACCAGAACAAACATTTCATTTACACTGTCTAATGCTTGTAAAATAACATCCATTAAATCAGATGTGACAGCCCGCTTTCCTGTTCGTAAAATATCAAATATATTTTCAGCACCATGACAAACATCAACAAGTTCATTCAATGCAAGGAAACCAGCTCCACCTTTAACAGTATGAAAACCGCGAAAAATCGCATTTAGCAAATCAGCATTATCAGGATCGTTTTCAAGTTCAACTAATTGCTCGGATAACAATTCAAGTATTTCACCCGCCTCAATTAAAAAATCTTGAAGAATTTCTTCATCTGCTTCAAACGACATTCAGTAACTCCCGTTAAAATCCTAAACTTGATAAAAGATCATCTACATCATCCTGACTTTCAACAACATCATCTCTTGCTTGTGTATTGACAATAGGCCCTTCAACTAGGTTTTCACCTACCTTGGGTTTAGTTTGTTCAAGTGCTTTGTCAGCAGTTATACCAAATGCAGTTAACATATTGATAAGGCTATCTTCCACTTCTCTAACTAAATCAATGACTTTACGAATAACTTGTCCCGTTAAGTCTTGAAAATCTTGAGCCATGAGTACATCGGTCATTAATGAACGCATATGCTCTGTTTCATTACCTGTATTTGTTAATAAGGCATCAATATCTATACACAAGCTTTTAAATTCTGCCACATCAAGTTTATTATTCATTAACTTAGCCCAAAGAGGATTAACTGTTTCAATTTGTCCCTGAATAGTATCTACAACAGGAAAAATGGCCTCAACAGCATCCATCGTTTTATTAGCAGCTTCTTCTGTACGTGTAATAACGTAATTTAAACGTTCTTTCGCATCAGGAATATCAGCAGTGGCGAGATCACTCAATCTAGAGTCAAGTTGAAAATTCATCAATGAATCGTGTAACTGGCGAGTTAGCTTACCAATTTCAGCAAACAGCTCAGAATTAATTGGGTTCTGAATTTCAGCAATCAGCTCATCGGCAGCTTCTTGCTGACCAGACTCCAAAAACTCAACTAGAGATTTAGCCTGCTCCAGTGAAACATGGCAATTCGACAAAGCGCTCATGTAAATTCCTTATTAATAACTTTTTTGAAAAGAAACGAAACGAGGAGTTATCCTAAACGTTCAAAAATCTTATCAAGTTTAGTTTTTAATGTGCCTGCAGTGAAAGGTTTGACGATGTAACCATTTACACCTGCCTGTGCGGCCATTACAATTTGCTCTTTTTTCGCTTCTGCTGTAATAAGCAACACAGGAATATGTGCTAAATTAGCATCAGCGCGAATAGCTTTTAATAGGTCGATTCCTTGCATACCAGGCATATTCCAATCTGTGACGACAAAATCAAAGTCTCCACCTTGAAGCATAGGTAATGCGGTACTGCCATCATCTGCTTCTTGAATGTTTGTAAAGCCTAAATCTCTTAGTAAGTTTTTCACTATTCGTCTCATGGTTGAAAAATCATCAACAACAAGTACTTTCATATTTTTATCCAAGGCACCCTCCGGCATAACATTCAAAATTGATTAAAATTCATTACTTATTACTATGAGTTAAATCACCAGATTAACAAGTAATTATTACTATTTATAATACCTTAATTTACAAAATTAGCACTTAACTTTGCCAAGATTGCATGCGAGCTTTTAATCTATGCATCGCCTGACTATGGATTTGGCTAACTCTAGACTCACTTACGTCTAATACTTGACCAATTTCCCGCAAATTTAATTCTTCATCGTAATACAGTGACAGTACTAAAGCTTCGCGCTCTGGTAAAGAAGAAATGCACTTCGCCAAACCTTTTTTAAACGCTAAATGTTCAATGTCTTGATAAGGATCATCACTATGGTTACTTTCATCAAGGTTTAGTCCATTTTCACCGCTAGCTAAATCTTCAATGCCAATAATTTTCCCAGAGCTCACTTCACTTAATATATGATGGTACTCATTTAGTGAAATATCAAGTTTTTCAGCAACTTCACCATCAGTAACATCCCTACCTAGTTTAGCCTCTAATTCTTTTATTGCATTACTCACCATTCGACTATTTTTATGAACCGAGCGAGGAGTCCAATCACCACGACGAATTTCATCTAGCATAGAGCCACGGATACGAATACCTGCAAAAGTTTCAAAACTAGCGCCTTTAGTGGCATCGAAGTTATTTGCAGCTTCAAATAAGCCGATCATACCTGATTGAATAAGATCATCAACAAGAACACTTGCAGGCAACCTAGCAAGCAAATGATAAGCAATACGTTTAACTAAAACGGTATGCTGTTCAAGCAGCGCAGATTTATCTACGTGAACATTATAAGCATTTGCTTTTACCACTTTTGCTCCAATATTTTGTGTTTAGCAGTACTTGAGAAGTAAATAAAATATATATTTGATGAAAGTTATTTATTATCCAATAATTTTTCGATAAAAAATTCTAGATGACCCGTTGCTTGGTTAGGTACTGACCACTTGCCGATTCTAGTTGCTAATCCTTTAAAAGCTATAGAAGCTGGTGAGTCAGGAAACGCTTCAACAATGGCTTTTTGTTTACGTACTGATTTTCTGATATTTTCGTCAAATGGCACTATAGCAACTAAGTCTAATGCAACATCTAAAAATCGATCCGTCACTTTAGTCAGTTTAGCAAATAACTGCTGCCCTTCTTTTGGAGTACGTACCATATTAGCAACCACTTTGAATTTGAACACATCATGATCTCGACTAAGAAGTTTCATCAATGCATAACAATCTGTAATTGATGTTGGTTCATCACAAACAACTAACATTACATCTTGTGCTGCGCGAGTAAAACTTAAGACCATGTCAGATATACCGGCGGCGGTATCAACAATAAGAACATCAAACTTGGTTTGCATATCACTAAAAGCTCGAATTAACCCAGCATGCTCTGCGGGTGTTAAATCAACCATAGATTGTGTACCTGAAGTGGCTGGAATGACATTAATACCAGCAGGACCTTCGATAACAATATCATCGAGTTCACACTCTCCTGACAATACATGGGATAGATTTCTTTTCACTCTCAAACCTAGCATAACATCAACATTCGCTAAGCCTAAATCGGCATCAAGAACGAGCACTCTTTTCCCTTGTTGGGCTAAGGCTATTGCAGTGTTCAATGAAACGTTAGTTTTACCTACGCCCCCTTTCCCCCCTGATACAGCAATGACTTTAATTGGTTGTGATTTTTGCATTTCTCTTAAGCCACTCGCTTGGTCTTTCATCTATTTATCTCAATATTTTAGTGTACTCTTCTATTAAAAATAGAAAGAAAGCTAATACTAAATTTACATCACCTCTGCATGAGTTACAGAAGTGGTACGCATCATAACATTATGTTGTGGTGGTACTTTATTTGCCATCTTATCAGCAAGCGTAACCAGTTTTTCAACATTTGCAACTTTAATGTCTTCAGGAACTCTTTGACCATCAGTAAGATAACCTATTGGCAAACCATTTTGAATTGAAGTTGAAATTATTTCGCCAATACTTACGCTTTCATCAAGTTTAGTATAAATACTGCCCGATAAAGGTACTTTTTTAAAGCGTTCTACATTTTCTTGCATCACTCGTTGTTGGGTATTAGCAGCTAATACTAAATAGTTACGGATTTTTACTCTGGTATTAGTGACTAAAGTAGTTAAATGCTCAGCCAAGCGCATATCTCGTTGCCCCATACCCGCAGTATCAATTAATATGAGCTTTTTATTAGAAAACAATTGCAATAATTCATCTAACTCTTCTGCATTTTTTGCAAGTTTGACATTACAGCCAATAATTTTCCCGTAGGTATTTAATTGTTCAAAACCCGCAATACGAAAAGTGTCTGTAGAAATAAGAGCCACTTGATCTGCACCATGAAGTTGCGAAAAACGTGCTGCAAGTTTTGCAATAGTTGTCGTTTTCCCCACTCCTGTAGGTCCAACTAAGGCAACAACACCACCTCGATTGATAATATCATTATTGGTAGTATTTAATTGCTGTGCAACTAGCTGTTTGGCAAGCAACCACGCTTGTTCTTCCTGGTTTTGAGCAGGTACATAACCCGCTATTTGATCTGATAACTGCTCTGTTAATCCTAATGTCATTAATCGATTGACTAAAACGGCTCGTTGTGGGTCTTTTTGCGCTAAGTCTTGCCACATAAGCCCCGAAACCTGATGCTCTAATAGTTGCCTGATAGAAGCCATTTCTTTTTGCATAGATAGTAGATCAACATTTAAAACCGAAGCCTTTTTTGATTCTTCAGCTAACGCATGTTGAGGTGTAGACACAGTAAAGCCATCGTCATCAATTATTTGCGAGGGTGATTGTGTTGCTGGTAAGTCTTGCTGTTTTGTTTCTTGTAGTTTCTCGGTAAAGCGTTTAAATTGCTGTTCAATCGTGTCTTTACTCGACGTAACATTATCATCTTTAACGTCAGTATTTTTCTGTACTTGACGATTAAGTAGTTCAGTTAAACTATCTGCAGGTGCTTGACCAGGAGAGCTCAATTCAGCAGCCTCACTTGTCGTATCGTGAAATGTCTGTTTTGGAGGTGTACCCAAAGTAACTACATCACTGGCAATTTGCTGCTCACCGTTATTGTTATCTGTGGGATTATCATTAACATTAGATTGAGCAGTTGGTGTTACTTGTGAATAATCAATTGCCGCCATTAATTCAACACCTTCAGCAATTTTTTTATTTGACATAATAACAGCATCAACACCTAACTCTTCTTTAATTAGTGTTAATGCGGTACGCATATCTTTGGCTACAAAACGTCTAATTTTCATTACAACCTCTACTTAACTAAAACTTACTGGCCAATGGCACTAACAATTTTTATTTGTTTATCGTCGGGTATTTCTTGATAAGAAATCACTCGCAAGCCAGGAATGGTATATTTAACAAATTTAGCGAGTACAGTTCGCAATATACCTGATGTTAATAATATTGGTGCGTCACCTGACATTTCTTGTTGTTGAGCCCCTTCAGTCAGCGATTTTTGTAAGCGCTCAGCTAAACCAGGTTCAATGCCAGCACCGTCATCTCCTGCCATTTGCATTGACTGATGCAACATTTGTTCCAGCTCAGGTGCCAAAGTTATGACAGGTACTTCGCCTTCAGGTCCAACTAAATCTTGAATAATAAATTTACGAAGTGTGATGCGAACTGCAGCAGTTAAAATGTCAGTGTCCTGGCTTTTGGGACCATATTCAACTAACGTCTGAACAATACTACGCATATCTCTAACTGCCACACCTTCATTCATTAAGTTCTGTAAAACTTTAACTACTGTTCCCAATGTTAAAATATCGGGGATCAATCCTTCTACCAATTTAGGGTGTTTTTTCTCTAGCATATCAATTAAATTTTGCACTTCTTCATGCCCTAGCAGTTGTGCAGCATTATTAGTGAGGATTTGGCTTAAGTGAGTTGCTAACACAGTAGCGGCATCAACAACGGTATAACCCAGAGTTTGAGCATGCTCTCGCTGTCCTTGATTAATCCACACCGCATCTAAGCCAAAAGCAGGATCCTTAGTGGCTACACCGTCAAGTTTGCCAAAGACCTGCCCTGGATTTATAGCTAACTCTTGATCATGACGAATTTCAGCAGTGCCGATTGTCACTCCCATTAGAGAAATTTGGTAGCAATTAGGGTCTAAATCAAGGTTGTCGCGAATATGAACTGCTGGTACTAAAAAACCAAACTCTTGTGATAATTTCTTCCTGACACCTTTGATACGGCTAAGTAGCTCCCCACCTTGTGATTTATCAACGAGAGGGATTAACCTATAACCAATTTCTAAGCCAATAATATCGACATGGTTAACATCATCCCAACCTAATTCTTTAACCTCAGCTTCTTGTTTTTGGTTTTCAACTTGTGACAATTGCTGCACTTCTGCAAGCTCTTTAGCTTTGTTTTTTTTGCGTTTTTCTCCAAAAAAAGCAGCTAAAGCTATAACCACAGCAAAAAACAAAAAGGCAAAATGGGGCATTCCCGGTACAATACCCATGATAAACATCAATGCTGCAGCAGAATATAATGATTTCTCTTGACCAAGCTGTGAACTAACTTGCTGACCCATATCTTCAGAAGTGTTCTGACGAGTAACCGCAATAGCAGTGGCCACTGACAGTAAAAGCCCTGGTACTTGAGCAACTAAACCATCACCAATCGTCAGTACTGTATATATCTCAGCTGCGTTATCAAAAGATAAATCATGCTGAACCATGCCAATAACGAGTCCACCAACAAGGTTGATGAATAAGATCAAAATCCCTGCAATTGCATCACCTTTAACAAACTTGCTTGCACCATCCATCGAACCATAAAAATCAGCTTCTGTGGTTACTTCAATACGACGTTCCCTAGCTTGTTCTTGGTTAATAAATCCTGCGTTTAAATCAGCATCTATCGCCATTTGTTTACCTGGCATTGCATCTAAAGTAAAACGTGCTGTCACCTCTGCAATTCGGCCCGCACCTTTGGTAATAACCACAAAATTAATAATAATTAGAATTAAGAAAACAACCATACCTACCGCATAATTACCGCCAATGACAACAGAGCCAAATGCCTCAATAACTTTACCTGCGGCATCAGAGCCTAAATGACCTTCGAGTAAAACAACACGAGTACTGGCAACATTTAATGCTAACCTTAAAATGGTCGCGATAAGTAATACAGCGGGGAAAGAGCCAAAATCAAGCGGTTTTAAGGTATAAACTGTGATAAGTAATACGACCAATGACAAGGCAATATTAAAGGAAAATAGCACATCCAGTAATAGAGGTGGCATTGGTAAAATAATCATACCTAATACAGCCATAACTATTAGCGGTGTTCCAAGCCCAGCGAGGTGCTTTATATTTTTTTTATCAAACTTGTTTAAATAGGCGGTTAATTGCATTGATACTTCATGTTGTTTTTTTGACACTTAATCAATGAAGGAGCAATAAACAGACCAAAATGAAAATATAGATAAGAATTATTTTTTGAGGAAATTAAGCCGTGTAAATTTTTACATCCGACTCTGAAATTGTTAAAACTCTAGTCTACCTAGTAACGAAAATCATCTGGAATTGGGAGTTTTTTCGCTACAGGAATAGGTTTTTTGGCACGACCTTTCCTATGTTCACTTAACTGGAATATAAAGGCAAGCACCTGAGCAACTGCGGCAAAGAGCTCTTCAGGGATATCGTCACCTAATTCAGCAGTATAATATAATGAACGAGCAAGGGCTGGTGACTGTACTATTTCAATACTGTGCTCTTTGGCGATAGTACGAATATGAATAGCCATTTCATCAACACCTTTGGCAATTAAAACTGGTGCTCCCCCCACTTTAGCATCATATTGTAATGCCACCGAATAATGGCTTGGGTTGGTAATAATGACATCAGAATTTACGACATCTGCCATCATTCTTCTTTGTGACATTTCATATTGAGCACGCTTAATTCGCCCCTTATTTTCTGGGCTACCTTCAGCAGTCTTATGTTCATCTTTAATTTCTTGCTTGGTCATTTTTAATTGACGAGTATGATTCCACACCTGATAAGGAGCATCAATTAACGCAATAATAATCAGTGATATTGTTAATGTAAAAAACATACCCAACAGTAACTGAACGGCATGAACGAAATTAATGGGAATTGATTCTCTGCTCAACCCTAAAATTTGATCAAACAATCCACTTAATAATAAATAAGCAACGATAAAAACCACAAAAAATTTTAAAATAGACTTAAGCAACTCAACATATGATTGAGGGCCAAACATACGTTTAATACCAGCTAGCGGTGACATTTTACTTGGCTTAGGCGACATAGCTTCCCAAGAAAAACTTAAGCCGCCGAGTAGAGTATTACCAACAAATGCAGCAAAGGCAATAATTGCAAATATCCATAACATCGGAGAAATAATTAATGAAACACTTGCTCCGACAACATTAAACAAAGCATTTAAGTCTAACGCTTCTTCACGAGAAAAACTAAATAACCGCTCCATCATTCTTGATAATGCATCAACCAGTGAGCTGCCAACCAACATCATTGCGCAAGCACTTCCAATCAAAACAAACATGGTACCAAGTTCTTTCGAACGAGCAATTTGACCTTTCTTTCGGGCGTCGGCTAACTTTTTCCCTGTTGGTTGTTCTGTTTTTTCACCACTATCAGACTCAGCCATTTACTTGATTCCGCAGTCAATCAAATAACAACTAAAATCAAGAGCCCTTTGCCACTGGCTTTCAAAGTGAGTAAAAAAATTACCCATAGTTAGCCACATTATTAATAAGCCCGAAAGCATAGTGACAGGAAAACCAATGGAAAATATATTAAGTTGAGGCGCCGCACGGGTCATAATACCAAATGAAAAGTTTATCAATAACATAGCTGTAACTGGTGCCAAAGCAAGAGATAACGCTGTAGCAAACATCCATCCCCCCCATTCAACAATTTCCTTAAACTTAACCGCTTCAAAACCCTCTAGCGGAATGGGTAAGGTAGTAAAGCTTGTCATAACAAATTGAAGGTAAGTTAAATGACCATCCATTGACCAAAACAACAACGTTGATAAAACAAGAAAAAACTGTCCAACTGCTGGAACATTCATACCACTTGCAGGATCGACAAGTGAAGCAAAACCAAGTCCTGTTTGCATAGCAATAATTTGGCCTGCGAGAGTGAACGTATTGAGTACCATCATAGTTATAAAACCTAACATGATGCCTATTAAGGTTTGTTGACCAATAAGTAAAACAGTCGTAAATGAGAATAAATTACCAACATTGGCTGGAGGGATTGCAGGCATGATTGCAAAAGTAACGGCAAGTGATAAAAAAAGCTTAACCTTAGTTGGCACAGTTTTAGAGCCTAAACCTATCATACTCATGATAAGCGCAGAAACTCGAGTAAAAGGCAGTATAAAATCAGCTAAATATTGATTAATGACCGCCTCAGTAAATTCCATTAGCTCACCACACTAGGAATACTGGAAATTAGCCTTATCGTGTAGTCCATTAATTTAGCCACCAGCCAGTGACCACCAAAAGTTAATGCTAATAAAGTAACAATTAAGCGAGGAAGAAAACTTAGCGTTTGCTCATTAATTGAGGTTGCCGCTTGAAATACCGCAACAACTAAGCCGATGCAAAGACTAGGTACAATAACGGCACTAACTAGCATAATAACTAAGAATGCTGCATCACGCATAACATCAACAAATACTTCAGGACCCATAATACTCTCCTGTTACTTAAGGCTTAGCTTAAAGCTCAGTTTGAATTTTGGCATGGTTAAGTTCCCAAGCCATAACTGTTTGCGATAGTACCAATAACTAAGTTCCAACCATCAATCATTACAAAAAGCATCAATTTAAAGGGTAAGGATACTATCATTGGGGATAACATCATCATCCCCATTGCCATTAAAATACTAGCGACCACTAAATCGATAATTAAAAATGGAATAAATAGCATAAAGCCAATTTGAAAGGCTGTTTTTAATTCACTGATAATAAATGATGGAATGATTACCGTCATTGGTAAATCAGTGGGTTTTTCATAACTTTTAATACCCGCCATGTCAGCTAATGTGCCTAAATCCTTTACCCTTGTTTGCTCTAACATAAAAGCTCGCAAAGGCACTTTCGCTCTATCAATAGCTTCAATTGACGTTAGCTGCTCCGCAAGATAGGGCTGTATGGCCTGCTCATCTATTTTATTATATACCGGTGTCATGATAAACAAAGTCATGAAAAGTGTTAAACCAATAACTACTTGATTTGAAGGAGACTGTTGCAAGCCAAAGGCTTGGCGCAAAATAGCCAATATAATAACAATACGAGTAAAAGAGGTCATCATAATCAACGCAGCAGGAATAAACCCAAGTGCGGTCATGAAAATTAAAATTTGTAAGGTAACCGAATACTCTTGAGAGCCGTCGGCATTCGTAGTAAGTGTTAACGCTGACATGCTTAAATCATCAGCCGCATACATTGTACCACTAGCCATTAATAAAGTAGCAAACAATAAGAACAACCAATTTCCTTTGCTAAGATAAAACTCCTTTAATGAGAAATTGGCAGGAAATAGCTTCTTAAAGCCTAAACGACTCTTATCTAAATCATTCATGATATTAGCTTGTCTCTTTTTTAATGTTTTTTTTATTTGTTACATGATTTTGTACAAGAGAAACAAGTGATTTCCCTAATTCAGAGCTCATTGGAGAAGGTATTTCAAGGGGCTGTTCTAAAGTATCTAATAGCGTAATCTGTCCTGAGGTGACTCCTAAAAGTTGCTGTTTATCACCCACTTGAACAACAACTAACCGCTCTTTTGATCCTAGCTGCATAGTTGTAATGATTTTTAGCCCTTTATTATCATTACTTTTAGGTTGAAATCGCTTCAAAATAAAGGCACTAACAATAATAAGCATTAGTACCATTAGCAAAGCGACGATCATAGTCATCGCATCCATACTAGCGCCAGCATGTTTACCAACTTCAGGCATTATTTCTTTGGTTTTTATTGGCATTAAAGACTCTTCTTGTGCGCTAACAAGCGCTGATAAAAATAATCCTAAGCTAATAACTGGCCAACGCATCATAAAGAACTTTTCCTAAATCTCTAGCTAAATAAAAGAGTGACGGCGTGTTATTTTAACTTTTTAATACGTTCAACTTGACTGATAACATCAGTTAATCGAATACCAAATTTATCATTAACAACAACCACCTCACCATGAGCTATTAAGGTACCATTTACAAGTACATCAAGCGACTCACCAGCTACTCGATCAAGCTCAACGACAGAACCTTGATTAAGCTGTAATAAATTCCGTATACTGATATGACTTCGACCAACTTCCATAGATATAGTCACTGGAATATCAAGTATCGTATCAAGCTTGCGTTTTTCATCAACGCTAATGGGTGCATCTTCTGTTAATTCGTCCAACTCAACGGCTTCAACTTCTGCAGTGGCGGCAGCTTGTTCGTCCATCGCCTCATCCCACATACCTAAATCTTCATCATCTGTACTCATACCACTTGCCTCAATGTAAATGTAACTTTAATCGCACTTAAAATATAATCACTTAAAACATTATCTTTTAAAATCGGTGCACTTTATTCTTCATAGTTAAAATCTTCCTCAAGAAGATGTAATTCTGCATCACTATCAAGGCGTTTACCGCCTTTAGTTAATATTGTTAATTCGTTTTTCACCGATTCAGGGCGTTTGATTTTCGATTCTATTTTCAGGGCTAGGTTATCACGACTCCGTCCTAATTTGGCTCGGTATGTTGGTAAATCTTCAACTAATACAGTGATATGGTCTGGCATTTCAATAGGAATAACATCCCCAGTTTTCAAATTCATAATTTGTTCTAAAGGCAACGCTGTTTCAATAAATTTAGTTGTTAACTCAACTTCAACATCCATAATTTCATCACGTAATGCTTTTGACCAACGCATGTCGGTATCTTCTTTATCACTTTGCACACCCGCGTCTAATAACTCTCTGATAGGCTCTAACATGGAATAAGGTAGGGCAATATGAAAATCTCCTCCTCCTCCATCAAGCTCTATATGAAATGAGCTGATAACAACCACCTCGGTCGGACTAACAATGTTTGCCATCGCAGGGTTAACTTCTGAATCTAAATATTCAAAAGAAACATCCATCACTGGCGACCATGCTTCTTTGTAGTCTTCAAAAATTAATTTAAGCAGCATTTGTACAATTCGACGCTCGGTTGGCGTAAACTCACGACCTTCAATTTTGGCATGGTAACGACCATCACCACCAAAGAAGTTATCAACTAAAATAAAAACTAATCGTGCTTCCATTGTAATTAGTGCTGTACCTTTTAAAGGACGAAAGCGCACCATGTTTAGGCTGGTAGGAACAAATAAGGTATGAACATACTCACCAAACTTGATCATTTGAATACCATTAATCGATACTTCAGCTGTTCTTCTCATCATATTAAATAAGCTAATACGCATATGACGAGCAAAGCGTTCGTTAACCATTTCCAGGGTTGGCATACGGCCACGAACAATCCTGTCTTGTGAGGAAAAATCATAGTCAGCTGTACCGCTAGCACTTTCGACAGCATCTTCGACTATTTCTTCTTCTTCAACATCATCGACACCATGTAATAGCGCGTCAATTTCGTCTTGCGATAATAAATCACTCACTCGATTATCTCTTTCATGTTATATAGCGTCACCATTGAGCTTAATAAATAAGATTAAAACTTTACCAACTATCTTTCATGCAATTAGTAGGGTCTTTTCAGTATTCTACAATTCATGCTTTACTGCATGACAAAACCAGTAAACAAAACTTTTTCGACCGTAGGCTGCCCTGAAATATCTTTCATTACCGCTTGTACTTCTGTTAAAGACTTTTGTTTTAACGAGGTTTTTCCAACGCTTGTCGCCAAATCATCGGCATTTGCTTGAGAGAAAATACCTAACAATGTACTTTCCAATAACGGTATATGCTTTTTAGTCGTTTCCTCATTATCGCCGCCACGTACTAATAACTGTACTCTAATCTCAACAAATCTGTCTCGAGCAGCTCCAGGGACATTAAATCTAAATGGCCTAGGCAACGGCACATATAATGCGCTACCCGTATTTACTGCTGTTGAGGCTGGAGCAGAACTAGCACTTCCATCACCACTATTTAATTCAGCATTAACTTCTGCTTGAGAAACAGTATCATCACTTCCCCCAAAAAATAAGAACCCTCCAACACCACCAGCCACTAAGATTACAACAACGGCAATAATGATGATTAATTTTTTCTTTTTATTGGGGTTATCAAGTTCTAACTCTTTCTCTTTTTCATCTGCCATAACTTTTCCTAAAAATAACCAATATTAATATTTGCTCATAGGTAAACTATATCCTTGAAACCACTCTGAGCCAATGTGTTTTATCTTTTAAGCATAGTAATCGATGTTAGATGATGAACTTTTAAACAAGTTTGCTGATAAAACCGTTTCAGCTGACTCTTGCTTATTTTCATTTTGCTTTTGGTTGTTAAAGTTACTGCCAGTTTCTGACTCATCAGATTGCTGAGATTGTTGCTCGACATTAGCGTCACCCACATCAACACCATGTTCAGCCAACATATCCTTTAATTTATTTAAATTTTCCTCAAAAGCTTCTTTTGCTTGCTGGTTTTGCACCATAAAGTTAACCACTGCTTGCTCGCTTTGAAGATTCACTCGAACATGAACATTGCCCAACTCAGGTGGATCTAAACGAATATCAAACTGTTGTAGTTTTTGCGATATCATCACCATGACTTTTTCTTTCACTGCTTCTGCAAAGTCTTTTCTAAAAATTGAAATTGTTTCATTTAATGCCGCTGCATTATTTTTAGTTTGAATATTATTCTCACTAACGATCGCATGACTAACTTCTTCAATCACACTTTGTTGAATCTCACTTTCTCGTGTTTTTGTTATTTGTGAATAAACATCACTTGAGTGACTTGTACTACTTGCTGAATTAACCTGTTGGGTAAATTGCGATGATTTTTCATTCGGTGTTGATTGGGCATCTACTTCTAAAGTAGAAATCACATCAACTTGGGCGGCGCTATGCTCTTCTGAATTTGATTCTTTATGCTGTTCTGATTGATTACTGGCTGCCTGCTGTCCAGGTATAGTTATTTTTATATTTTCTTGGGAATTTATTGGTGATGTGGGAGTTGCCGATTTAGATTGAACACTAACTGCCTGTATTGCTTCTGTGGTTTCCACTATATCTTTAATCGTCATTTTTTCATTAACGGGATCAACTAAAGCGGCTATCGTTGATAGTTCCGAATTTTTCTTATCAACGTTTACTGGATGCTTAGCTGCTAGTGGATTGAGGCTCCCTTCAATTTTAATCGATGGTTTTGCTACTTGAGCTTGATTTGAAAGGTCTATTCTTTCCTCATCACCTTCACTGCTCAATTCATTAACTAATACTTCATCATTAACATGTAGCTGCTCCTTAGGCTTTATAGCAGCTTCACCTTTTGAGCTTATTGTTGCATTAGCAATATCTTTAATTAACAATTGTTTTTTATTATCAATGTTACTCTCTAACTCAGTTGCAAGCTCTTTAGAAGGTTCGAATATCGAACTATCTTTACTTAATGAATCTCCACTACCCTTTATTTTATCAATGATATCAATGTGACTAATAACGGTAGTCGCAGATCGTTTATTCGACTTGCCTTGATTATTATTTTCTATCGACTTATCTTCAACGGGCAAAGATTTTCCAGTTTCAGGTAAGTTACCTTCAATAATATTTTCACTTAATTGCTTAGCTGTGACCTCTTGTTTTGACTGGCTTTGTAAAACTTGTTGGGCAGAACTCACTAATGAAATGAAAAATTCAGACTTCTCTAATTCACTACTACTGTCTTGCTGCTTAGCCTTATTTGTTTGCCTGGATTCACCCAAATCAGTTTGTTCTTTTATTTCATCAGTTTTAATATCTTCATTAGCTACATTGAATAAATCATCGATAGAAACATCGTCAACTAACTTATTGTTATCATTTTCAGAGTTCTCTGCTTTTAGTTTTAAAATCGCTTTATCTGGTTTAGATTCAACCTCAGTCCCCCCAGTTTCTTTTTGAGGAAAACTTTTGATTTTTTCATTTCCTGTATTAACTTCTTGAGATTTTTCCGACGTTTTGTTGCCGTTATCATCTGCTTCTTGCGGTTTTTTGCCGTTATTTCCTTTTTTTTCATTCCCTAAATGACGATCAACTAACACAGCAAACCGCTCATCACTGTTTTGCTCTTTTGTGGAAGCTTGTGATGTTTCTGCTTTATAATCAGTCGATTGTGAAACATCAACAGGTAATACATTTAATTGAGCCATAATTAATCCAATAGTAAACAACGATTTTACAAAAATAACCTACCACTGATAATGCAATAGTTATACCAGAGGAAAAATCATGTGATAATTAAGCAAATAAATTAGAAACTACGCCTGATAAATTGCTGTGTTGCTATTTCATCAAACATTTTCTGCTCATTTTTTTCAGCTAGTACTGCCATTTGCTTCAACTTTTTATCTCGTAAATACTCCACTGCTTTCACTTTTTGACGTTGCTGCATCCATAACGACTTACATTGTTCTGTGAGAGCTTTCGCTTGTACCATCGCAATTCTAACTTGTTCTGCAGCATTATCTAACTTGGCAATGAATCCGTGATAATGACTGTAGGTTGCACTGTCAATACCTGATAAGGCCTGTTTGTTCATCCGTTTCATATATTCTAAACGATAATCGCCAACACCATTTAAGCGGGAAATATTTTGCTGATATTCCAATTCAGCCGCTTGCAATTTTTGTGCAGCTTGCGTTTCTTTTTCTGTTTCATATTTGAGTAAGGTGTCGAGCTGTTTCATGGACATATTCATTAACCTACTTGAGTTGCACTACCTTGCGCATTCGCATGAGCTTGTGCTGCTGACAATATCTCTTGTAATTGAGATAAACTTTGATCATAAGGGATAATTTCTCGCATTTGCTGCTGTAAAAAAAAGTTTATAACTGGCAGTAAATTAATGGCTTGATCAATTCGTGGATCATTACCTTGGGTATATGCACCTATCGCAATTAAGTCTTTGTTCTGTTGGTACAATGAATACACTTGTTTTAGCTGTCGTGCCAATTGCTGATGTTCTTCGCTGGTTACCATTGGCATAACCCGACTAATAGAGCCTTCAATATCAACTGCAGGGTAATGACCTGAGTCTGCAAGTTCACGAGATAATACGATATGCCCATCTAAAATAGCACGAGCTGCATCTGCTATAGGATCTTGTAAATCATCGCCTTCAGTTAACACTGTATAAAAAGCAGTTATTGACCCCTGACCTTCACCACCATTTCCGGCTCGCTCTACCAATTGTGGCAGTTTTGAAAAAACAGACGGCGGATAACCTTTAGTAGCAGGAGGCTCGCCAACAGCCAGGGCAATTTCACGCTGAGCTTGAGCATAACGAGTTAACGAGTCGAGCAAAAGCAAAACATTTAAACCTTGATCTCGAAAGTATTCACTTATTTTTACTGCATATTCACAGCCTTTTAACCGCATAAGTGGTGAGTTATCAGCAGGTGCCGCGACCACCACAGAACGTTCGCGGCCTTCTTCCCCTAAAATATCTTCAATGAACTCTTTAACTTCTCGGCCACGTTCTCCCACTAAGCCAACAACAATAACATCGGCGGTTGTTCCTCGTGTCATCATCCCCATCAGTACACTTTTACCAACGCCCGAGCCAGCAAAAAGTCCCATTCTTTGACCCTTACCTACAGTTATAAAACTGTTAATTGAACGAACGCCTACATCTAAAGGCTCAGTAATCGCACGCCTAAGGAGCGGGTTAATTGGCTTGTTATCAATAATGTAGTCATCATTAGGTTTCAATGGACCTTTACCGTCTAAAGGGTTACCAACACCATCAACAACTCGACCGAGAAGATCCATTGACAAAGGTACTTTAACTTTATTTGATAAGGGCAGAACACGGGCACCGGGAGATACACCTTGTAGACTTTGTTCAGGCATCAAATAGGTAATATCTTGAGCAAAACCAACTACTTCTGCAATCAGGTCACCATGTGATGTTTCCACTAAACATTGACTACCTACATCGGCTTTTACTCCAACAGCCTCTAACGTTAAACCCACAACACGAACTAAACGACCAGCTACCGTTTCTTTAAACGGATGTATAAAGGCCTGTGAGCTTTGTATTTTTTCTGAAAGTCGTAAGCTATCAACCATATGTATTTATTACCTTAAAAAAGCTAATCCGAATTATTCTTTAATAGTCGTCAACTCAAAAACAGAGAGTTTATTGATGCAATGCATCGTCAAGAAATGACTCTATGACTTGCTTTAAACGTGACTTCATCGATAAGTCCACATTTGAAGTGCTATTTTCAATTTGACAACTACCTATGACAAGTTGCGGTGCAGGTAACAAGCGCCAACCACTTTCTTTAATAAATTCAGCGCCAAATTCTTTTTCTACTAACTTGATATCATCAGGATGGCAATAAATTTGAGTTTGCACTTCTTGGCTTGGTAACGCTTTAACCCCTGCACTAACCGCAGCAATAAGAATATCAGGGTTCGTTTTAGCTTCCTGTAAAACGATCGCTTCTGTTAATTGTACTACCAGTTGCAGTAGCTGTTCTTCTACATTTTTTTCAATACTAGCCATTGGCTGATGCAATTGTTCAATGAGTGAAGACCACTGTGAAGATAACTCAGTGATAGTTTCTTTTCCTTCACCAATCCCTGTAACAACCCCTTCTTCATGCCCTTGGCTGACACCTTCTTGATGACCTTTAGCTTTACCTTCCTCATAACCTTTAGCGAAACCTTCTTCTTTTCCTTGGTTAAATCCTTCATCAGCAGCCGCTTGACGAATCTCTTCTATCTCTTGGGCTGTTAAAGGAACAGGCTCTTCTATTTCTATTTCTTCTGGTGCTTCATAACGCCAATTACTTTTTTTTCCTAATGCGTTAGTTTGGTTTTCTTCACTTACTGTTAATTCTTGCTCTACATTAGGGATAGTCCAAAGCTTTGGATCTAACTCATCATTTTCTTGTGGTTGTTCTTGTGACTTCTCTTGTTCATTATTCATAACTGACAACTTATTGACATGACTGTTAACTTCAACTTTAACTAAAGGTTATAAGAACTCATCACCGCCACCCGCAGAGCCTAGCATGATTTCTCCAGCATCAGATAAACGGCGTGCTACGGCTAAGATTTCTTTTTGTGCAGCTTCTACTTCACTGATTCTAACAGGGCCCATGGCTTCAAGATCATCTGCTAACATTTCAGCAGCACGTTTAGACATGTTGCTCATGATTTTCTCTTTCAGAGCATCATCCGCACCTTTAATCGCTTTCATTAGCGCATCTTGTTGTACATCTCTCAAGATGGCTTGCATACCTCTGTCATCAACATCAGCTAAGTTTTCAAAGACGAACATTAAGTCTTGAATTTGCTGACTCATTTCTTCATCGTGTTCACGAATTGAGTCCATTAACATGCCTTCAACGTTAGTTTCGAGGAAGTTCATAATATCAGCGGCAGCTTTGAGGCCACCCATTTTAGCCGCTTGTGCACCCGCTTGACCAGCAAACTGTTTCTCCATAATCTCATTTAATTCTTGTAGTGCTGCCGGTTGTACTTCTTCAAGGTTAGCAATACGCATCATCAAGTCTAAACGTACTTTGTCAGTAAACTGACCCATGATTTCCGCAGACTGTTGTGGATCAAGATATGAAAGAACAATGGTTTGAATTTGTGGATGCTCATTTCGAATAATATTGGCAACTTGTTTAGAGTCCATCCATTTCAGAGAGTCTAAACCTTTTGCACCACCACCCATGACTATTTGATCAATTAAATTACCCGCTTTATCTTCACCTAATGCTGCAGTTAGTGCTTTGCGAACAAATTCTTCAGATTGGAAACCAATGGTGGAGAAGTTTTGAATTTCATTAATAAACAGCTTGTGAACAGCGGTAATTTTCTCTTGGGTAAAGTCTTCCATCGCCGCCATAACCATACCGACTTGCTGTACTTGTTTTGGCTCAAGGTGCTTTAAAATTTGCGCGGCATCTTCTTCCGACAAGCTCAATAATAATATTGCTGCTTTTTCTGCACCATCAAGTTTATTTACATCAAACCCTGCTGGAGCAGGTGCTAGCTCTTGTATGTCATCACTCATCTTCGTTCAACCAACTTTTAACAACTTGAGAGGAAAGTTCAGGCTCGTTTGCAACCAGGGCTCGAACAGCTTTAAGTACATCTTCATCGCGATGTAAGTCAGGTAATTGGAGACTACCATCAGGGGCAAAACCTACTGCACCTGCATCAAACTCTGTCGTTAACATATCCATGGTTTCATCACCTAAATCGATATGGCTATCAAGTGATTTATCACCATAATCATTAGGTGTTTGATCCGGGTAGATTAAGCGTTTCAACATAGGTCTAATAACAGCAAGTATTAGCACAACAATAACCAAAAAGCCCATTAACAATTTACCCCATTTAAACATTTCAGGGTTTTGGTAAAACGGAACTTCAGCAACCACACCAATATCACTTCGGGCAAATGGCAAAGTAATCACTTCAAGCACATCACCTCTTTGCATATCAAAACCAATGCTACCTTGTAGTAAACGCCTAATACTTGCTAGCTCTGCTACCGAACGAGGGCTTTGTGATGGCTCACCTGTCGTTGCTCCATCTACTGGTGCTGCGAGTGTTGTTAAATAATCTAAAGCAACAGAGACACTAATTCGTCTAATCACTCCAGCCTGTTGTTTGGTATGGCTAATAGCTTCATCTAGTTCATAATTTTTAGTAGACTCTAAATGTTTTCTTGATGGCATTGCCTTTTTTTGATTAGCAGCAGCATTTTCAGGTATTGCCGCATCAAGTGGAGGTTGGTTAGTTAATGCCCCAGGAATACCTCCTAGTAAGCCGCCGATAGTACTATCTTCAACTTTCATTTCACTTCGAAGTGACGGTAAATCGGAGTTATATCGGCGCTGAGTTTCTTCAACGTTGGTAAAATCCATTGACACATCAACTTGTGCAGTATAATTTCCTAAACCAACAACAGGGATAAGTATACTATCAATTTTTGATAAATATTCCTGCTCACGTTTTTGCTCAATTTCAAACTCTTTGCGTGAACGCGAAGAAATAGAGTCTTGGCTACCAGAGTTAAGTAATCGACCATTTTGATCCGTTACCGTGACACGATTTGGTGATAATTCTTGTACCGCTGAAGCGACTATATCAACAACTGCGTCTACTTCTTCTTCCGATAAAATACGCCCTCGTTGCATAATTAACACCACGGTTGCTGATGGAGTTTTAGCCCGGCGAGCAAATACATTTTCACGAGGAATAGCTAATAGAACCTTCGCTTTAGAAATAGACTGAAGTTGTTCTATAGTATGGGCCAACTGTTGTTCTCGGCCATATTTTAAACGTTCTGTTTCAAGACGTTGGCTAACTCCAAAACCCATATCTTGCATTAATAAATCGTTACCTTGATCAGGCTTATCTGATAACCCTTCACGAGCGAGTAATAACTTAATACCTTGATATTCTTCAATAGGCACTGAAATAGTATTACTTTCGTGACGATAATCAACTTTATTAGCATCAAGAAAATCCATCGTTTTAATCAGCTGTTCAGTGGGAAGTTTAGTTAAGATTCGGTATTCAGGTTGATTTGCCCATAAAATAACAAATATCGCAATTGCCAAACAAATCGCCAATGCCATAATAAGGGTAAGTTGCCTCAAAACATCGACATTCCCTAAGGTAGCAGACAAACCCGATTTTTGCTCTTCGATACCATCTTCAGCAACGACCATATCAGTCCCTTCGTTGCCAATGGCCATATCATTTGAACTTGTTATGTCAGACACTTAACTTCTCCACTTAACTGCTTTTCTGGAAATTTTTATTTTTTTGATGATTAATTAATAATTCAATAGGGCTAAACAGGCATACTCATCACTTCTTTGTAGGCTTCAACAAACTTATTTCTTACTTGAACAGTGGCACCGAAAGCTAAGCCAGCTTTTGAAGATGCCACCATGGTTTGAGCTAAAGTGACATTATGATCACCCATCTCGAAGGCACTTTTTAAACGTCCAGCTTCTTGTTGTACTTCATTGACATTATTAATCGCATCTTTAAGTAAATTACCAAAGTCATTGCCTGATTTATTCACAGGAGATATTTCACTGCCTTGCAAACCAACTTCCGCACCACCTTGTACTGAACCAGACATTGAAGGAAACTTGTTACCACTCGCTTCTAGCGACATGCTTTGCATTTGGGCGTATAAAGAATTTGTAGATATTTCCATGATGTTCTCGCTTACTGTCAAAATTTTGCTGTAACTAGCTATAACAGTGATACTGCAAACATAATGCCAAAAGGAAATGCTTTTAGAGTTTGGCTGTAATTCACAGCTAAGGAGGGATAAAAAAAGTTTTGAATTGGCAAGCACCAACTCAAAACTTTATCACTATGAAGAGTTTTTTACGCTGGAATTTGAATACCGCTGTCTCGCATTCTGGCAATTTTATAACGCAAAGTTCTAGGGCTGATACCTAAACGTTCAGCTACAGCTTTTCGGCTGCCATGACACGCTTGTAAAGTATCAAGAATGATTTGATGTTCTTGCAATTTGAGTTCATTTCCTAACTCATTACCAGCATTAGCATCACTATCTTGATTATCATCATCCTCATTCAAATTAGTTTCTTGAACAGAGGTGGTACTAAAGTGCTCGATGAATAAATCATCAACATCTATCACTTCCCCACTTTGTAAAATTAACGCTCTTTGAATAACATTATCCAATTCTCTGACATTACCCGGCCATTGATAAGCTAACATTTTACTTCTAGCTGCTGTGCTAAATTCAACAATGGCATCGCCAGTTTGTTGACTATATTTAGCGACTAAATGTTTAGCTAATGGCACTATATCCTCACGGCGTTCAGCTAAAGGTAACCATGAAAGAGGAAAAACATTTAAACGATAATATAAATCTTCTCTAAACTCACCTTGACGAACAGCCTCTTTTAGATCCCGGTTTGACGTTGCAATTACCCGCACGTCAAGTTTAATGGTTTTTCTGCCACCTAAACGCTCAACTTCACGCTCTTGTAAGACACGTAATATCTTTGCCTGTAAACCAAGATCCATTTCAGTTATTTCATCAAGTAAAATAGTACCACCTTGGGCTTGCTCAAATTTTCCAGGACAAGCCTGTATAGCCCCTGTAAAAGCACCTTTTTCATAACCGAACAAAGTCGCTTCTAGCATGTTTTCGGGTATAGCTGCGCAGTTAATGGCGACAAAAGATTCCGCTGAACGCGCTGAATTATAATGAACATACTGTGCTAACACTTCTTTGCCTGAGCCACTTGGACCAAGCACCATCACAGATGCTTCTGTGGTGGCAACTTTTTTGGCTAGCTTTAATAGATCGATACTTTTGGGGTCAGCAACAATAGGAGTATTTTTATTAACAACTTTGAGCGGTACATATTGACTAACCATATTCAACAAGACTTCTGGAGCAAAAGGTTTGGCCATGTAGTTACATGCACCATCACGCATCGCTTGTACGGCATCGTCAATAGTTCCATAGGCTGTCATCAATAAAACTGGCATTTTAGCTGAAATGCTTTTTATGCTTCTGAGCAATGATAATCCTGACATTCCCCCCATTTGCACATCACTAACCACTAAATCAATGGTATGATTTTGTAATTGTAGAAGGGCAACCTCACCAGATTCAGCTTCAATACATTGATAACCTGCAAGTAACAGGGTATCAACTAAAGCTTCACGTAAACCGGCATCGTCTTCTACAACTAATATTTTACTTGCAGTCATTAGCATGCTCCTGAAGTGAGTTATGAAAATCTTTTTCTTTTCGATAAAGTTCATTAACAGATGATGATGGAGTGAGATCACTCTGTGAATTAATCAAAGGCAACTTAATACAAAAATGAGCGCCTTGACCAAAACTATTTAATAACTGAACTTGGCCTTGGTGCGCTTCAACCACTGACTTTACTACTGCTAGTCCTAGCCCTGTGCCTTGTACTTTTGAGGTATAGAATGGTTCAAATATTTTATTAGCTATAGCAGGACTTATCCCCTCACCATTATCTTCAACACTTATATAGGCATGATTGCCATGGCACTTGGTTTGAATATTAATTTCAGCACTATCTTTTATCACTTGCAAACTGTTATGAATTAAGTTTTGAATTGCGCCAGTTAACGCATTTTTATTACCAAGTAGCAGGCAATCGTCGTCACAGGTTTTAATGCTGACTTTTGCATTAGCTTTAACAATCAACGCTTCCATATTTTGCACAGAGTCTTTAACCACTTCGTTCACCGATAACTCAGTGACCACTTGTTCTTTGCCACTTTTTGAGAACAGCAACATGTCATTCACTTGCTGTTCGAGATCTTTTAACCTAAAGGATAATTTATTTTGAAAGTCGCTTCTTGAGTCGCTACTGAGTTTGCTATTATTTAGGTTCGCGCTATACAACATAGCAGCAGATAATGGTGTTCTAATTTGATGAGCTAATGTCGACACCATGCGTCCTAACGAGGATAAACGCTGTAACTGGCTCAATTTGTCTTGCATTAAGCGCGTTTGAGTTAAATCTGTGATCATAATTAACTGGCCTGGCTGATCACCTAAAGCGGTTATTTCAAGTTTTACTCTTCGACCATCATTAAGTGATACTTCATGCCAATCATCAGCACGAGGTTTAAAAGAACGTTTAATCACATTAAACCACGCATGCCCTAAAATAGGCTCGTCGAGTAACTGGCTAGCAACTTTGTTTATTTTAACCACGATACCGTTACCATCAAGCATTACTAAGCCAGTTGGCATTAAATCAATAAGTTGACTATTTTGGCTGGCTTGCTGTCTTAACATGGCAAGTTCACCAGAATATGCTTCTTGCTCTAATGAGTGAGTTTGGTGATCATTGTGCGCTTTGGCATTATCAGCAGAATTGATGAATAAAGCATTATTCGCTTTAAAGGTGCTGTTATCGACAGAATGTAATGCAACGGCCATGGCATAAATACTCAATTAGAAAATCTAATTAAGACAAAGCATTTAACATGCCAATAAAAAAACATTAAAAATCAAATGGATAACATATAACTTGAATGGTATTCATCTGCCATTATTTTGGCAAAACTAATTTAAACTCTAGTTTTTAAATTATAATATCGACTTTACATGATCAGAGAAAGCGGATAAATCATCAAACACACCATTAGCAATGTTTGCACCTTCATCAGTAATATTTTTACCTGTTTTCACCAAGTAATTTTCTTTTATTCCTGCAGAAATACCCGCTTGAATATCAGTAACAGTATCTCCTACTAATATTGAACGGCTTAAATCAAGGTTTAACTCTGCTGCAGCATTAACTATTAATCCAGGCTTAGGCTTTCGGCAATCACACTCTATTTTATATTCACCAATTCCTTCTTGGTAATGGTGTGGGCAATAATAAATACCATCAAGTTCAACACCTTCATTGGCAAACGACCAATCCATCCACTGAGTGAGCAAATTAAACTGTGTTTCAGTGTAATACCCTCGAGCAATGCCTGATTGGTTAGTAATCACTACCAACAAGTAACCTTTTTCTTTGAGGTTTTTACAAGCATTAATAACACCGTTAATGAAATGAAAATCATCGACCTTGCCGACATAACCATGATCCACGTTTATCACGCCATCACGGTCTATAAATATTGCTGGCTGCTTTTTTGTTAAATTATAATCTTGCTCAGTAGACAAACTCAAAATATAAACCTAACTAGCCGATTTTTGTAAATCATACTTTCTCATTTTTTCGACAAGTGTCGTTCGCCTCATCCCTAAAAGCTCAGCAGCACGAGCAACTACCCATTCATTTTTATCAAGTGCTTGGCTAATTAATGATACTTCTAATTCAGCAATATAATCTTTCAATACAATACCTTCTTCTGGTAGCAGATCAACTTGGTTTGACTCAACCACTGAGGGGCTGGTAAATGCTTCTTCAAATTGTGAAAAATCAGTATTGCTGACCACATCTTCATCTTCATCAAAACCAGAGAAAAGCTCATTAATGGCGTCTTGCTCTAAAAGCTCTTCAGGGTAGTCCGGTTGATACTCTTCTGCATCGATATGACGATATTTATGGGGTAGCTCACTTACATTCACCACTTGTTCGCCATACATGATGATCATTCGTTCAATAAGGTTAGAAAGTTCACGTACATTACCATGCCAAGGATGCTCTTGTAGCGACTCTATTGCTTGATCGGTAAACCTTACGGTGCCACTTTGCTGATGTTCAAAACGAGATATTAGCTCTTTTAGTAGTAAGGGGATATCTTCTTTACGCTCTCGAAGAGAAGGAGTTTCGATAGGGAATACATTAAGTCGATAATACAGATCCTCTCGAAAATCTCCTGAAGTAATCATTTCCTCAAGGTTTTGATGAGTTGCTGCAATCACTCGAACATCAGCTTTAAGGCTTTTACTACCACCAATACGCTCAAAAGTTCGCTCTTGTAAAACCCTTAACAATTTTACTTGCATCGGCTGCGGCATATCTCCAATTTCATCTAAAAATAGTGTACCGCCTTCAGCTAATTCAAAACGGCCTTTACGGGTAGAAATTGCTCCCGTGAATGCTCCTTTTTCATGACCAAATAACTCACTCTCTAATAAATCCCCCGGAATCGCGCCGCAATTAACAGGTACAAACGGTCCTTTAGCCCGAGAAGATAAGTCATGTATATTGCGTGCAACAACTTCTTTACCGGTACCAGACTCTCCTAGCACTAAAACATTAGCTTGGGTTGAAGCAACCTGCTCAATAAGAAATCGAACTTGACTCATGGCATCACTAACACCAATAAGTGAGCGAAATAAGGCTTTCGAGCCCAAGTTTTTATTTAACTTTGAAGGTAATTTATTATGATACTGATGACAATGGTGAATAAGCTCTGTGAGCTTTGCATAATTAAGTGGTACTGAAAGCTCGCCAATAATATTTACACATGCCGACAAAGCTTGTTGATCAACAATATCGTGAAATATAAAAGGGATAGAAGGTTGTTGTTTGACTAAATCAGATAGTAATGTGGATAAATGACCACATAAAATCACTGTTAGTATATTGGTATTTTCCTTAAGAGTATCTGAAGCCTGTTCTTGAGAACACACGAGGAAGTGCTCGCCAACAAAAGATAAAACGGTTTCAATTTGCTGGCGTCTTTCTAAGTTGTTATCAACAACTAGAATACTTTTATATTGGTGCATAATGCTTTGATAAACCGTTATTTAATGCCACTTATCCATTGATTTTAGCGTTTAACATTAATAAATCAACAAAAAATTGACACTGATTAGCCATTAATTTGACATTGTGTATGTTTATTGAAAGCGTAAAAAGTCAATTAAAAACAATAAATACGTTATATACCTCTGTTTTTAAACATTATATTGAACCATTAATTAAAGTAAGTTAATGTCTTTTACAGCACTATTTTCTTGTTCATAAGAAATTTAAGGATAAAAACAATTGAAAACTCATATCGTCAATGCTTTTAATGAGAGCACATCAATGCTCTCTTCTTTTTTAAATAACTCTGACAATATTTTAAAAATTGAAAAAGCGGCTAAAATTATCATCTCAACATTTAAAAATGGCAATGCCATCTACAGTTGTGGAAATGGTGGTTCAATGAGTGACTCAATACACTTTGCTGAAGAGTTAACTGGCAGGTTCAGAAAAGACCGGGCAGGTTTACCCGCCACAGCTATCTGTGATCCTGGACATATATCTTGCGTTGCTAATGATTTGGGTTATGAATATATCTTTTCGAGATACCTTGAAGCCAAAGCGAGAAGTGGTGATTGTTTATTGGTCATAAGTACAAGTGGAACCAGTAAAAACATAATAAAAGCAATTGAATATGCCAAAGAAAATAATTTAACAATTATCAGCCTCACAGGAAGGGCGAACTCACCAGCAGGAGGTCAAACTGAGGTCGATATTGCTGTAGGTTATTGTGAGTCGTCAGACCGCATTCAAGAGTTACATATTAAAGTCATTCACATTATTATAGAGCTTATTGAACGAGAACTCTTTCCAGAAAATTATTAAAATAATACCAAATCCATTAATTTTTTAATAAAACCCATTCGGCTCATACATTACAATTTTTGAACCACATGCCCCTGTTTTCACATCCACATGAATTAGTTTATGTAAGCGTTGTTTAATTAGTTGATGTTTCTCTGGAGGGGCCAAAAACATAATAAAACCACCACCTCCAGCGCCGAGAAGTTTACCTCCATAGGCGCCTGAATCTATAGCTTGTGCATAAAGTTCATTTATCTCATCGTTAGTGATTTCATCAGCCAACTCTTTTTTTAGTGCCCAAGACTCTTTTAGCATACCGCCTAAATCACGCATATCACAGTTTGACGACTGCAGTATATCTTTGGCGTTATATGCCATATTTAGCATGGTTGAAAGTTGTTGTTGTTTAGAGGAAATATTGCTAATTTTCTTTTCAGCAATATGGCTAGCAATACGGCTTAGGCCTGTAAAAAACAACATCATGTGGGAATCTAAGCTTTTAACCGTTTCTTTCTGGATGATAAGCGGAGTGACGTTAATTTTTCCTGAAGAGGTGAATTCAATAAAATTGGTGCCGCCATACGCAGCCCAGCACTGATCTTGTGAGCCAACATTTTCTTTAATCACCTCTTGTTCGATACGGATCGATTCTTCAGCCAAAAATTGTGGTGAAGATATTTTCCCTTCTTTGGCTCTAAGTGCATTTAACAAACCAACGGTAAATGATGAACTTGAACCTAAACCTGATCGTGCAGGTAAATCAGCCTGATGCTGTACTTCAACACCCTTTTGTACATTCATTTCAGACAAAACGGCTTTTACTGAAGGATGCTGGATACTTTCTATATCGTTAGGCAATTCAACTTTTGAATAAACAATACGATGTTTATGCTCAAAAAATGGCGGTAAGTTTCTTACGGTAATATAGCAATATTTATTAATGGCCGTACCAATAACCGCCCCACCATGTTCTTTATACCAAGGTAGGTAGTCGGTGCCTCCACCAAAAAAAGAGACTCGAAAGGGGGTTCTTGAAATTATCATTTTAAATACTCTTTCAGTACATCTGACGCTATTTTAAAGCTCTCTGGTGTGCCTATATCAATAAAAGCGCCATCAGCAACTTTGAAATAATGCAAGTTTGTACAATTAGCCAGAAAGTCTTCTTCTAAACTCCCTGCTTTATATTCTTTCAATGTTTGAATAACATAGGAGGAGAAAAAATAAATACCCGCATTTATCCAGCCGGCCTGATGTAGGTGCGATTGTTTTTCATTAAATGAACGAATGAGATAGTCGTCCAAAAAATCTAAATACCCATAACGAGAAACATCTTCAACCTGTTTACAAACAAGTGCTTGCTTAACCTTGTTCTTTTGCTGCAAGGATACAAAAGAGGCCAAGTCTACATCTAACCAAGTATCGCCATTCATAACAAGACATTCATCTATGTTTTTTTCTCGCAAACAATGCGCTACAGCGCCCAATGTTCCTAATGGGCTTGGTTCAACTACATAGTCAACATTCATCAAATCATTATTGTTCAAGTTTGTTTTTTCAATATGATTAATAACTTGCTCTGACATCACGCCAAGGGAAAACATAACGGATGTTGCTCCTTGAGACTCCAGCCAAACCAATAAAATGTCTATAAACAGTTTATCGGCAATAGGCGCCATTATTTTAGGACTATTTTTAACGACTGAGCGTAATCGTGTGCCTAAACCTCCCGCAAGAACAATAATGGGAATATCAATTGACGATACTTTTTGCATAGACATCTTATCCATTGACTTGCTCGACAATTTGACGAGGTAGCCTTGTTTTACTCATTTCAACAATATGCTCTTTAGTAGCAAGTCCAAACTTTGTGTTGATAAAATCTAGATATTCTTTGTTAGTAAAGTAATCATGAAACGCGTCATCTCTAAATTTAAGCACCGTAGCTGCACTTTCAAATTCAGTTGCTAAAGGTAAGCAGTCAAAACTGTGTTGAGAATAGCCACTCCAATCTGCTGGTAGCTCGATATTATTCTCGATTGCATCTTGATAAAGCCCTGAGCCTGGATATGCCATTGCAGAATAAAAGTTAGCAAATTCACAATTAAGATCTTTTGCTAAATTCAAAGTATCTTGCATTGTCGAGATAGAGTCCTGAGGTAAACCAAAAATAAAGTTTCCGATGACATTGATATCAGCTGCTTGGATTTTTCTCACAATTCCAACAATATCACGGCTATTTAATGATTTATTAGCTCCGTCTCTTACCGTCTCGTCAGCAGATTCAATACCTAAAGCTAACCAACGAATACCGGCGCGCCTCATTAGTTCTAGAGTGTCTTCTCTAACGGTATCTACACGTGCATATGCCCAAATATTAAGTTCATGAGCATAGCTTTTTTCAGCGAGTAGTTTGCATATTTTCAAATAATGGTTCTTCTTCAATACAAACATTTCATCAACAATCTTAAAGGTTTTTACTTGATATTGGTGATAAAGCATATCGATTTCATCGACAACGGCTTGCGGGCTTCTACAACGATAATTACTTTCATGAAAAGGTGCATTAATACAGCAAAAAATGCACTTGTACGGACAACCTAATGTGGTGTAAATCGAAGCATAAGGCATACGTTTATCCATATCTCCAAAACACTGCCAATTATGCGCTCGGTATTTTTTCATTGGCAATAAATGCCAAACGTTACCATGAAGTTTTTCATCAAGCTCGGTAATCAGTGGCGGGTTATCATTATGATGCACTTTGTCAAAATCGTCTTGCCAGACGAGTCCGGCAACACTTTCCAATTTTTGTTTCCCTTCTAAGGCGTTAAAGAGTTGAAAACAAGTTTCAGGCCCCTCTCCTGAGCAAACAAAATCGACAGGCTCTTCTAATATTGTTTTTTGTGGTAATGCAGCAACATGACCACCAACAATTAATATTTTCTGTTTGGTAGAAATGGTTTTTATTTCATTGGCTAATTCACGAGCGGCTATCATGGTTTGAGTTGAAGCTGATGGTTGGTGGCCAAAAATAACTAATACAATTAACTGAGCATCACTTTGACCAATTAAATTTGCTGCACTTTTACTATCAAGCCCTAACGCTTCGGTATCTAATAAATCAACTTCTAGGTTTTTATCAAGTAAATAACCTGTAATCAACCTTGACCACAATGGCGGCTCAACGGCTGTTAATTCGTCGCCAAGTGATTGATAAATTCTTTTTCGCCCTCCAGGATTTACAACTAAAACATCCATTAAAAAGGCCCTTTAAATTTCATTTGATAAACAAGCTCGGCACCTTTATCACTCGGTTGCCAACCACTAGCTTTTATTGGATCAATCATTGAAATGGCCATTTTAGCGATAGTGATGGGGTTAGGGTAAAATTCTTTTTCTAAAGAAGGTGTTGTTGGACAAGTTGTTTGCGCAAAACCAAGCCTTTTTACTTGAATCGCGTCGTTAGATGATTCACAAACACGGGCAATAATTTCTGCTGAGGCACCACAATTTAGCCAAGCATTATCGATAACAAGTAATCGTTTAGTTTGCTGTGCAGAAGTTATTATTGGAACCATATCTAGTGGAGAAACGGTAACGGGATCAACAATAGTTACATGAATACCTTCTTGTTCGAGTAACTCCGCAGCTCGTAACGTTTCAATCACCATATTAGAAATAGCCACTAAAGTGATATCGCGCCCTTCTCTGACAACTTTACTTTTACCTATTTCCACTTCATAAGGCGCATCAGGAACATCGGACTCAGTATTAAACAGCAATCTATGCTCCATAAAAATAACAGGGTTGGGATCATTAATCGCTGCCAGCATGAGTCCCTTAGCATCGTAAGCATTCGATGGTGCTACGACCTTTAAGCCAGGGATATGCATAAATAAGCTATGCAATGCTTGAGAGTGTTGAGCCCCTTGCCCCCAAGACTTACCAATTATACAGCGGACAACCATAGGAACATGTACTTCACCGCCATACATATAATGCGCTTTGCTGGCAATATTAACTAACTGATTCATACACAATAAAAGAAAATCCATACGAATATGGATATGTACCGGCTTCATTCCTGCCATTGCAGCGCCAATAGCAACGCCGGTCATCGCATCTTCAGAAAGCGGGGTGGTGAAAACACGATCAGCGCCAAATTCATCAACCAACCCAACAGTTGAGCCTTGAATGCCTAAATGGTCATCAATATCTAAGCCCATTAAAAAAACATTATCATCATGAGCCAATGCTTGAGCAAAGGCATTTCGAATAGCTTTTACATAATTAATTGTCGTGCTAGGTACTGACTCATCAGCTGATATAAAATTACTTATAGACATAGTTAAACAACTCACTGGCTGAAGGAAATTGGCTTTGTTCTGCAAATTCAAATGCTTTTTCAACGCGCTGGTGCGCATCGATATCAAGTTTTTGTTTTACTTCTTTTGATAATTTATCAGCCAATGCGACTAAAGGATCATTATCAATCCAACGTTGAGCAATACTTTGATTTCGGTAAGCTTGATTAAAATCTTTTTCA
>Ga0209707_1000130_pt1 | contig 51127 bp, 46 predicted proteins | sample EN4Hudsemesocosm_FD_184630 | JGI IMG/M metagenome (GOLD analysis project Ga0209707, IMG submission 184630) | Methane-oxidizing microbial communities from mesocosms in the Hudson Canyon - EN4B Hudson Canyon (SPAdes) (version 2) | ecosystem: Environmental > Aquatic > Marine > Cold seeps | place... | reverse complement strand
CAATGAGAGACCCTAATGAAGCGCTTAATTGGTTAGAGCAACAAACTACCTTTGATACCCAAACATCTACGGTTAAATTATTAAGTTCATCGACATTTAGTAATCCGAACTTCGCTGTTGAGAATTTAGAGCTATTATCAAACGATAAAGACAAAACCAATGTATCTCTAGATATTTATCAGGCTTTAGAAAGAAGTAGTACAAACAAAGCGGCAGACTTCTTAGCGTCTTCCCCATATAAAAATGAAATTGAAATTAAATTAGAGCGCATTGGAAATTACAATAAGGAAAAGAGAGTAGTAATTAAATAATAAGAATACCTGGGATGTGAAGCTCTCAATATTGAAGAAAGCATCGATTGTACTTTACGATATTAGACGCCATGAAACAGTCCGTTATGTAGTTTTATTACATAAAGGTAAATTAATTACATATTTATCTTTACAAGGTTAGAGTTATCACTCTATAATACTCTTGTTCCCTAACGCGAACCTTGTTGTAATATTTTATTCTAGCTTTCCTCATAGCTAATACGCCGATAGCCTTGCTATCGGTTTTTTTTTGCCTACAGGAAGTAGGCAAGGGGCGTGAGCAGGAGCGGAAGCTTTGCCTACAGGAAGTAGGCAAGGGGCTGTTCAGGAAACGGAAGCGCTATTTACAGGACGTTTTAGTCAATTGGCTAAACAAAAAAATTGTCCTTTAAATAACACCTTTAAATCTCAGCAATCACCTCTTCAATGGTATTTATACCGAGCATGATTTTTTTGATAAACGATTCTGAACTTGGAATAAAATTAAAGTTGTGGTGCTGAGACCAAATATTTTGTAATTTTCTATCAAGTTCTATCGCTTTTTCATTTGATTCATTTCTGATGGGATTATTACTTTTTATTTCTTGAGAAGATTTGGCAGCAGTTTCAAAAAAAATTACCGCATCATAACGGCTCAACTCATATTCTAAGGAGCTGTGCATGGTAGTGAAAAAGTCTTGTTCAGAACCAGGCCAATATGCAAGACCATCTAAGCTTCCTCGGTCGCATAAAATTAAGCGGTTTGGGTACATAGTACGCACTGAATGCTCTAAATGTTTTTGAAGATTAAAAATTGCTATCTGATGAGCACTGATTACTTCAGGCTCTGTTGACCTTTCAATACCGCCACTGAAAATCATCGTTGCCGATTCTGGGACAGAGGCAATGCGACCACAAAACTCTCGTCGAAATAAATCGAGTGCTGTGGTCTTTCCACCACCAGGACCGCCTGTGAGCAAAATACGTTTCTTGATATTAAGGTTATTTGTATTCATTTAATGACCTATTTGTCACAAAAAATAAAATGATTGTATTATCATAACAGTATGGCGACAGTTAAAATTATTATCCATCAATAAAAGTGGAGTTGAGGAAGTGTTATGACGCTAAATAAAGATGCAGAGCCTATTGAAAATATAGAAAAAGCATTATGCCCAGTATGCCAAAACAATAATAGCTGCGACGTAAAAAATGATGCCGGTTGCTGGTGTATGACCACAGATGTACCTACCGAGCTGATCGAAAGTCTAAAAAGTAGTGAAAAGGATAAGCGTTGTATTTGCCAAGCTTGCATTGAAAAATTCAAACTTGGCAAAAGTGTATAAGCTATTGTTAGTTATGCGTTAGTTATATTGGAGTAGTACGTGAGCTATTCAGTTTGATCAGCATCCATGTTTTTAAGAGAGCGTAAAAACAATCCAAGTCCGCCCATGGCCAGTACTAAAATAGTAATTAAATCAAAAGCACTCATGGTTTTAAAAGTAAATCGGATTGAAGAAATAACACCAAATATTAAACCGGTAATAGAGCCTAAAGCCAGTAACCAGCCTAAAATATTTTTGCTGTTATAAAATATAATGCCGATACCAATAATAAACGGTATCATAATTATGCCGCTGGTAATACTGTAGTTACCACCAAGGGCTGAAAAACCGTATAACCTTGAACCCATGCCAAAATTTGAAGAAACCGATATTGCATTAAGTAGCAAATAAAACCCACCACACATCATAATAAACCCAATAAAAAACTGTCCTAAACCACCTGATGTACCACCGGCTCCTCGCATACTTTATCCTTATTTTATTGTTTAACTTATTGTGAATAGGTAAAAGCCCTATTTAATGAGTGCACTTATGCGGCCATTAAATAGGACTCTTGTCCCTGATATTTTGCTTTACGTTGGTATGCGCCTTTACCCTTCTTAGCTTTAACAATTTGTACTTTATAGGCTTTAGATGTCACTAGTGCAGCAAGAAAATTATCCTTGATTTCGCCTCTGCCAATATCAATGGCGTGAGATTTGTTTTTTGATTTACTCATTATTTACTCTCTTATTAAGTTTATATTTTGATTATGTATTAATCGTTAATACAGGCGTATTATATCTGAGCCTTGAGAGTATTCAATAATGAAATTTATAATCGCCCTTACTTAATACCGATTTCGTAGCTTGGGTACATCACTAAGGTATTCAACAAATTCGACCTCAAAGCCATTTGGGTCTAAAAAGTAGACGTTTTTACGATACTCATCTTCAGCCCCATCCTTATCAACAGCAAAGCCAGCTCTGGCTAATCGCTCAATCATCGCATTAAGATTGTTTGTTACAAAAGCAAAATGGGCTAAACCTACTTGGTGGCCGCTCAAATCTCTGTTGTTATCAATCCCATCATCGTTAAATGTCAGGTATTGGTAATTATCACCAAAATGTACCCAGTTTCTAGGTTTGCCGTGCCAAGCACTTTGATCACCGCCTCTAATTGACCAATGTGGGAATGCTGCTTGATAAAAAGCTAATGTTTGTGGGATATCGCGTACTACTAAATTTAAGTGTTCAAGGTGTAACATAGTGATTCCTTAGTTAGCTAATGTGCTAACTGATAATTTATTAAAAGATAATTCTATGATTTACATACCATAAGAATATTCTTGTTGCTTAGGGTGAAGGTTGCTTAATTGATGGCTGCGAATAGTTGCTAATGCTTTGCTGTATTGATGCAACATTTGTATCGAGTAGCCAATACGATCACGTAAACTTCTGTCTCGTTGCTCAAGTGGTTGGCTCGTTTGAGTATTTAACACTTGCTCAACATTTCTAATGATTAAGTGATCGGGTACTGCGACGATTTTGTTATTTTTAAGGGCGTTCATTCTCAGTTCCGCAATAGGATAAGCACCACTTATGCCATTGACTACGGATACTAGTAAGGCGGGTTTGTGCCCAGTTTCTGCAGAAGTAGCCATCAGTAAAAAATTTTTCAAAATAGGTGTCGCCATTCCGCCCCATTCAGGTGTGATCAAAATGAAAGCATCAGCATGTATAAGTTGATGACTTATATATTGCCAAGTGCTGGAGTCATCATCTTTAGAAGACTGTTCACCATCCCAAAAAGGTAAATCAAAATTACATAACTCAATATGGTTAACCTCATCAAAAGTTTGTGAGTGATGACGAAGAAACTCGGCTACTTTTGCACTTTGAGATTGTTTTCTTTGACTGCCACTGATGATAACTAATTTCATGTATATAAACCTTTTTGTTTGTTAACTTGCATGTAAAGTAAATGATTTACTAAAGAATGTAAATATATTAATAAACTTTTTTGTTTACATATATGGGTTTAGTAATAATAAAAACATGAAAAGTGAAGTCTAAAATTAAATAAAACAGGCAATTAGAATCAAAATTTCAATAATTACTCGCTTTCTTTAATAAGTTAAACTAATGTCTATTTCTTTAAATAACGACATGTTTCAACTATCAAGTTGCAGGAGTAGCCATGAAGAAAATCATTATTAAGGGTTCAATGAGTTTGTTACTTCTGCTCATTATCTATTTATTGACTTGGCCTGTAGTCATTGAACCAGTGGTTTGGCAAACACCAGAAAATAAAGGGTATGAGAATAATTTAACCCCTAATAACTTATTGAGTAAAATTAAGCCCATCGGCATAGGTAATAATTATGGGCCTGAAGCAATAGCATTTGATCAACAAGGGCGGATCTATGCGTCTACCCATAATGGTAATATTGTTCGTTTACAAGCAGACGGTACAAACCCCGAAAACTGGGTAAATACGGGTGGCAGACCCTTGGGGATTGCTTTTGATAATAATGGTAATTTAATTGTTGCCGATGCTTTTCTAGGTTTGCTATCAATAAATATTGAAGGTGATATTACCTTATTAACCGATAATGCTGATGGAGTCGCCATTCGTTATGCTAATGATGTCGATGTAGCGACTAACGGTAAAATATATTTTTCAGACGCTACAATAAAGTTTGGCGCTAAAGAATTTAACGGCACTTACCCGGCAAGTTTGCTTGCCCTAATGGAACACGGCAGTGATGGTCGATTGCTGGAATTTGACCCTATAACAGGAAAAACATCAACCTTGTATAGTGGGTTGAATTTCGCCAATGGTGTAGCCGTCAGTGATGATCAAAGTTATTTATTGATAAATGAAACAGGAAATTACCGCGTACATAAACATTGGTTAACTGGAGATAAAAAAGGTAAAACAGAAGTGATTATTGATGAGTTACCAGCATTTCCTGATAATATTACTCGAGGATCTAACGGGCGCTTTTGGCTAGCGTTAGTATCACCACGTAACGCCTTACTTGATAAGCTGTCCGACAAGCCGTTTATTAGAAAAATCATCCAACGATTGCCTGCAGTGATTAGACCCAAGGCAGTACCTTATGGACACATTATTGCGATTAATGGTGATGGAGATATTTTGAAGAACTTGCAAGAACCCATCGCCAGTCATCCAATTAATACCAGTGTAGCTGAAAACGAAAACTACCTTTATATCGGCAGCTTGGTTACACCTACTATTGGTCAACTTAATAAAAAAGATGTTGGACTATAGCATTTATTAAATAACTAAATGGGAGGTTATTATCAAATATTTATGGTTAGCAATTTTTACATCAGTATTGCTCTGGTCAGGGGTTAACCCTAAGGATCAATTCACTTGGTTTTTAGAGGTTTTACCTGCCATCATTGGCGTTATTATTTTATTTAAAACCTATAAATTGTTTGAACTAACTCCTCTGTTATATGGTTTTATTTTATTACACTGTATTGTATTAATGGTGGGTGGACACTACACCTATGCTGAAGTACCACTGTTTGATTCTTTAAAAGAAGTTATGGGCTCCACACGTAATAATTACGATAAAGTAGGGCACTTTTTCCAAGGTTTTGTCCCTGCACTCATTGCTCGAGAATTGTTTATTCGCAAAAATGTTATTAACGGCAAAGTTTGGCTTAATGTCTTAATTATTAGTATCAGTTTAGCTTTTAGTGCATTTTACGAGTTAATTGAATGGTGGGTTGCATTAGCGACAGGAGAAAATGCAGAAGCATTTTTAGGTACTCAAGGTTATATTTGGGATACCCAGTCAGATATGGCACTGGCATTAATTGGCGCAATTACCTTGCTGATAACGTTACCTGGAATTCATGACAAGCAACTGAAAAAGCTTAATGGCTGTTAAGTTGCTTTAAAGCACTATTCTTAAGCTAATAAACTCTAGCTAAAGTGATAGTGCTCAATATTCAACAATCCTTTAATCAGCTATTACCTCATCAGAACTATGTGATCGGTTGCTCGACAATTCCCGGCTAATTTTTTGAATTGCTGTTTCTGTTGATTGTCTTTTTACGTCGAAAAAGGCCATAAAAAGGGTAATGTTGTTATTACTGTACCCCATTAATTTAATGGATATAAATCGTGTAAATCAGAGAGAGTTATAAAAAAATAGAACTATTTGTTAAAAAGTTGACCTGATTTATTTCAGTTCACAATTATTGAACTATATTTAAAGTAACTAGTTTAGTACTTGAAGGTATTATGTTTTTTAGTATTTCAAAATTTTTTCTCAACGCTTATTTGTTATTGATGTTACTTGGTCATCATTTTGCCTACGCGGCTGATGATGTGAATATATATGAGCTCAGTTTTGAAGAGTTACTTAATTTAAAAGTGTCTACCGTTTCTCGTCAAGAGCAAAGCCTTGATGAAAGCCCTGCATTTATCGAAATAATTACTCAAGATGATATTAAGCGACGAGGTTATAAAGATTTAAGTTATTTATTGGATGATATTGCTGGTGTGCAAGTTACTCGTACCTTTGGCGATAATTATTTTAATGCTCTTTGGCGCGGTGTTCGGCATACCATCGGAAGCTCACACCTGATATTAATCGATGGTATCAAATTCAATAACTTATATAATAATGAAGCAGAGATAATGGCGGCATTTCCATTGTCGAATATTAAACAGGTAGAAGTTGTTCATGGGCCTGCATCTGTTGCTTACGGTAATGATGCCGTAGTGGGCATTATTAACATTATCACCAATAAAGATTCTCAAAAAGGAGAGGCTTTTGTGCAGGTAGGTGAAAACAGCACGGAAGTGATCGATTTTTCAAGTTTTATCAAAGGAGAAAGGTTCCAGCTTAGATTCAGTGGTCGTTTTGATAAAGGGGGAATGGATATGTCCAATGCAGATAATTATCGGTGGACAAATCCTGACTTACTCGTTAACACTGATATTTGGGGAGGTTTCTCTAGCTCTCATGGTGAAGCAGACTCGAAGCATAGCAATAAGTCTTTAGAGTTCAGTATGTTTAATGAAAAAACTGAAATTACTTTGCAATATCATGAATTAAGTACAGGGTATGGCCTGGAGTACACTTTTGATCATTCACTACCTAATGCTGGGGAGTGGATTGAAAATGAGCATTCTATTCATTGGAAAGAGATTTTTGACATAAACAATGATATTCAGCTTAAAACGCTATTGAGATATCGAAGCAGCAACATAGATGCAAACTCTTTTTTTATCGATGGTTATGTTACAACTAACCCAGAAACAGGTGATAACCAACGTTTACTTGAGGCGAGTTATTGGGAGGCGACAAATTATAGTTGGATAGCCGGAACCGAGTTGATCTGGCAAGTTACGCCACAACTCAATTTACTTACCGGCTTTGAGTATGAAGGCAAAAATTTACAAAAAGCTTATAACATTGAATTTGGCCCGTTACTCGCACCTGAATTTGTTGATTCAAGTTATGAATTTCCTGTACCGCCAACTGAAGATTCCTATGATAACAATCGAATTGATACTAACCAACAAGGGCTATACCTTTTGTCCCAGTATCAACTAAGTAAGCCTGGTGCAGTTACTCATCATCATTTGCATTTTGGTATTAGAAATGACTACCACTCTGTATTTGGGAGCGAAACAAGTATTCGTACAGGCTATGTTGGTCAATGGCAAAAAACCACATTCAAAATGTTTTATGGCCAAGCTTATCAGGAGCCGTCAGCAAGATTGCTTTATGGTGGCTGGCAGGGTTCAGGTAGTGATCCGGATCTACAACCAAGAAATGCTGAAACAATAGAGATGAATATTAATTATCAATTAAAGTCCATTTTGTTATCCGGCAATTATTTTCGAATGGACAGTAAGAACTTGTTTAATACAACAGAAAATGGCGCCTTGAATGCAGGTAAAGGTTTGGCCACTGGAGGTGATGTTAGAGTAAAATACCAAACTAGCAATGCACTACTTTCAAGCCTGTCATTGTGGGGCACTTATTCTTGGTTAAATTCAAAAGAACAAACTTATGATGAACAAGGGGGCCTGGGGTGGAGTCGGGTAGGTGACTTAGCTGATTATACTATTCATGGGGGAGCTTATATTACTTTCAATCAGTACTGGCAACTCAATATAAGAGGCCGCTTTTATAGCGACCGAAAAACGGTTGAAACGAATGAATTAGATGAGGTTGAAAGTTACTTTAGCCTTGATGCTAATATTATTTATCAGCCGAAATCAATAAGTCGTCTTAAGCTGGCAATTGATGTTACTAATTTATTGGATGAAGATTATTTTCACCCAGGGGTAAGAAGTGCCTCGGCAAGTAGTACCAATATGGGCGGACTTGATGAAAATGGTGTATGGATAGGCAGTGGGAGTTTTTATAATGCTAAAATCCCACAACCGGGCAGAGAAATCAGGTTAACGGCCTATTGGCAATTTAGGTGATTTAAAATCGCTAACTTAGGTGCATAGTTTAAGTGCTAAGTTCCCCAAGGGTTTGATGGGCTACTGTTTCTGGCACGAGCCTTTTTGGCACGCTTTTGTCTTAAACGTTCGGCGTCTTCGAGGCTTAATTCGGCAGGTACGCCTATTTTGTCGCCTGCAGGTACAATGCGATCTCTTGGAGGATTTTCAAACTGTTCATCAGAAGCTCTAGGTAGCCCTTTATATTCATACATATAAAAAGCTTCAACTTTCTCTTGAGCCCAATCAGTTTTTCTCAAAAATTTTAAGCTTGATTCGATACTCGGGTTTGTTTTAAAGCAGTTAAGATTTAAATAGGCGTAGAGAATTTCCCAATCATAATGATCAACCAATTCTTGTAATACTTGCTCTAATTTAACCCCATGTAGCGGGTTGTTTTTATAAAGTTCTTCTGAGCTCATAGAAACTCCTTGTTTTTGGGAAAATAAAGGCGTATTGAACAGTCAACATGCCTTAAAGAGTTGATAAATTAGCGTTAATCTAAGCTGAGTAAATAAGTCACTAACTTTTTATAATCGCCTTCAAGATCTGCTTTATCTAATTTTTTAGGGTTGATGCGATATTTACCATTAATAATAACGGTTGGTACCGAGGTTAATACACGTTTTTTAGTTAATTCCTCTTGATACTTTTTCATTTTCTTTGCTTGGCTATTAACAGAAAAACTTTTCATTAATTTATCAAATTTTTCACCATCAGCACCATTTAAAACAAAAACATTGCGGATGTCTTTTTCAGATGAAAATACTGCACGTTGCACATGAATATATTTAAAAAGTGCATTAATTAATTTTTTCTCCATTTTCAATTGTTGAGCAACAACAACAGCTTTAGAAAGCATAAATTGTACTTCAGGAGAAGCTGCACGCAAGAAATCCACATGGTTACGTTCGAATTTTGTATTGTCTGGTAATTGAGCTTTTACATTTTCCATTAAAGGTTCGAATCTAAAGCAATGTGGGCAATAAAATGAAAAGTATTCTCTTACTTCCGCCTTAGATGATACTTTTTCATTAATTTGAGTGTATTGTAAACCTTCTTGGTAGTCAGCAGCATTTGCCATAAATGGCAAAAATAATGCCAAACAAAAAGTGTACGATAAGGTAATTATTTTTTTTATCATGAGTTATTCCTATGGTTAGCCAAATCTGTAGGCTATAAAATCTAATAAGCGGGTAATAAAGTTAATGGTGGCTGTTGCAGAGCTGACATTTGCTCTTTCAACATTAAAATTTGCTGCTCCCAGTACTTGTCACTTTCAAACCATGGAAAGTTACGAGGGAATGCAGGATCTTGCCATCGTTTACATAACCAAGCCATATAATTTACTACGCGCATGGTGCGTAAGGATTCTATCAAAATTAGTTGATCATTTTCAAATGTAAAAAACTCCTCATAACCAGATAACATAGTATCTAATTGTAACAATTGTTGTTGTCTGTCGCCGGATAACATCATCCATAAGTCTTGTATGGCAGGGCCAGTACGGCAATCATCAAGATCAACAAAATGAGGGCCTTCACCTTCACGCCATAAAATATTACCAGCATGACAATCGCCATGTAACCGAATTTGATCTTTTGGTTGATACTGTTTTACCGCTTCTGCAATCACGACATCTAAAATAGTAAAAAAGGCAGTATGCAAACAGCTAGGTACAAACCCCGACTGAGCAATAATATTTTTTGCCTCATAAAGCATTTCATCCACATTAAAGCTTGGTCGATGAATAAAAGGCTTTTGTGCGCCTACTGCATGCATACGGCCAACAAAGCGGCCCATCCATTCAAGTTGGTCTAAATTATCGACTTCAAAAATACGACCACCACGACAAGGGTATACTGCAAATTGATAGCCTTGATGAGTAAAAATACTTTTGTTATTAATCTTTAGTGGTGCAATAACGGGAATTTCTTGCTCTTGTAACTCAAATCCAAAGTCATGCTCTTCTCTTAACTGTGCATCACTCCAGCGCTGAGGACGATAAAATTTGGTGACAAATTTTTCCATGTTGTCATCATGAAATTGGTATACTCTGTTTTCATAACTATTAAGGGCTAATAAGCCGCTATCGACCGTAAAACCGACAGACTCTAAGCCATCGATGATAAGATCAGGGGTGAGTGAAGTAAAATCAAATACAGACATTAGCGCTTCTTAAAAAATCGACTTTGTTGCTCAAATACAACATCATCTTCAGGTGATATTTGTTCAACGACAAAAATAATTTTCGTCATATGATCTTTCAAATCATATGGGTCTATGGCTAAACTAATGGGCAGAGTATAAACATCTGCCGCTTTAACCGTTACTTCCTGCTCACCTATCCATTTTACATTTTTCAATCCTTGTACAGATAATCGGTAAGTATTATTAGTTTGTGATTTATTGAGAATTTTTAAAGTATAAACATTTTCTACTTCGCCATTAAAATTTTCACGAGCGAGTTCATTACGATCGCGAATAATATCTAAGGCTACAGGTACTCTATTAACAATTTCCATGATTAATAAACTGGTCATAACGGTTAAAACTAGGGCATAACCGATTAGTTTTGCTCTGACCAGATGTACTTTTTTACCTTTGAGTTCGTTTTCTGTCGTATAACGAATTAATCCCTTAGGATATTTCATTTTGTCCATTACACCATCACAGGCATCGATACAGGCACCACAATTAATACACTCGTATTGTAAACCATTGCGAATGTCGATGCCTGTAGGGCAAACCTGTACACATAAGCTGCAGTCAATACAGTCACCAAGTCCTAGCGCTTTATGATCTTGTTTTCTTCCTCTAGCACCACGAGACTCACCACGATTATAATCATATGAGACAGTCACTGTATCTTTATCAAACATTGCGGATTGAAAGCGAGCATACGGACACATATGTAGACACATTATTTCACGCATCCAGCCCGCATTACCATAAGTGCAAAGTGCAAAAAACCATACGGTAGTTGCAACAGCAAATGATGCATTTAAAGTGAAAAAGTCACTAAATAATTCTTGTACAGGTACGAAATAACCGACAAAGGTCAAGCCGGTTAATACTGAGAAAAACATCCAACAACTGTGTTTAAGCGTCTTACGCCAAAATTTATTTAAGGACAGTTTTTGGCTATCAAGTTTTTTACGTTGATTGGCACTACCCTCAATTTTTTCTTCAAACCAAATAAATATAAAGGTCCAGACGGTTTGTGGGCATAAATAACCACACCAAACACGGCCTAAAAAGGTGGTGACAAAAAATAATACAAAAGCACTTAATATGAATAACCAGGCAAGTAAGGTGAGATCCTGTGGCCAAAGGGTGAGGCCCCATAAATAAAAGCGTTGATCAATAATATCGAATAAAACGGCTTGATGATCGTTATATTGCAACCATGGAATTAAGGCAAATACCGTTAAAAAGACAAAATTCATTTTTTGACGAAATCGTTGAAAAAAACCACTAACTTTACGAACGTATATTTGGTCTCTTGCTTTGTATTGTTCCACGCCTTTATCTGGCTGATGAATTTTAATGTTCTTAATCGGGATGCGTGTCGCTTGGGCAGGTTTATTGTCGTCTGTTTTCACAGTTAATCCTTGATGACAGAAAAAGTAAACGCGTATGTATTAATGCATGGCATAGCTAGTTTATTGTGTAAAAATTGATTATCCTATGCACACAGCATTATTATACGACATACTATGAAAAAATTATTGATCTTAATCGTTGGATTTGCTTTATTTTTACACTTTTATCCTCAGCCAGAGCTTGATAAATGGTACAGCGGGCAAAAAGATGACGCATTAGATGGCTTTTCAGATACATTTGGGACAGAAGCTAAGCGTAAGACTGATGTAATTTTAATCGATCTAAAAGAAGATATGAAGTCATTCACAACTAAGGAGCGAGCACAATTAGAAGAAATTGCCGACTCACGCCGATTAATGAAGGCATTTTATAGTGACTATTGTCTAGCAAAAAAACGTCAGTTTAAAATGCGGGCTGGGGTGCAAGCTAAAATTTGTAAAACAATTTCAAAGCATCCGAGACTGTTATAACTTAACCTCGTATGTTTTAAGTTAGACTTTATCTATCACGCTGATAACATATCTAAAATATCAGCGAAAGCAGTTGCAGTCGCGTTTTCATTTTTATGATGGCCAGCTAATATCACCCATTGTCCGTTTACCATCACATCTCGCACAGGCGTAATTTGACTAGCAAAAATGACACTATCTAATAAATGCTGATTGCTGTGGGCAAATAATCGGGTTTGTTGGTTGTCTAATACCACTAAATCAGCTTGTTTACCTACCGATAATTCTCCGGTATTGCTATTGGTTGACTGCGCTCCGCCCATTGCTGCTTTTTTCCATAAATTAGCACCGACTGACAGTTCTTGGTTTGAAGCTAGTATTGCTCTTTGCTGTTTAATTAATCGCTGTGTATATTCTAACCAACGTAATTCTTCAATAGGGTTTACCGAAATATGGCTGTCTGAGCCAATAGCAAATGTGCCACCTTCGCCTAAAAACTCGGTGGTGGGGAAAATGCCATCGCCTAAGTTTGCTTCTGTAGTCGGACAAATTCCGGCAATGGCTTGGCTATTGATAATGCCTTGACGTTCTTGCTCGTTAATATGGGTCGCGTGGATTAAACACCACTGCTTATCTAACGCCATATTGTTCAGTAGCCATTCAACGGGACGTTGGCCATAGTGGTTAAGACAATCTTCTACTTCCTGTTGTTGTTCAGCAATATGGATGTGAATAGGAGCTTGTTTATCTAATGCTCGAACGTGGCTCACGGCTTGCTGTAAAGACTCCTTATCAACGGCTCTTAAGGAGTGTGGGGCAATGCCAATATTCGTATTTTGATAGTTAGCACTTAGTTTAAAGCACTCACTCACTAGTTGATTAAATTGTTCGGTTGAATTTATAAAACGTTTTTGACCGTCATTTGGCGATTGAGCACCAAAACCACTAAAACGATATAATACAGGTAACATGGTTAAACCAATGCCAGAGATACTTGCCGCTTCAAAAAGAGCTTCTGCCATGGCTGTTAGTGATTGATGATTATCACCATTAATTTCATGATGTAAATAATGAAATTCAGCAACGCGAGTATAACCCATTTTTAACATTTCAATGTATAATTGGCTGGCGATAATTTCTGCATTTTTACACGTTAACTGTGCTAGAAATTTATACATAATTTTTCGCCAGGTCCAAAAGCTATCTTGTCCTTCACTGCCTTGTTCACTAAAGCCTGCAAATGCACGTTGAAAAGCATGAGAATGACAGTTAATCATGCCAGGGATAATTGGGCCTTTTACACGTTCTGCACCCTCTATGTATCCGGAATCTATCGCGGTGATTTTACCGTTTTTAATGGTCAGTGTTTTATCTTGGCCCCAGCCTTCGGCTAATAAAATCTTCTCAGCATAAATTGTTTTATCATTATTCATTGGTCGCTCCTACCTCGTCGGCTGAGTAAATTCAATTAAACACTTTACTAAAGCTTTTAGCTTAGGCTTCACTTGTGCGGCGAGTATTTCGTTGTATTCAATGGTTGGTTCATTCATATAAGTGCGCTGCGACAGTTCAAGTTGAACGGCATGAATATTGTTTTCGGGTTGACCATAATGGCGAGTTATAAATCCCCCCTTAAAACGTCCGTTACTCACCATCGAGTATGGAGAGAAATCTAGTTGTTCAATTCCTGCCATAATTTTACCAGAGCAACTTTTTCCATTGGCAGTACCAAAATTAAAGTCAGGTAACTGGCCTTCAAAAAATCGAGGTACATGTGACAAAATAGAATGAGCTTCCAACAATATGGCATATCCAAATTGTTGTTTAATTTCAGCTAACCTGTTGTTAAGTGCATCATGATACGGCTGCCAATAATGTTTAATTCGATGCTCTATTTCTTCTTCATCCGGAAGTTGTCCGTCTAAATACAGGGGTGTTAAATCAAAAGCAGAGGTAGGGCAAAGCTCTGTACTATTTTGCCCTGGATATAAATCAATTCCAGTAGGTTCACGGTTAAGATCAATAACATAACGGTTATATGTAGGTATTAAAATATTAGCGCCCAGTGTGTGTGCAAAGTCATATAGACGGTCTTTATACCAGTCAGTATCGGCAACTTTTTTTGCTGACTCTATCATGGTTATTGCAATATCCTCAGGAATTGCTTGACCATTGTGGGGCATGCTAATTAATAAAGGGCTCGTTCCTTTGATTAAAGTATAACTTGCAGACATGGGGTTATTATCCTCTACTTAAGTTAATTGTATATACAACTTGTGGGGCTAATTTACCATGCTAATAGGCATAGGTGCAATAGACGCTATTTTATTATAGTGGCTAAATTTTTAGATGGCTTATTTTTCATTTAATTACCAACATCACTAGCGATTGATGTTGGTTGTGTTATACCCATATCAGTAGTTTTGAATATTCATATATAAATCGTCAATAAATCAGGAAGATAAATAATCGAAGAATCCAATATTCAAGAAAATGTAGCGATCATCTATCAACAGGCAAGTTATTTATTATTAATGCTTTTACTGTTGTGTTTACTGCTTTTCTGGCTTTATTACCGCAAGTCACTTAGAAGAAAAGCCGAACAAGACAAAATAGAACGCGCTTTAAAAATTGCAGAAGCGGAAAAGTTAGCTGCTGAAAAGTCGGCACAAGCAAAAATTAGCTTTTTAGCACGTATGAGTCATGAGATACGAACACCAATGAATGGTGTTTTTGGTATGGCGGAAGCATTATCCTTTACTAATTTAGATCATAACCAGCAAGCGTTATTAACGACCTTAAAAGAGTCAGCAAGTAACTTATTAGCCTTGCTTAATGATGTTCTCGACTTTTCAAAAATGGATGCTGGCAAGTTAACTTTGGAATTGGTTCCCGTCAATTTTCATCAGATATCACAAAGCATTATTAGTAGCTTTTCTCACCCAGAAAAAGATAAGTCTTTAAATTTTAATTTAAGAATAGATAATAATATAACTCATAGTTATTTCACTGATCCTACACGGTTAACGCAAGTATTTAACAACTTAGTAAGTAACGCAGTAAAATTTACCCAACAAGGCAACATTACACTTGCCATTGCCTTGATAGAGCGAAAAGCAGTGGATGCCATAACGTATGATACTTTAAAGCTTTCTGTTGCTGACACTGGTATCGGTATTGCTAAAGATAAACAAGCACTATTGTTTACACCATTTATCCAAGCAGATAGTGAAGTGACACGAAAATACGGTGGTACAGGATTAGGTTTAAGTATTTGCCAAGAAATTGTTCATGCAATGGGCGGAACAATTAATTTAGAATCAACTGAGCATATTGGTAGCACATTTCATTTTACCTTAACGTTTAAGCAAGCTGGTTTAGAAAAAGAAAGAGTTGAGAGAAGGAAAAGTACTCGGCAGGTTAATTATACAACTGACAATCGCTTTGGTCTTTTGAGGGTATTAGTAGCAGAAGATAATCTGGTTAATATTATGGTACTAAATGCTCAACTTGAACGATTAAATATTAAAGCGGATGTTGCTAACGATGGAGCTCAAGCGTTAGTTATGCATAATAAAGAGCCTTATGACATCATTATTTCCGACTGTCATATGCCTATACTCGATGGTTTCGAGTTGGCTAAAAAATTATCTAAAAGTAAAGATAAAAAGCCTTTATGGCTTATTGCTATCACGGCTGATGCGTTAAGCGGTAGTGCTGAAAAGTGTTTAGCGGCAGGTTTTGATGATTATATCGCAAAGCCTTGTCCTCAAGAAACCATTACCAATAAACTTAATCGAGCTTATAGGCAGCTTCAATTACAAAAAGATGTAAATGCATCATCTGCAAGTGCTAATAATTACTTATTGTTTGACCTACAGGCCTTATTAAAAGTTAATCATTCAGATATCATCCTTGCTAGCAATGTAGCTCAACTTTTTGCTGATACATGGCAAAAAGACAGGTTAGCTCTGCAAAGAGCATTAAAAGAGAAGAACTTTGAAACCTTGTATGCGCTCACCCATAAAGTAAGAGGAAGTGTTCGCTATCTTTGTTATAGCCAGCTCGATGGCATGGCTCAGCAAGTGGAAAACCATGCTTTGGTCAAAAATGAAAGTGAAGTTAGTAATTTTGCTCAGCCATTTATTGCTCAATTGGAACAATTGGCAGATGAAATTAATCACTGGTTGGCTAATTTTTCTGAATCAACACCTCCTGACTCTTAATCGTTTTTATAGATTGTTGTGAATGATTTTAATCGCTTTATTGATGGTTAAGGTTGCTGCACAATAAGTACTCTTAACTAACTACTGAGTTAGTCACAGTTAAAATCTATCTGGAGTAATGTAATGTTTACCAATAAAGAAGGCGACACAGTACCGTCAGTATCATTTCCTATTCGTGAAAACAATCAATGGATATCTCGTTCCACAAACGATATTTTTGCTAATAAAACGGTTGTAGTTTTCTCATTACCTGGAGCATTTACCCCGACTTGTTCATCAGCTCATTTACCACGCTATAGTGAATTGGCACAAACATTCTTTGCCAACGGTGTTGATGAAATTCTTTGTATTTCAGTGAACGATACGTTTGTTATGAATGCTTGGGCTGCAGATCAACACACTGATAATGTGAGTTTAATTCCTGATGGTAACGGAGATTTTACCGAAGCTATGGGGCTATTAGTTGATAAAAAAGAATTAGGTTTTGGCAAACGAAGCTGGCGTTATGCAATGTTAGTGAAAAATGGCGTTATAGACAAAATGTTTATTGAGCCAAATAAGCCTGGTGACCCATTTGAAGTATCAGATGCCGACACTATGCTTAATTACATTAATCCTAATGCAGTTAAGCCTAACGCGATAACTTTATTAACTAAACCGGGCTGCAATTTTTGCGCTAAGTCAAAAGCATTATTAAGCCAGAAAGGCTTAGCATTTGAAGAGCTAGTTCTTGGTGAACATATTAATGCGATAGCTTTTAGGGCAATTACCAACTCTGAAACTTATCCACAGGTGTTTATTAATGGTGAATTAATCGGTGATAGTGAGGCATTAGCGGCACATATTGGTTAATTCCTATGATTGAGTCGCAGTAAATTCAAACCAGAAAGCAGAGATAAAGATAAAGCTCTGCTTTCTGCCGAATTATGGATATAATAGACCTATTCAAATACAGACATTCTCTTTAATAATGAACGAACAACCATTTAATCCACTTCACGGCGTCACCCTAAAAACTATAGTCACAGAACTTGAAGATCATTTTGGTTTTAGCGAGCTAGGAGACATCATCAATATTCGCTGTTTTACACATGATCCAAGCATAAAGTCGACTTTAAAGTTCTTACGAAAAACACCATGGGCAAGAGAGAAGGTTGAAGCGCTTTATATTAAAAACCAGCACCTGTTCCGAGCAAAATAATATTGATGGGGTATGATATATATTATTGTGCTCTAACCCTTGTTTAATAAAAACCAACAAAAACTAGCAATAAGTTAAAAAATTTATAATGATGTTAATTCACCTCATCAACAGTAAGTTTTTCAATGTCCGCAATTAATCACTATACCTTAACTTGGCAATGTCAAGACTCTTCAGGTGTTTTAGCTAAGATCACTCAGTGTCTATTTACCCACGGTGCTTTTATTACTGAAACTTCACAATATAGTGATCCCTACACCAGTACGTTTTTTTCTAGAATTGCCTTTGACGACCGTAATTTAACGGTACCAATTGAAGAGTTTAGCCAAGCCCTTGAAAGTTTGGCTCAGCCTCTAAAGATGGAATTTCAATTACGTAACAAAGACAATTTGCCTAATATTGTTATTGCGGTATCAAAAGATGATCATTGTTTAGTTTCATTATTAACTAAATGGAAAGCGGGTGTATTACCGGTAAATATTGTTGCTGTGTTATCTAATCATACCAATTGTCAATCTTTAGCACAGTGGCATGATGTTCCCTTTCATCATTTACCGATTGATAAAACAAATAAACCACAACAAGAAGCTCAAATTCTTGACGTAATAAAGCAAACAGGCGCAGAATTATTAGTACTTGCTCGTTACATGCAAATTTTATCTGACGAGTTGTGCACAAAACTCAGTGGCCATGCGATTAATATTCACCATTCATTTTTACCAAGTTTTAAAGGTGCTAAACCTTATCACCAAGCCCATGCTCGTGGCGTTAAGGTTATTGGTGCAACCGCACATTATGTGACGGCTGATTTAGATGAAGGTCCGATTATTGTTCAGGAAGTTAAGCCCATTAATCATACTTTTACTGTAGAACAAATGAAGCACATGGGTCATGATTTAGAAGCTGTTGCTTTATGTCATGCGGTGCAAATGCATGCCGAACAACGCATTTGTATTAATGGCAGTAAAACCGTGATTTTGTAAATGTGGCTATAATAAATAGTAATTATTTGTTAGCTCATTCATCGTTTTAATGAGCACATACGTTTGTAAGGAATTAAATACAGCCGTATTAATTTACTGCCAATTGCCGAGTATCCAATTACGGTAAAAATTATTACTCTGTTTCACTTTATGGTAAAAATCACCAATGAATTAATCGGCCCAATAAATAGTAAGTGGAACCTTATGATCAACATTGAAAAAATCCATCATGTCGCTTATCGCTGCAAAGATGCCAAAGAAACGACTCAGTGGTATCAGGATAAGCTGAACATGAAGTTAATTTTGGCTATTGCTGAAAATGAAGTACCTTCAACCAAAGCCCCTGATCCCTACATGCATATCTTTTTAGATGCAGGCAATGAAAATGTTTTGGCCTTTTTTGAAATTCCAAATTCTCCAGGTATGGGGCGAGATGAAAATACCCCTGCATGGGTACAACATTTAGCCCTAAGAGTTGCAAATTTAGAAGCACTTGAAGAAGCTAAGAAGTTGTTAGAAGCTCAAGATGTTGATGTTTTGGGGCCAGTAAATCATGGGGTGTTTAAATCGATATATTTTTTCGATCCCAATGGCCACCGTTTAGAGCTTGCTGCTAATATAGGAACAGCAGAGCAATTTAAGTCTCTTAATAAAGTCGCACAAGAGATGATTGATGAATGGGCCGTAACCAAAAGAGCGCCTCGTCATGCCGCATGGTTACACGAACAAGACTAAAAAATAACTTCTTAGATAAAAAAGAAAGCTGTTACTTCTCGGTGATGGCTTTTTATATTCACACGCATTTAATGTCAAATTCAACGAAATACGTCTTACAATTTACATGTTAGCTAAAGTGATACATCAACCATTTTTTTTGTAAGACATTTGCCATAATTAAAGTTAGATTGTGATAAAAAACCTGACAATCATATTTTTTTCCCTCAGTAAAACAAATGACTAATTTTGTGAACTTACTTTAAAGTAAAATATTTATATTTTATAACTTGTCTCAAATAAACACTGAAGTAGAGTATTGACCAGCTACTTAAGTGGCACATAATAAAAATATGGAAACAAACGCATGGAAAGCGATTGCCATTATTCACCAATTGAGAATCATGGCCCTTATGATAAGGATGATTAATTTTGAATCAGGAAGATTCGTATACTTGAATAATCAGTCCAGAGGACTTTATGGATAGCTAATAAGGGGTCAGGAAGGCTGAAAATAAAAAATAAGGTACGGAAACGTTTAAAATAATACAGGAAGCGTGCGAGAGAATAACAGGGACTTATCAATAGGCTCAGATAGCCATGTAGTATTTTTATGAAGCGATGACAATGTCATCGCTTTTTTTATATTCACGGATGAATCATCATGATTTTAGTTCCAGACAAATCATAAGTACTTACATCCCTGTAAGTAATGTCGCGGTTCTGGTGACTGAATGGACTCAGGAAATAGAGTAATGCAGGAGCAATTGCCGAAATGGCAAAGAGCGACGATATTGACGGACTATTTCTAAAGGTAAGTCATCATGATTTTAGTTCCAGACAAATCATAAGTACTTTCATCCTAGTAAATTATGTCGTGGTGCTGTTGACTGAATGGACTCAGGAAGTAGAGTAACTTATCACGACTTATCTAGATAAAAAGAACTGACAGCTCATTTTTATCTAATACTGTAATCTGCGGCATGAATAACGTAAAATAGCGTTAATGTTTTATTAATCGATCAAAATCTCTATGTCTCGTTCAAAAAAATCAAGAAAACCTGGTGTTGGCTCAAGTGGTGTTAAAAAAGACACGACAAAATCAGACATTGTTCCTGTTGAAAAACGATTAAAAAAAATAAAAGGCAAACCTGCAGGTAACCGTCGAAATGAGGCAAAGCCATTAGTTACGACTCAACAATCAACCGAGAAAAAAGACCCTCGTATCGGTAATAAAACACCTATCGACTTAGGTCAAGTTAGTGCTAAAGCACCTAAAACAGCTAAAGTTCAAACGGATCACAAAGCAAAACCAACAACACCATCAGTAGCTCCTATTCGTACTATTGAACCAGAGCATGTTGTTGATACTGATGCTTTAATGCAAGAATTAGAGACCATTGAACAAGATGAGCGCTTACTTAGCATCTTGTCTAAACAAGATGACGATAGTGAAATTAGTGAAGCAGATGTTGATTTCTTCAATGCACAAATGGATAAGCATCAAAGTATTCGTGAAACACTAGGCCTTGAAGACGAAGACCAAGAAGAGCCCGCCCAGTCAAGCTCATCAGAAGATGATTTATGGGATAAATTTGACAGCAGTGATTTATCAAAGTTTGAATAATCTTAATGCTCAATCTCTAAAGGTTATAATACATGGCTGATTTTTGGATTTACGCGATTATTGCTGCTGTTGTTATAGTTGCAGCTCTTGCATTTTATGCTGGAAAGCTTTTAAGGCAATTAAAAGCTCAAACACTGCAGCAAAAGCAAGCGGAAATTGATCATCAACTCGCTTTAAAAGTTCACGATAAAAAAATACTCGACTCGGTAGTTATCATAGTACGTGCGATGAAAGAAGAGCAATGTGACTACTCCGAAGGATGTTGGCGTTTAAGCGTTTTATTAGATTCGTTAAAAACAAGTAAAGAACTTTCTCTGCAATTTCCTTCAATATTCGAACTTTATAACAGAATCAAAGAGTTAAGTATTCTTGATTCACGTAAAGAGCTTGCCAAAAAAGAACGTATGAAAGAAGATCTACAACGATTAAAGGCAGAAGCTGAACTACACCCTAAAATTGTCACCGATCTTTCGCTATTACATCAATTTGCTAATGAGCGTATAAGTGCTTTAACAGCATAACAAAGTTAAAGCACTGCTAAGATTCTTGTATAACATTGCGCTTGATCAATACCCATAAATTTTGTGTTGTTATAATATTGAGCAGAATATAGGTAACTGCTCAATTCGGTAACAAACAATGCAAGCTAATCAATTTTTCGACTCTCAATTATTATCCAAATATAATACCAGTGGGCCAAGGTATACATCTTATCCGACAGCTTTAGAGTTTCATGATGAATTCTCCGAGCAAGACTTCATTCAAGCAGTAAAAGACTCACCAAATCGTGAATTGTCTTTATATGTGCATATTCCTTTTTGTCATAGTCTTTGTTATTACTGTGGTTGTAATAAAGTTATCACTCGTCATCGTGACAAAGCAGATACTTATCTAGAGTATTTGGCACAAGAGATTAGTTCTAGGGCTGAATTTTTTACAGACTACACCGTTAAACAATTACATTGGGGCGGTGGTACTCCGAGCTTTTTAACTCATAAACAAATTACTAAATTAGTTTCGTTATTAAAAGAAAAATTCACTTTTGCTGATCACGTTGAAATGAGCATTGAAATTGACCCTCGTGAAATTGAAATGAACCTAGCAGAACACTTATATGACTTAGGCTTTAACCGGATAAGTATTGGTGTTCAAGATATTGATAGAAAAGTGCAAGAAACCATTAATCGTGTGCAATCCACCGAATTTATTGGTGACTTTATTGCTCATGCAAAAGAGGTTGGGTTTAAATCGATAAATATTGATTTAATTTATGGTTTACCTCACCAAAACATAGAAACCTTCACAAAAACATTGAACATAGCTCATGAATGGGATGTTGATCGTATTTCATTATTTAGCTATGCGCATTTACCTAGTCGGTTTGCTGCGCAGCGTAAATTACGTGATGAATGGTTACCTAATGTGCAACAGAAATTTGCATTAATGAAACTTGCCATCGAAAAATTATGTGCTTTTGGCTATGATTTTATTGGTATGGATCACTTTGCCAAGCCTAATGATGAATTATCTATTGCACAAAAAAATGGTACTTTACACCGTAACTTCCAAGGTTACACCACCAAGGGGGGCTGTGATTTATTAGGTTTAGGTGTTTCTTCTATCAGTAATATTGGTACCTCATTTAGCCAAAACGTTAAAGATCTTAAAACTTATTATCAAGCGATTGAAAGCAAGGGAAATGCTCAAGAAAAAGGGGTGAGTTTGTCACAAGATGATGTTATCCGTGGTGAAGTTATTCGTGAATTAATGTGTAATTTGTATTTAGACAAAAGTAGCATCAGCAAAAAATATGATATCGATTTCGATCAATACTTTGCCGATGATTTGCCATTATTATCAACGTTTGTCGAAGACAAATTAGTGGAAAACTCCAAAGACTTTATTCGGGTCGATCAAAAGGCGCGGTTATTAATTCGAATTATTTGCATGAGTTTCGACGCTTATATGAAACAGCATATTAATCAACAACGTTTTTCCCGGGTTATTTAACTTTTAATCAGAAAATAGGAAATTTATAGAAGATAGCTAACTAGTTTAGCTATCTTTTTTTTTGCCTATTTTCAGAAGCGTAATTTTTGATGAAAATAAATTTCACTTGACATAATATGTCACAAGGCGCAGTCTAATAAAAAATAAAGCACATAAAGGAAACAAGATGCTATCAAATAATTTATCAAAAAAATCTGTAGACATAGACACTGCAAATCTCGGTAAGCATATGCTTAAAATAGGCTCGGCTGTTATCGTTGTTGGCCTTATTTGGTCTGCTCTATATACCATAGATGAAGGTCATGTTGGTATTGTTAAACGATTTGGCGAGGCTACTACTCAAGTAAACCCTGGCTTACATTATAAAATTCCGTTTGCAGATACTGTTGAAGAATTAGAAATTCGTACGCGTAAAAACTCTGAAGCGTTAAAAGCGTCAACATTTGAGCAAATGCCAGTACAAGTGGAAGTCTCTGTTAACTGGACAGTTGTGCGCTCAGAAGCTTTTGAGTTATATAAAAACTATGGCGGTCTAGATCAGTTTGAAAATCGCATTCTTGATCCCCGTCTTCGCTCTGCAGCTAAAGATGCTTTGGCGCGTTTTAAAGCAGAGCAAATTATTCAAAGTCGTGGTCAAGTTATTCAAAAAATCGAAGAAACATTGGCTAATGCCATGATTGATTTTCCAGTGAAGCTGGACAGTGTGCAAATTGAAAACTTGGTTTTACCAGCGAAATATTTACAAAGTATTGAGACTAAACAAACTGAGAAAAATTTAGCCGCAGCAGAAAAACATCGTTTAGAGCGTCAAAAACTAGAGGCTCAACGTGAAGTAAATACTGCCGAAGCTAAGCGTGATGCAGAAAAAGCAAGAGCTGATGGTTCTGCTTATGCAATTGAGATAGAAGCAAAAGCTCAAGCAGAGGCTATTCTAGTAAAAGGTTTAGCTGAAGCTGAAGCGATGCAGAAAAAATCAGCTGCAATTAAAAATAATAAAATGTTAGTAGAGTACGTTAAAGCTCAACAATGGAATGGTCAGTTGCCAACTACCGTCATGGGAAGTGACCAAGGGATTTTATGGAATATGAAAGATAAGTAGTTTTATTATTGTCAGAAAAATATAAGTTTACAATTGCGCCTAGAATATCGATGCAAGTTTAGATATTCTAGGTTGTAGATTTAAATAATAATAAAAATAAACAAAGGAATGATATGACAGCCCCGTCTCCTGAAGTCTCAGAAAACAGTAACTCCCCACAGTTAGCGCCAATAACAACCAACAATCGTATCGATGCCATGGATATTCTCCGCGGTCTTGCATTGGTAGGTATTTTATTAATGAATATTGAATGGTTTGGTCGCAGCATGTCTACTTTAGGTAGTTTCGATCACGACTTAACTGGTATTGATCATGCTGCTGGCTGGTTAGTGCGCTGTTTTATTGAGGGCAAGTTTTATAAAGTTTTTGCTTTGCTCTTTGGGATGGGTTTTGCGGTGATGTTAATTCGTGCAAAAGAGGTGGGTCGTCCTTTTGGTGCTTGGTTTGTTAGGCGTATGGTTGTTTTGTATGTTATCGGTTTGTTTCATATGTTCTTTTTATGGGGCGGTGATATTTTACATGACTATGCTTTTGCTGGTTTAATGCTTTTAGGCTGGATATTTCTATTAAAACGTCCACGTTTTCAAAAATATGACAACTCCCGTTCATTTTTAAAAATAGGCCTAATTTGGCTAACAGTGCCGACATTACTATCGGTTATTGCCGGATTTGGTTTTGGTGTTGCCGTTGATCGTCAATCTTTAACTGAAATTTGGCAGCAAGAGCAACACATTGCAATTTTAGTTGATGAAAGAATGACTGAAATTGAAGCATCAGAAAATTCAGATGCTACTTTGCCAGCAGAAACAGAAAGTATTAGGACTAGCTCAGAAGAAGTTACAGATTTGTCTACTGAGCAAATAACTGAAACAGCGGATGAAGTCAAAACTGAAGAACAACTTGAAGAGGAATTAATTGCTCAGAAAGTAAGTGAAATTGTAGAAGGTAAACAAGAGTTTGCCAAAGACGAAAAAGAAGAAATTACCGCTTTCACTGAAGGTTCGTTTTGGCAAGCAACTCAGTATCGTATCGGTTTTGCTGGGTTTATGTTGATGCTATCGCCAGTGTTTGCCCTAACTATGTATTTACCTATCTTTTTAATCGGCTATTGGTTTATTTCAAGTGGCGTATTAAGAAATCATCAGCAACATCAGGCGTTATTTAAACCTATGGCATGGATAGGCTTAGGTTTGGGTTTGCCCTTTACTATCGGTGGGCTATTAATTACTCAGCATCCGGCAGCAGAAAATGTGATGATGTTACTTGCTACAGGTAATACCTTATTTTTCATTGGTCAATATGTTACCGCTGCAGGGTATTTAGGTTTAGTTATTAGCTTATTAGGTTCAGGTAAGTGGGCTCAGAGGCTTAATGTTTTTGCTCCTTTAGGCCGTATGGCATTAACCAACTACATAACCCATTCAGTGATCTTAACTAGTATTTTTTATGGTTATGCTGGCGGTTTGTTCGGGCAAATAGGTAGAGCACCACAGATGTTAATAGTATTTGTTATAATTATCGGTCAACTGCTTCTTTCAACATGGTGGTTAAAGCGTTATCAGTTTGGTCCTCTTGAATGGTTGTGGCGCAGTTTAACCTATAAACAACTACAACCTATGCGCATTACTACCAAGTGAGTTAGCTCATTAACAATTAATGCCATCGTCCTCGAGTTAGCTATTCGAGGGCGATATTATCTGCCTCTAGTTATAATTTCCTTTATATTCTTCAATATTCAGTTATATTCACCTTTTTATTTCTACATGAATACCTAAGAATAGCCATTGCCGTCGACAGCAAAATACTTTTTCATTCATATATTAAATAAACAGTAAGGAATATCAGTATGACCTTAGGTGAACAATTAAAAAAACTGCGTCAAGAACGTGAGTTAAGTCAACCAGAGCTGTCGGCTTTAGTAGGTATAGAACAATCGTACTTATCAAAACTTGAAAACGATAAATCAGTACCCTCGAATGAAATATTTCAAAAAATATTAACGTCGTTAAATATAAATTTAGAGCAATTTTTGGCATTATTCGATTTTAGAGACAGTAAAAATCAATTAGTACAAATACCGATGATTGATGCTTGGTTCAAGCAGCAACAGCAAGTTAATGTGGTGAATCAGCGAAAGTATTTATACATTTGTAGTGCGTTAATCGTTGTTGCGATTACCTTGTTTTTTACCGGTTTTAGTAAATTAGTATTCAATGAAAGATATTATCAGTATGAATCACCGGGTATTGTGCTCAAGGGTGAACCTAATAATATATTTTATAACTGGGGTGATTTAATCGATCGCAGTCAAGAAGACCACAGAAAAATTTTTACTGCTAAGAAAATTGAAATGACTAAACGCCGTGACGACGTCATTTATTTGAGCCCGATAAATCAAGGTCAACGCTTTACTAAAGAAGTTGTTGGTGGAAAAAGAGAGTATCACCTAGATAAAGAAACTGAGATTCCACAATCGATAAATGCTTGGCTACAAGTCTTAGGTATATTGCTGCTAGGTGCTGGTATAATGGGTTTTATTTTAGAAAGAAAGTTTTATAAGCTATAACATACGGGAAATTGAGAAAGTAATACAAAGCTGCATTGCTTTCTCAATTCGTAGGAAGAATATTTAAATAATTTCTTCTTTATTCCGCAGATTTAATAAGAGTTTCTAACTCTGCCATTTTAGCTTCAAGCTCGGCAATTTTTTCTCGCGTTTTAATTAATACTTGCGTTTGCACATCAAACTCTTCACGGCTAACAACATCAAGTTGTGATAACTTTCTTTGTAATACCGTTTTAGTTTTATCTTCTAAATCATTGGCAAGGTTTTTCAAACTTGGCGGAATAGACTCAGTGACTTGTTTGGCAATCTCTTCAATTTTCTTGGCATTAATCATTATTTTCTCATTATATTATCTATTTTATTCTAATCTCTCTATTGTAAGGCAATTAACTATTTTGCCAATGATTAAAAACAGGTAAAATCTCCAATCTTAAAATTGTCACCGATTCATCAATAAAGACTAACAATGAAACTTAACCCCGGACAAAATGAAGCAGTTAAATACATCAGTGGGCCATGCTTGGTATTAGCAGGCGCTGGGAGTGGTAAAACAGGGGTTATTTGTCAAAAAGTTGCCTATTTAATTGAAAAGTGTGACTACAAGGCTCGCAACATTGCTGCGGTAACCTTTACCAATAAAGCAGCAAGAGAGTTAAAAGAACGTATAAAAAGAATGATGGGTAAAGATTTAACGCGTGGCCTAACGGTTTCAACCTTTCACTCTCTTGGTTTAGATATTGTTCGCAGAGAAATTAAAACATTAGGTTATAAGCCTGGTTTTACTTTGTTTGATGATCAAGACACTTTAGCGCTATTAAAAGACTTAACCATTGATGAGCTTGATGGTGACAAAGACTTGTTAAGCAAATTACAAAGCATGATTTCTAACTGGAAAAATGACTTGTTACTACCCGATGCGGCAATAAAAATGGCAACTGATGCCGACGCAACTTTATATGCTGAGTTTTATGCCCGTTATCAAAAACACATGAAAGCTTATAATGCCCTGGATTTTGATGATCTGATCCTTATTCCAACTTTGCTATTAAAAAACTATGAAGAAGTACGTACCCGCTGGCGTAATAAAATTCGTTATATGCTGGTAGATGAATACCAAGATACAAATACTAGCCAATATGAACTGGTAAAATTAATTACTGGTGAACGTGGCCGTTTAACCGTCGTGGGGGATGACGATCAGTCTATCTATTCATGGCGTGGAGCTCGTCCACAAAATTTGGTGTTATTAGGTAAAGATTATCCTAATTTAAAACTAATCAAGTTAGAGCAAAACTACCGATCTAGTGGCAGAATTTTAAAATGTGCCAATATACTTATCGCTAATAACCCTCATGTTTATGATAAAGCGCTGTTTAGTGAATTAGCCTACGGCGTTGAACTACGAGTATTACAAGCCAAAAATGAAGAGCATGAAATTGAACGTTTAGTCGGTGAGCTAATTGGTCATCGCTTTATCAACAAAAGTCAGTTTAAAAACTATGCGGTATTGTATCGTGGTAATCACCAATCACGGCTATTAGAAAAAGCGTTAATGCTTAACAGGATTCCTTATAAAATAAGTGGTGGCACCTCATTTTTTTCTCGTGCTGAAATTAAGGATGTCATGGCTTATTTGAGAGTGTTAGTGAACCCTGATGACGATAATGCCTTTTTACGTATTGTAAATACTCCGCGCAGAGAGTTAGGGCCAGCAACATTAGAAAAGCTTGGTAATTACGCCAATATGCGTCAAATAAGCATGTTTGCCGCCAGTTTTGAGCTAGGTCTTGAGCAGCATCTAACTGGGCGCGGTTTAGAAAATGTACAACGTTTTACTCACTGGCTAGTTGGTACGGCAGATCAATGTGAACGTGGTGATACTGCGGCAGTGTTAAGGTCTATGATCCGCGAAATTAACTACGAAGATTATTTATACGACAATACCCCAAGTGCTAAAGGCGCTGAAATGCGTATGAAAAATGTTACGGAGTTATTTAGCTGGGTAACACAAATGCTCGAAGGAGAAGATGACGAAGAGCCAATGACCCTGCCGCAAATAGTTACCCGATTAACCCTGCGCGACATGATGGAACGTAATGAAGAAGAAGAAGGTGCCGACCAAGTACAATTGATGACTTTACATGCGTCCAAAGGCTTAGAGTTTCCATACGTCTTTATGATTGGCATGGAAGAAGGCTTGTTACCACACCAAACCAGCATTGATGAAGGGGATATTGAAGAAGAGCGTCGTTTGGCTTATGTTGGCATTACTCGAGCTCAACGTGAGCTTATTTTTACCTATGCTAAAGAGCGTCGTCAATTTGGTGAAGTTTCTCGCACTGAAGTCAGTCGATTTTTACATGAACTGCCACAAGATGATTTAAGCTGGGAGGTTGGCCAAGTTAAAAAAACCGACGAGCATAAAAAGCAGTCGGCGAAAGTGGGCATGGCAAGTTTACGGGAGCAATTAAAGAAAAATAAAAAATAAGCTTTTTTATTTTTAGCCAGAATGCATAACAGTAGGTAACCACCTTGAGTTTATTGACTCATCAACCTCAGTGGTTACTTCTTGATTTTTTGTTGCAACAGAAATGCCAATCCTATCAGCCTTTAATTCTAAACATTCCTACCCTTGAAAAAAACAGCATAATATTTGAACAAAGCTATTATTTACATTATTCTTTAATAAATCATCTAGTTTTAATGTAAATTTTAAGATATTAAAAACAAGGAAATAGTATGAATATTAAAAAGTTAGCAAAAGTGCTAATTGCCGTTCAACTAGGGTTAACAGCAAGTGTAGTAACTGCTGAACCTCACGATAAAAAAAACACTGCAGATAAAAGTTATTCTCCCTATGCATCGTCAACTATCCCGGTGAATGTCTACTGGGGTGACTCGCATTTACATACAGGTCTTTCACTAGATGCTGGATTATTCGGTAATACAGTTGGTCTTGATGAAGCATATCGTTTAGCTAAAGGCGAAGAAATCACCTCTTCTACGGGTTTACCTGTTAAATTATCACGTCCCCTTGATTGGATGATAATTACTGACCATACCGATTTAATGGGCATAGCGGCTGATCTTAAAGCAGGTACACCAAATGTTATGGCTGTGGATAAAGGGCGTGAATGGAATGCCGCATTTAAAAAAGGTGGTAAAGATGCTGGCGCTGCCGCATTTGACTTAATTCAAAACTTTGCCCAAGGCACACTGCCAATAGAGTTTTTAAATGATTACAGTCCTGGCTCTAAGGTTTTTAATGGGGTGTGGAAAGATATTGTTGATGCTGCAGAGCAACATAATGAACCGGGTTTATTTACAGCCTTTATTGGCTATGAATGGACCTCAGTTCCGAAGGGGTTCAATCTTCATCGTAATGTCATTTTTAGAGATAATGCCGATAAAGCGCTAAAAGTTCAGCCAGCAACCACACTTGCACCACATGGCAGTACCGATCCAAAATCATTGTATAAATGGTTAGCAGATTATGAAAAAGATACCGGTGGTAGAGCATTCGCATTTGCCCATAATGGTAACTTATCAAATGGCTGGATGTTTCCTACTAAAAAAACCTATCATGGCGGCGTAGTTGATAAAAGTTATGTCACTGCAAGAGCCAAGTGGGAACCACATTACGAGATAACTCAAATAAAAGGTGACGGTGAAGCTCATCCTTATTTATCACCTAAAGATGAATTTGCCGATTATGAAAACTGGGATGTTGGTAATTTAGATATTTCTGAGCTCAAAAAACCTGAAATGTATAAAGGTGAATATGCCCGTGAAGCGCTTAAACAAGGTTTATTACTTGAGAAGCAATTTGGTGTTAACCCTTACAAATTTGGTGTTGGTGGTGCAACTGATAGCCACACATCACTAGTTACTGCTGAAGAAGAAAACTTCTTTGGAAAATCGCCAAGTGTTGAGCCAAGTGCCGATCGCATCAGCCATCCTTTTGTTAAATCTGACTTAGGTGCTTTTGAAGGTTATACCCTAGTAGCGTCTGGATATACCGGTATCTGGGCACATGAAAACACCCGTACCGCATTATTTGATGCTATGGAGCGTAAAGAAACTTACGCAACCACAGGACCAAGAATGACGGTAAGATTCTTTGGTGGCTGGGACTATAAAGCTGCTGATGTTTCGTCAAGTAACGCGGTGAAAATTGGTTATCACAAAGGGGTGCCTATGGGGGGCGACTTGAAGAAGTCTTCAGGTAATAAAGCGCCAAACTTTATGATTTCAGCGATGAAAGATCCGTTAAGTGGCAACCTAGATCGTGTGCAAATTGTTAAAGGTTGGATGGATAGTAAAGGTAAACTTCACGAACGTATTTACGATGTTGCCGTTTCAGATGGTCGTAAAATTGACAAAAACGGACGTGCTAAAACTCCAGTAGGTAATACCGTCGATTTAAAAACGGCGACTTGGAGTAATAGTATTGGTGATTCACAATTATCAACGGTTTGGACAGATCCTCACTTTAATAAAAATGAATCGGCTTTCTACTATGTACGTGTTTTAGAAATTCCAACACCACGTTGGGTGCTCTATGATAAAGTAAGATTAGGTGCAAAAGTGCCTAAAGAAGCTGAATTAGTTGCTCAAGAACGTGCTTATTCTTCACCTATTTGGTATTCACCTAAATAGATAGGCAAAAGCTAGTGAGTAAAGCTGAGTTAAAATTTAAGGGTGCTTAACAGCACCCTTTCAGCATATAAAATTAATAGTAAAGGACGTTATGCTAAACAAGTGTATCAAAGAACCGCTAATCCATTTTCTTATCATTTCATTTATCATTTTTTTTATTTATGACTCGACAAATAAAACAGAAATCGATAATTATAAAGTTATTATAAGTGAAGCTCGAGTTGAACAATTAACAAATGAAATCCTCAGTTCAAAGAGTCGTTTGCCGGTTGCCAAAGAAATTGATATTGCCATTGAAAGTTTTGCGTTAAACGAAATTTATCTGAGGGAAGCTCGAGAACTAGGGCTACAACAAGGAGATAAAATAATTGAACGACGGTTACGTCAAAAAATGGAGTATTTATTAGATGAAATGGCGTCAATTCAACAGCCAAGCACAGATGATTTAAATCGTTTTTATCAGGATAATATTGACCGATATAAAACCCCACTTACTTATAGTTTCACCCAAGTTTATGTATCAATTGATCGTAGTAATGATGAATTAGCTAAACACTTAGCAGCCCAACAGCAGCTAATTACTCAGGGAAATTCACCTGTAGCTGATTCCAGTATGTTACCTCAACAAATATCCCATCAATCAAGCCAACAAATTGAACATACTTTTGGCGAATTATTTATTGTTAAGCTGGATGAACTAGCCGTTAATACTTGGTCACAGCCTATCGATTCAGGGTTAGGAAAGCACTTGGTTTATATAGAAGAAAAAATTGCTCCCATGCCAAAACCACTTTTGAGCATAAAAGAAGATGTCACTAACGATTGGCAATTTGAGCAAAGAAAAATATTTAAAAAAGTATATGAAGATGAATTAATGAGACGTTACAACATTGAAGTTCAGCAACCTAAAATAGTTGAGACATCGGTGTGAGACAATTATTGCTGCTGATCAGTTTATTTTTTAGCTCATTGGTTTTCTCAGATGATTTTCGTCCGGCATCACTTACTATTCAAGCGTTAACAGACAATCAATTTAGTGTCACCTGGAAAGTACCGATCAAGAATCGTCAACTACCTCAACTCAAGGTGATTTTTGATTCATTAACCAAGGAGAATCTGCCCAAAAGATCTCGAGCTATTGACGGGTCTTATATTCAATCATGGCAGATCTCTCGAGAAAATAACCTTTCAGGGCTAACGGTAACTATTGATGGCTTAGAAGGTTCTAGTTATGAAGTGATTTTAAGAATTCCTACACAAGATCCTAGAACGAATACCATCACTAAACTATTAAATACAGACGATCCCACTTTTACCGTAGAAAAAAACCTAGACCTTTCAACAGCCGATATATTTGTTAGTTACCTGACCTTAGGTTTTGAACATATTTTAGCTGGCATAGACCACTTGTTATTTGTGCTTGCACTCATTCTTTTGGTGGCCAGTCGAAAAAAACTCTTTTGGACAATTACTTTTTTCACCTTTGCTCACAGCTTAACCTTGGCTGCGGTAACATTGGATTGGTTATATCTTCCAGGACCGCCCGTTGAAGCGGTGATTGCTTTATCCATTATCTTTTTAGCAAAAGAGATTATTGTTGTCCATCGTGGCAAAGCAAGCTTGACCGCTCAATATCCTTGGCTAGTGGCTTTCATTTTTGGATTATTACACGGTATGGGTTTTGCCAGTGCTTTGAATGAAATTGGTGTACCTGAAAATGAAATATTTAACGCATTATTTTCATTTAATATTGGCGTTGAACTTGGTCAGTTAACTTTTGTATTTGTGGTACTGAGTTTAATTTATATCGGTAAAAAGCTATTTATTCAACTCCCACAATGGTCAAAGCAAGTTCCAGCATATGCTATTGGTTGCACCGCTTGTTTTTGGTTTATCCAGAGGCTACTGATGTTTTAGCTGTATGCCTGTTGTTTATTATTTAGGTAGACAACTTGCTAATCGCTGATTAATATCGTTAAGTACTTGTTTTTTGAATTCATCTTCATTAGTGCTAAATTGTCGTTTATAGCTAGCTAAGTCAATTATTTCCATATTAGCTTTAATGGTTTTAAATAGCTTGGGATATTTATCACCGGGTGCTTGAATATGATGAAGGCCACCACTATAAACAAAAAGAATTTTCCCTTTATTTAAACGATTTAAAATATCAACCACGCCACCTCTTACGTTCATTGGTTGTCCTGTTTTATCTAAACCATCTCTTCGCTTCATTCTTCCTTCTGGCAATATCGCATTGACTTTATCATTGCCTACGTACTCGAGAAAGTTATCCCAAGACTGATCTTTTTTTCGAGTGATAGGGATGCAACCAGGGATTAAGGTTCGATATATTTTTCCTGTTATTGGCCTTTCAAGCGTAATATCCGCACCGGGCACAACAAGATTATTGGCAATTCGCCATAAAAAGTTAAAAGGCGCTAAACGAATAAATAGTGGTTCGAATAAACTGGTGTGATTGAGAAATATGATCAAGTTTACATCTGGCCACTGTGATTTATCTTCAGTTGAAAGCCACTGTTGCTCAAAGCGATAAAATAACATAGTGGTTATTTTAAAGCTGCTAAGTAGCAAAAATCTCAGGGGATTGAGTAGCATTTTTACTGTTCCGTCTAGGTTAAAACTTTCAATCTAATTGTACATTAGTATAATACCAAGTCCATTAAGTTTGTTCCCACTCAGAGCTTGCCAGCGTTTTGAGAACAAATAGAATTTTTTGTATATAGTTATTCTATATGAAAGACATTCTGTGCGGTTATCGAATCGCTGGAAAGCTCCCAAAGGACGAGTTTAAAAGGCTTACAGTCTGCGTTATTTATTTTGATAAGGGAATAACCATTATCTTCAATCAATGCCTTGCCTCTAAGCCTTTTAAATATCGCTGAGTGGGAAGAAACTTAATGGAATTGGTATAATATATTGCCACTAATGTTCAACTGCGTTGAAGCTAAAAGAAAGTAAACATGATGATAGAATTTAGAGCATGCCAAGCCAGTGATGTAAATGAAGTTATTCCATTGATGTATAGTGCTGGGCCAGAGGCTTATCGTTATGTCTTTTCAGTTGATTATAAGGAACAGGTAATTGACTTTTTGCACTATGCCTTTTGTCAGGGGGATGGTGAGTTTGGCTATAAAGATCATCAAGTAGCGGTTGAAAATAATAAAATCGTTGCTTTAATAGGTCGGCGAACATCAAAAGACAACTTAGCTTATACGATAACAGCCATAAAACAAATCTTCGTTTTTTTTGGCTTTATCAACGCCGTTCAGGTGATGTTTAGAGGTTTGCGATTTGAAACAATTGTTACACCACCACCTAAAAATGTAGTTTGCCTTCATAACTTAGCGGTAAGTGAGGGTCAACAAGGTAAGGGTATTGGTCAACAAGTTATTAAGGATTTTCTTGCACAGGAAAAAGCTAGAATGACTTCAACTGTTTGTTTAGATGTTGCTGAAACTAACCCCAGAGCTAAAGTGCTTTATCAACGATTGGGCTTTGTGGTGAAAAGTGAAAAAATAGGTAAGTTAAAAAATAAATATGGCCGAGGTGTCAGCCATGAATATATGGAAATCAAGTTATAGTCGACTTATACGATAAATTGACAAGCATTAGCTAGATTTTATCGCCAAATAGCCAAAAATTAGCGTACCAGCCGCGCTGGCAGACGCCATAGCTATATTACCTTGATTAAAGAGTAGCGCAGCTCCAATAACAAAACCTGCAGCAAGTATTCCAAAAACCAATTTTTGATTATTCACCTGTTGCTGTTGTGCTAGTTGTATCATTAACTGGCTTTGATTTAGTTGTACTTCTTTTCCTGCTTTTAAATAATCGTAAACAAGATCAGGGAGTTCAGGTAATTTTTCATTCCAAAATGGCAAGTTTTCTTTGATTTTAGTGAATACTGCTTTCACGCCCATTTGCTCTTTTACCCAATCTTCTAGAAAGGGTTTAGCCGTTTGCCATAAGTCTAGCTGAGGGTAGAGTTGACGGCCTAAACCTTCAATATAGAGTAAGGTCTTTTGCAATAAAACTAGCTGTGGTTGTACTTCCATATTAAAGCGACGAGCGGTATTGAACAGGTTAACTAATACCTGACCAAATGAGATTTCAGCTAAAGGTTTATTAAATATAGGTTCACATACAGTGCGAATAGCAAATTCAAATTCATCAACACTGGTGCCGTGAGGCACCCAACCCGAGTCAACGTGCAATTGGGCAACTTTTCGATAATCGCGGTTAAAAAAGGCGACAAAATTTTCTGCTAAATAACGTTTATCTTCACGATTTAGCGTGCCAACAATGCCGCAATCTATTGCGATCCAAGTAGGGTCATTCGGATTGGTTATATCAACAAAAACATTGCCCGGGTGCATATCGGCGTGGAAAAAGCTGTCACGAAATACCTGAGTGAAAAACACTTCAACACCCCGTTCTGCGAGCAGTTTCATATTCACATTATGGCTATTTAATGTCTCTATTTCGCCGACACCAATACCATAAATACGCTCCATCACGAGAACATTGCTATGACTAAATTCACTGTAAATTTCAGGCACGTATAACGCTTTATCGTATTCACTGCCTTGTTCAAAATTACGCTTTAACTGAATGGCATTTGCTGCTTCTCGGTTTAAATCGAGCTCATCTAAGATAGTTTTACGGTATTCTTCTACCACTTCTTTAGGACGTAAACGCTTCCCGTCTGGTAACCAACGAGCAACAACGCCTGCAAACCGAGCCATGATACTAATGTCTGCAATAATTACCTTGCTAATTTTAGGTCGTAAAACCTTGATAACAATATCTTGTTCATGGCCGTCATGTAATAAAGTTGCCGTATGCACTTGAGCAATAGAGGCAGAGGCAAGGGGAGTTAAATCAAAGTCTGAAAAATGCTCTTCAAAAGCTTGTTCGCCAATGGCGGCAATAATGATGTCTTTGGCTTGTTGACCGTCAAAAGGTTGCACTTGATCCTGTAAAAATGCCAATTCATTTGCAAAGTCATCAGGTAATAAATCACGCCTGGTCGATAACATTTGACCAAACTTTATAAATACGGGCCCAAGGGTCTCGATAGCAAGACGAAAACGCATCGCTAGTGGTTTATCTTTATGTTTATTCCGAAGCCAAAATAAAGAAAGACGGGCAAGTTTGGCATACCAAGGTAGAAACTTTGTCGGTAACAGTTCATCTAAACCAAATTGGAAAAATGTTTTTATAATATGATAAAGACGCATGTAGCTTTTGTTATCCTTTTGTTTGCCTACTAAGTTTGTCTACTAGGTATGTATATTTAGTCGTTCAAACAATTGATTAAGACGATTCTCTACTTGTTCAGTTTGTAATTTAACCGCAGATACTGCTTGGTTAAAATGGTCTAATTGACTGCTGGTTACAACTAATCGTTGTTCGTGAACTAGGTATTCACTGGAGTCAGCCTGTATTTGCTCAATGGCCAAGTCGACTTTGTTTTTAACTATTTTACTAAACTGCACTAACTTATGAGTAGCAATATCTCCAATATGTTTGGCAAGCTCTGTTTGCCAGTCAATATCCAATGTTTCAGCCAAACTGGCAAAGTGTTGAGCGATTTTTATATCACCTTCAACATCTAGTTTGTCTTGTTTAATAAGCTCTGTAAGTTGTTGTTCTTTTTTTAAATCTTGTAAGGTTTTTATACTGGTAGTGATCGTACAATCTGCGCGTTCAATTAATTTTGTCACTAAAACTTTGCCATCATTAATGGAAAAGCACAGAGGAAAACCAAGCTCGGCTAATTTTACAGCTAAAGTTTTTTCCTCAAGGCTATTAAGTCGCTCATTTGAATTAATATTTAATGATAATGCTTTATTAATGGTCACTTCTAATGCTGAGCACATCACTTGCTGCAGCATCAATTGAGGCATTATTTTTAATAGGGGTTTAGGCAAAGATTCCATCATCAGGTTAAAACTTATAGCCTTTATGAAGGGCAACCACACCACCAGTTAAGTTTTTAAAACTGGTTTGTTCAAAACCTGCATCATTCATCATGCTTTTTAAGGTTTCTTGATCAGGATGCATACGAATAGACTCAGCAAGGTATTGGTAGCTGTCACCATCTTTAGCAACAAGTTCGCCCATTTTAGGCAAAATGTTGAACGAATAAAAATCGTAAGCTTTATTGACCAGTTCATGTTCAGGTTTTGAGAACTCTAAAACTAATAAACGCCCACCGGGCTTTAATACTCGGTAAATAGAGCGCAACGCCATGTCTTTATCGGTAACATTACGCAAACCAAAAGCAATAGTAACAATATCAAATGTATTGTCTTCAAAAGGTAAGTACTGCGCGTTAGCTTGTACGTATTCAATGTTTTGTACTAAACCACGGTCGCGTAATTTATCACGGCCAACATTTAGCATTGAGCTATTAATATCGGCTAAAATAACTTTACCTTCACGACCAACAAGTTGCGAAAATTTCGCCGTTAAATCACCAGTACCACCGGCTAAATCAAGTACGGTATTACCTGGGCGTACACCACTGGCATCAATAGTAAAACGTTTCCATAAGCGGTGAATGCCAAACGACATTAAATCGTTCATCACATCATATTGCGCAGCAACTGAATGAAAAACACCAGCAACCATGGAGACTTTATCGTCTTTATCTATGGTTTTATAACCAAAGTGAGTGGTGTTTTCAGCATGGGGGTTATTGCTGTTATTCTCTTGATGATTAGGTTCTTGGCTCGACATGGTAAATTCACTGAATACTAAAATTATCGATAGTTTAGCGCACTTTTAACCAATAATTAACTGTTGAGATCAAGGACTACGAGATTATAGTTAAGTGCATTATATTCTTATCGTTATTTTTAAATAAGAATCAGTACTATGGATATAAAACTACAGACAAAATTGATATTAGTAACTCTATGTTTAATCGCAGGTTGTACTAGTAAAGAACTGTATAATTCCACTCAAATTTAAAGTGAACACCATTGTGATAAAGAGATGGGTAGTGAGCGGGAGAGAGGTTTGCAACAACGTAATACAAAGTCGTTCGAAGAGTATGAAAAGAACAACAAGAGATTATTAAATAATAGCCTAAATGAAAAGGGTGCATAAAATGCACCCTAAAGTTGTTAAAGTATAAAACTAGTGTTTTACCCTAAAATGAACCTCTAATTCCTAAAGAATAACGAGGGCCTGTTTCAGTAATATCTAAATACTGGTTTTTATGTTTTGCTGTCGTGACGTATAGCTCATTAGTGACGTTGATGCCTTCAAAGAAAACCGTTAAGTTTTCATTAATGTCATAACTACCACTGATATCCACTTGAGCATAATCTTCAACATAATGACCATCGCGCCAAGATTGTGGTTTAGATTGCATAAAGCGATCACGTTGGTTCCAAGCAACTCGAAGTTGCAGGGCATCTTTTTCGTAGAACAAGATCAAGTTAGCTGAGTCGCCTAAACCAATTAACGGTAAAGAAGTTTCGCCGTCATCAGCTGTTGACTCACTATCAACAAATGTTTTGTTAGCAATAATACCTAAACCATCAAAAGGTGCTGGCAAGCTAGTAAACATATGTTGTATTGCAATTTCATAACCTTCAATATCTGCTTGATCTGAGTTTACTGGGCGTGAAATTTTATAGTCATACGTGCCACTTGGCACAACAACAACTTCGTCAACTTCATCGTAATCTAAGTAACCATCAACATCTTTGGTAAACATTGCAACAGCAGCATAACTACCTTCGTCGTAATACCACTCTAGGCCTAAATCAAAGTTTGTCGACTCGAATGGCATTAATTTGGGGTTAGAGCCCCAGCCAGTTAAATGCTCTACATCGCCACCGTTGTAACCAGACTCTGGCGACATTTCATCAAGTTCTGGACGGGTGATGCTATTTGAATAAGCAAAACGCGCAATTATTTCATCTGTAACTTCTAGCTTAGCGTTAAAGCTAGGCAACCAATTGTCATACTTATGTTTGATGGTGATAGGAGTATAATCATCACCTTCAATGGCATTTACGAATCCAGGTTTCCCTACAGAAGGCTCTAAATCTAATAATGGAATAGCATAACCATCTGAGGTACTCGTTGTTTCAACATAACGTATCCCAGCGGTAATTGACCATGGCATATTTGCTATTTCACCGTCAAAATAGGTATCTGTATAAAACGCAACTAAGGCTTCGTTGACTTCATAAGTCCAAGGAACTTGATGCATGGTAAAACCATTATTATCATCAATTAATTCTTGGGTATAAGCAGGATCATCCATTTGTGCAACAACCTCTGGCGAGGTTAAGTAGTCAAAGAAGTCTTCAGAGTTAAATGAAAGCCAAGATTGTTCTGGAGTACCACTACCGCCCGATAAAAAGCCATCGGCATCATAGGTAGTAAACATGCTTTCTGGTAGAATGATGGCTGTACTGTTATCACCCCATAACCAAGGCATTGGACGAGTTGTACGATTGTATTTGTTTGATAAGGTTCTGTCTGAAGACATTACACCAAAACCAATTTTAGATAATGGTCCTGCATCTAGAACCCATTCTGCATCAATTTTAGCTTCTAATACTTCATCTTTACGAACTGAACCAAAGCGTTCACCCCAACCTGCTTTTAAACCAGTTGCCGAACCATCTCGATCAAAAGTTAATTCAGGTAATTGAGCACCAGAGCTACGATCGTAGGTATAATCACCCGGTCTTGAAGCAACGGTATCAGTTGAGCCTGCTTTAGGATCAGATTCTGCTTCTGAATAGCTAACATCAAAATTTAGATTCAAATCATCAGTTGCTTGCCAGTCAGCATTAAAACCAAGGGCGATAAGTTCATTGCTGGTATCAGATTGACGTACCATTACATCACTGTTACTGCCTTTACCCATTGAAAGTTTAACTAATGTGCCATTTTCATCTAATTGAACATCTGTTAACTGACTTTTCGTAAACCAATGGGCTAAAATATCTTGGCGGTACTCAACGTCATATTTTGAATAAAGTCCATCAACAGTAAATTCAAGGTTGTCAGCAGGTCGATACTGAAAAACGACATTAGCATTATTACGTGTTCTTTCTTCAGTTTGAGCTATTTGATCGTAATTCTGTGGAAAATAGACATCTTCATAATAAGTGCCATCATCCATAGTTAAGTCGGTATGCCAATAATAGGCAGTATTAGCGCTGTCATAGCGACTCTTTCGTTCGTTATGAGCAAAGGAGAACAATACACCAAACTTATCATCATCAAAGGTATTACTGATTAACCCTGAAAATTGTGGAGCAGCTTCACCAGTCATATCATCATATTGCACTTTTGCTGTGCCAGTTGCCTTAAAGCCTGGAATATCAAACGGTCTGAAGGTTGTGACATTTACGGTTGCACCGATAGCACCTTCTTGTAAATGAGCTGACTGTGTTTTATAGACTTCTGCACCATTGATTAGCTCAGAAGCTAGGATATCAAAACTAAACGCTCGACCACCACTAGTTGTTGCTAATGTACGGCGATTTAATAGCACAGATGTAAATTCTGGGCCCATACCACGTACAGTAATAAGTTGACCTTCACCACCTTTACGATCTATCGAAACACCAGTGATACGCTGTAGAGATTCAGCAACGTTCTGATCTGGAAATTTACCGATGTCTTCTGAAGTAATGGCATCAACTATGGTGTCTGAGTCCATTTTTATGTCTTGTGATTTTATCAAGCTTCCACGTATGCCTGATACCACGATGACTTCCGTTTCATCTGCTTTTTCTTTTTCAGTTATTGTTTCTTCTGCTGCCAGTGCGCCATAAGACAAGCCAAGGTTAAGCATAACGAGTGAAGATAAATACCTAAGTTTAAAGGTTTTGTTCTTTTTCACGACTTTTCTCCTAGTGTTTTTATTATTGTCTTTCAATAATTCTGCATGTTTTAAAACTTGGTATTATTTATAGTACAAATACTACCAAGCATTATTTATACTATAAATTGTATTAATATGTAAATACTATATATTGGATTTTTCATACAATCATGTAACAAAATGAGATTTGAGCTAATCAGCAATTAAAAGTTTGGTATATAAATAGAGTGAAAAAGTAGGAGAGGCTTTAGAGTGCACAACAAAGGCGACTAACTAAGAGGTAATGTTTATTTGTAGAATTCTTTTAATATCGAAAAATTGTTGTAACAGAAGTTGCCTAGAAATCTTTCAATATAATTTGTGTGATTGGCTTAGCATAGTTTTTCACTGTCTATGCAGGCTGAGTAGTAATACTTTTAATAGGCATTTTACATCAAACTCACTAAGCGTTGGAGTATTGCTCTCGGTTAGCTAACCAGCGATTAATTAAAGCGATGGCGTTTTCAGGATATTTCTGCCAAATCATATAGGCAGTTTGTTGAATTTCAGGAATAAGTGCGGCGTCTCGAACAAGGTCGGCAATTTTTAGCTCAGCTAAACCCGTTTGACGAGTACCTAAAAGCTCACCTGGGCCGCGTATTTCTAGATCTTTTTCAGCAATAACAAAACCGTCGTTTGATTCTCTCAGTACTTTTAGACGTTTAACAGCCGTTTTAGAAAGCGGACTTTTATACATTAATACACAGTGTGAAGCGATACTGCCACGGCCAACTCGGCCTCTAAGTTGGTGTAATTGTGCTAAGCCTAAACGTTCTGGGTTTTCAATTACCATTAAGCTGGCGTTAGGGACATCAACACCTACTTCAATTACTGTGGTAGCGACTAATAGCTGTAATTCGCCAGCCTTAAAGCTTTCCATCACAGCTTGCTTTTCAGCCGCTTTCATTCGCCCATGCACTAAACCAACTTTTAATTCACTGAGCTGTGCTTGTAAATATTGCGCGGTATCTTCGGCGGCTTGGCATTGTAATACTTCTGATTCTTCAATTAACGTACAAACCCAGTATGCTTGTCTGTTATCATTTATTGAACTTTGGCGAATACGCTCAACAACATCTGTGCGGCGAAGATCTGGCAGGGCAACGGTTGTAATGGGGGTACGCCCGGGCGGCAGTTCATCAATAACAGAAGTGTTTAAGTCGGCATAGGCAGTCATTGCTAAAGTTCGTGGTATGGGGGTTGCCGTCATAATTAACTGGTGAGGGTAGTTGCCTTCAAAAGCCCCCTTTTCTCGTAATGATAAACGTTGATGTACACCAAACTTATGTTGCTCATCAATAATAATTAGCGTGAGTTTGTTAAATATTACTTGTTCTTGAAATAATGCGTGGGTGCCAATTACTAATTTCATATTACCACTGGCAATATTTTCTAAAGCTTCTCGTTTCGCTTTAGCTTTAGTTTTTCCCGCTAACCAACCTACAGTGATATTGAGAGGTTCAAACCATTTCTGAAAATTTATAGCATGCTGTTCGGCTAATATTTCAGTAGGTGCCATCAAGGCAACTTGATAGCCTTGGCCAATTGCTGTTAGTGCCGCCAATCCTGCTACTAACGTTTTACCTGAGCCTACGTCACCTTGTACTAGGCGAAGCATCGGCATGTTTTTAGCTAAATCTAGACGAATTTCATTAGTCACTCGCACCTGAGCATTGGTAGGTGAAAATGGCAGTTGGTCTAAGAAATCTTGATTGAGTTTTTCATCGATAGTTAAACTCACCGCTTGGTGTTGAACAATACTTTGTCTGAGTTTCAACATACTCAAGTTGTGGGCAACTAACTCCTCTTTTATAAGCCTTAATTGAGCCGGATGTTTGCCTTCTTCTAACTGAGTCACCGATGTTTCAGGTGGCGGTCTGTGGATCAAGGTTAATGCTTGAGACAAGCTATAAGATTCAAGGACAAACTCTTGTGGCAATAACTCTTCCACTTGACCGCGAGTTAAACGAACTAACGCTTGGTCGGTGAGCATTCTTAGCGATACTTGCCGAAGGCCATCGGTAGTTGGGTAAACAGGTGTTAAAGTTTCTTCAACTGGGGTTAGGGTCTGGTCTTGATCAAGTGGTTTGTATTCAGGGTGAACTATTTCAAAACCACGTGGACCTCGATTTATCTCGCCATAACATCTAATGTTAGTACCTATAGATAAACTGTTTTTTTGACTAGCAGAAAAATGGAAAAATCTCAGATTGATGGTGCCAGTGCCATCATTAAGGCTAACTACTAACATACGGCGTTTGCCGTTAATGATTTTGTTATCAGTAATTTCGCCAATAATATTGGTATGGGTACCAGGTAATAAATCACGAATGGTGGTAATACGTGTACGGTCTTCGTAGCGTAGAGGTAAGTGAAATAACAAATCTTGCAGCGTATGAAGGCTTATTTTTTCAAGTTTTTTTGCCATACCCGGACCAACCCCTTTTAAAATGGTAATTGGCGTTTGGGCAAGGTTGCTTATTCCATTAAGCTGAGGTTTTTTAGTCATCAAGGCTTTGCCAAGCACTCTTATTCATTTGCATTTTCTGCCACCATTCTTCATTTGCAACAATTTGACCTTCTTCATCAATTGCAGGGTAAGGTAAGCCTTTTCGTTGACATGCTTCAGCAAAGATCGGGTGGCCACCTTCAAACAAAACTTTTTGTCGACGTTGCTCTGATAACGTTGCTTTGTCATACATACCAGCGATTTGTCGTTGACGTTGAGCTTCGTAAAGCACCACTGAACAAGCAACCGAGACATTGAGTGATTGCACCATACCGACCATAGGAATAACAATGTCTTGATCAGCCATGGCTAAAGCAGTAGCTGATGCACCAAACTTTTCTTGACCCAAAATGATTGCGGTGGGTTTAGTGTAATCAATTTCTCGAAAATCTACCGCGGTATCAGAAAGGTTAGTGACTAATATTTGCATACCTTGCGCTTTAAGCGTTTTAATGGCGTCTTCTGTTTGACTGTAATTATGAACATCAATCCAATTGTGACTACCTGCTGCACTGCCTCCACGTACTTCCATTTGTTCGTTCTTCCAAATGGCATGAACATCACTTACGCCAATGGCATCACAGGTTCTAACCACGGCAGCTAGGTTATGGGTTTTATGCACACCTTCCATACATACGGTTAAGTCGGGTTGGCGCTTGTCTAACATGTCTTTAATACGTTGATGTCTTTCGGGTGTCATTTTGTTTGCTCTTTATCAATTAGCTTAATTTATTTGTCATCCTTGAGGTGTGTTAGTCGGGGATTTCGCGCTTAACTGGCATAGATTCCGGCCAAAAAGACTACAGGAATAACAATATATAAAGTAAGGGGTAATTAGTCGATATTAGGTAAGTCCATAATGCCATCAATTTCGATTTCAACATCTTTTGGTAAGCGAGAAACTTGAACAGCTGCGCGAGCTGGGTAAGGCTGATCAAAATATCGACTCATCACTTCATTTACGGTGGCGAAGTTGCTTAAGTCTGTCATGAAAATATTCACTTTAACCATGTCGTTAATACAACCACCAGCAGCTTCACAGACACTAACTAGGTTTTTGAATACTTGTTCAGTTTGCTCGGTAAATCCGCCTTCAACAACTTCCATCGTTTCTGCAATAAGAGGAATTTGTCCTGATAAGTATACTGTGTTTTTAACTTTAACGGCCTGGCTGTATGTGCCGATAGCGCTTGGTGCTTTGTCTGTTGAAATGATAGTTTTCATGTAATACGTCCTTTATAAATTTAATATTTTTTAATAGCTAAATAGTCTGTTATTTATTTCGAATAACACGCTGTACATCAACCATTACTTTAATTTTTCTGATGATATCTGCAAGATGAATTCTATCCCGGCAAGTGATCTCCATATCTATGGTATAGAGGCCGGTGTCTTTTTCACCTGAATTTAAGGTATGCACATTTGAGCCACATTTAGCAACAATGTTGGTTAATGAAGCCAGTGCGCCTTGATGGTTAATTATTTCAACACGTAACTTAGCGATGAAGTCCCGATCAATGTCTCCATCCCATTTTACTGGGAATAAACTGCCTTGCTCATGACCTTTGATATTACGACAACCTTGCTGATGAACCATTAAGCCTTTGCCAGGACTAAGATAGGCAAGAATTGAATCACCAGGGATTGGTCGACAACACTTACCGTAACTTACCAGCATGCCTTCAGTGCCTTTTATCGGCATTTTAGTTTTTGTGGTGGGCGTTGTTGGTGTCGTTAATTGTGAATCTTCAGTAAATTCATCAGTGAGTCGTCTGGCAATACCGATGCTAAGTGCATTACCTAGCCCAATGTTTACCATAAGCTCATCGAGGTTGTTATTACCTGTCTCTTTAACTACTTGATCTATTTTTTCTTGTTCGATATTTTCTAATTTATTACTGCCTAGGGCATGGCTAAGTAGTCTCAGACCTAGCGCATGAGATTCAGTTTTTTCTTGTGATCGTAAATAAGTTCGAATTTGCAATCTAGCTTTAGCTGTTACTACAAAATTGAGCCAAGTAGCGTTAGGTCTGGCTGCTGATGATGTAACCACTTCAATGGTTTGTCCTGAATCTATAGGATGACTAAGCGGGAAGGGTTTACGATCAACCTTAACACCGACACAAGAATTACCAACATCGGTATGCACTGCATAAGCAAAATCTACAGCCGTCGCGCCCATGGGTAATTCAATAATACGACCATCGGGCGTGAATACATAAATTTCTTCTGGAAATAAATCAGATTTAACGTTTTCAATAAATTCAAATGAACTACCTGCACTTTGTTGCAGCTCTAATAAAGACTGCATCCAACGGCGGGCTTTCATTTGAGAGGTTGTACCGCTGTCGTCACCATTTTGTTTGTATAACCAATGGGCGGCAACACCCTTGTCGGCCATTTGATCCATATCGTTGGTACGGATCTGAATTTCAACAGGAATTCCATGAGGACCGATCAATGAGGTATGTAATGACTGATAGCCATTAGTCTTAGGAATAGCGATATAATCTTTAAAACGTGACTCAATAGGCTTGAACAAATTATGTACAGCACCCAAGGCTCGATAACAATTGTCGAAGTTATCTTCAACAATTACCCTAAAAGCGTAAATGTCCATCACTTCATTGAACATTAACTCTTTGTTGAGCATTTTTCGGTAAATAGAATACAAATGCTTTTCACGACCAATCACTTCGGCTTTAAGACCACTTTCTTTTAAGCGAGCAGAAATTTCATCACTAATATTGTTGATTATTTCTTTACGGTTGCCACGCGCTTGTTTTACTGCTGACTTTAATGCACGAGAGCGCATCGGATACATGGCTTCAAAACCCAATATTTCAAGCTCATTTTTAATACCATGAATACCTAAACGATTGGCTATAGGCGCATAAATTTCAAGTGTTTCTCGAGCGATACGTCGACGCTTATCTGGGCGTAAAGATTCTAAGGTGCGCATGTTGTGCGTTCTGTCGGCAAGTTTAATTAAAATTACGCGAATGTCTTGTACCATGGCAAGCACCATTTTTCGAAAATTTTCCGCTTGCATTTCTTCTTTGTTAGTAAATTTTAATTTATCAAGTTTACTTACGCCCTCAACAAGTTCTGCAACGGTATGGCCAAAAAGCTCGGCTAGTTCATCTTTAGTAACAGGGGTATCTTCAATAACATCATGTAATAGCGCAGCCATTAAGGTTTCATGATCTAAATTCATAAGAGCGAGATTAAGCGCAACGGCAACCGGGTGAGTAATATAAGGATCACCACTTGAACGCATTTGTCCTTCGTGGGCATCTCTTGCTACTAAATAGGCTTGTTTGAGTAGATCGATCTGTACTTTTGAGAGGTAACTAGAAACCAACTCTTTTAAGGGTTCAAATAGATACATCTAATACTCCTGAACGATGAAAACTTGATAATGATTTTGTCTTTGCGACTATTCTGAAAGAATACGTGTATTTAAAGGCAAAGCCAAACAATTCAGTGGTGTTTGAAGGGTTTTTTATAAAAATAAAAAAACGCGTGATAATTAATAAAATCATCACGCGTTTTTAACTCACTAAATTAGGTTATTTATACTCTAAAGTATGGCCTAATTTATTAAATTTCTTCTTGTTGACCGCCAACAATCGCAGCAACTGCATCTAACTCTGCAGTATCTTGCTCGATTTGAGTATTACGGTCATAGCTGTCCATGATTTGAGTGGTAATTAAACCTTCTTCAATTTCACGTAAAGCTAACACTGTTGGTTTGTCATTTTCTAACTCAACCAAAGGATCTTTTCCGCCCGTTGCAATTTGACGAGCACGACGTGATGCGACTAACACCAAATCAAAACGATTACCGACTTTATCTACGGCATCTTCAACAGTTACGCGAGCCATTTGGTCTCTCCAACAATCAAAATGTATAAAATAGCTGCGTAGTTTACTTAGCTAAAGACCATTAAGCAAGCCTGAGCTATACATCTACGCCTTATTAATTGAATTTATCTGACTTATTTTAAAATTTAACCTTCGTTGGCGGTGAGGTCATTAAACAGTGTTTGAAATTTCATCGCTTGTTGGGATTGTTTGAGTCGCTGGTTATGGACAATAGTTTTTAAATCAATCAATGCTTGATCAAAGTTATCGTTAATAATAATGTAGTCGAACTCTTCGAAATGTGAGCATTCACTTCTTGCTGCAGCCATACGTGACTTAATTACATCTTCAGAATCTTGACCACGACCACGTAAACGACTTTCTAACTCGTGTTTAGAGGGAGGGCAAATAAAAATTGTGGTGACTTGTGGTTTTTTCATCCGTACTTGTTGAGCGCCTTGCCAATCAATATCTAAAAATACATCAATACCTTGGGCAAGTTGATCATCAATCGCCTTTTCAGATGTACCGTAATAATTACCAAATACTTCAGCATATTCATAAAAAGCCCGCTGTTTAATTTGTTTTTTAAATTCATTTACTGATACAAAGTGATAATGTTCGCCATTGTTTTCTCCAGGGCGAGGAGCTCGGGTGGTATGAGACACAGATACTTGCATGCTACGCTCATTTATAGCTGATGTTTGCTCTGGATTTAGCAAGGCATTGATTAAGCTTGATTTACCGGCTCCACTTGGAGCCGATAGGATGAATAGGTTACCAGTTACAGTCACGGAATTTCCTTGGAATTATGTTTTATCCTCGAATCTTAATGAGGAACACTATTTAATTTTTGTATTGTAATACGTTTATGGGCAATGGCAAAAGAAAAGGCTGAGCTTCTTTCGAAGGTCAGCCTTTATAATCTACTTTTGTAGTGCCTATAGTATTTTAGCAATAGACTGCGCTAAGTAATCAACATTTTGATTGGCGATACCAGCAATACTCATACGGCTAGAGCCCACCATATAAATACTATATTCGTCTTGAAGTTGTTGAACTTGCTCAGGGGTTATACCTAAGAAAGAGAACATACCTGATTGCTCAGCAATAAAGCTGAAGTCACGAGTTACGCCATTTTCAACAAGCTTATCAACTAACAACTGACGATTGCCATTAATGCGATCGCGCATTTCTTTTAATTCACTATGCCATAAGGATGTTAATTCTGTCGAACTTAAAATAGTCTCAACAAGTGCAGCACCATGTGCTGGCGGCATAGAGTAAATACCACGAATAACATAAGCCAATACTGAAGCGACTAAATCTGCACTGTGGCTAGATTCGGCAATTAATGTACAAGCGCCAATTCGTTCACGGTATAAACCGAAGTTTTTAGAACATGAACTACAAACGATCATTTCTTTCACGTTTTCAGCCATTAAACGAAGACCGTACGCATCTTCTTCTAAGCCGGCACCAAACCCTTGGTAAGCCATATCGATAAGTGGAGTAAAACCAACACCTTTAGTGACTTCAACAACTTGTTGCCATTGTTCGTTTGTTAAGTCCATACCACTTGGGTTATGACAACAGGCGTGCAATAAAACCACATCGTCGGCAGGTACTTCTTTAAGGGCTGCTAACATGCCGTCAAAGTCTAAGGTTTTATTTTCATAATCATAATATGGATATGTTTTAACGGTTAACCCAGAAGCTTCAAATACGGCATTGTGGTTTGCCCACGTTGGATTAGATACCCAAATTGTGGTGCCAGACTTACACTTATTAATAAATTCGCCTGCAACACGTAATGCGCCAGTACCACCAGGTGTTGAAAATGTGCGTGCCCGGTTTTCAAGTAAAACTTTGTGGGTGCCAAAAATAAGCTTGCTCATTTCTTCATTAAATAAAGGAGAGCCAGTTGGGCCAATGTAAACTTTGCTATCTTCGGTATCGGTTCGGTGTTGTTCTGCTTTTTTCACACAATCTAAAACTGCAGTGTGGCCAGCTTCATTTTTGTATACACCAACACCCAAATCGATTTTTTGTGGGTTAACATCTTCTCTATATTTAGCCAACAATCCTAAAATAGGATCGGCAGGCAAAGCTTTTAAACGAGCAAACATGACTCCATTTACCTTATTTTTGATGGGCAGCTTATCGATAATTACGCCATCGTAATTATTTTTATAGGCAACCCTATATTTAAAGGGCAAGCATAGCGTAAAAGCAGGGGTAAACTAAAGCATTTTGTGTGAAAAAAAACACAGTCCTTTATGCCGTTTGGCACTATTAAATAACGGCTTAGTGTATCGATACCACATGGTGAAATAAAAAAGGGAATATTTACAATCGTTGTTTCAGTGAAAACGACACTATTTCAAAAATGTGTGTGATAACTTTAAAGTAATATTTAGTTACCACACGGTATATCAATCAATAGGTTGCATTAAAAGTTATTAGTTAAAGCCGCAATTAAACCAATGATGCCACCAAAAACACCACCCCAAACAACCAACCAGCCAAGATGTTTTCTGATCATCGTTTGAATGATTTCTTTCACCAGTTCCGGAGTTAATTCATTAAGGCGTTTCTCAATAATGTCGCTCACCTTTTCTTGCATGCCTTCAATAACATCTGGCTGTTCAAGTTCATCACGGAGCATTGCGGTAAATTCTTCACTTTGGGTAATGTCGGCAACGGTGACTTTCATTTTCTCAATGAAAGGTTCTTTTAATGGAATTAATGCTTCGCTACCGCCAACCATGGCTAACATACCGCCAAAAGAAGAGTTTTCAATAACATCAACCAAGCTGTCAAAAGCAGGCGCTAAATTGACTTTGGCAATAATAGGAGATAAATCTATTGTCGTTGCACTACCTGAGTTGTCAGACAGAAAACGATCAATGTTCTCTTTAGTAAAAAACTGTTCCATCATTAAGGAACGGATACCCGCTTTGAAATCTTCAAAACGAGCTGGAATAACCCCAGAGCCATATAAACCTGGAACTTTTTCAAATAACATGTGTACGGCAAGCCAGTTAGTAATTGCGCCTGAAAGTGCAAATAAACCAATAGTAAAAACTAAGTGCTGATTTAAAAAGTAGCCAACTAACGTACAAATTAACGCGAGTAAATTGGTGATGATGCTTTTATTCACAGTAAATCCCATAATAACGAACAATATTTTTGCCATATAATAACAATATTGGTTAATGGCAAGCTAGTTTATTCCGAGCTTTGCTAATATAACGGGCAATTATTGTTGAATTTTAATCAGTAATTCAGCAATAATTGCCTAAAAAAGTATGTAGAAGGATTAATTGTAATGATGAAAAGAATAATATTGATGACAAGCTTATTAATGGTAAATGCTTGTGGTGCCGCCAATACAACAGATATTAGTTGGCGAAAATTAGACTCCAAGCATACGATTTTAATGACACTACCCCAAGGTAAAGTGGTTATTGAATTAGCACAGCAGTTTTCACCTAAGCATGTTGCACAATTTGAAAAGCTGGCAAATGAACACTTTTATGATGAGACAACCTTTTACCGTGT
>Ga0209707_1000129_pt1 | contig 51304 bp, 47 predicted proteins | sample EN4Hudsemesocosm_FD_184630 | JGI IMG/M metagenome (GOLD analysis project Ga0209707, IMG submission 184630) | Methane-oxidizing microbial communities from mesocosms in the Hudson Canyon - EN4B Hudson Canyon (SPAdes) (version 2) | ecosystem: Environmental > Aquatic > Marine > Cold seeps | place... | reverse complement strand
TTGAAGCAGACTGGATTCAGCCTTTGGGACGTGGTTGGACGGTAACGCCAACAGTACGCTATTATTCGCAAGATAAGGCAGACTTTTATCACCCTTATTTAATTTCTAGATCCAAAAAAACGAATATTCAGGCCGACGATTATGCCAATATCCCTGAAGAAAATTTTTCGAGTGATCATCGATTATCTGGCTATGGTGCTTTAAGTGGTGGCGTAGTTCTTAGTAAGCAATTTAGTAAAGGTATCAGATTGGATATGGGTTTTGAATACTATACCCATGAAGGCTCGTTAAAAATGGGGGGAGGAGGCGAAGGAGATTATGCTGACTTTAGTTCCTACACTGCAAATGCTGCTTTAACGGTTGATTTGTCATCAATGAGTAGTCGTTCGTCTCATGATCACTCTCATCATGTAGATCATGGCGCGCCAGTTCCGGCGGGTGTTATGTCTGCACATATGCTGACTAAACCTGGCGACTGGATGGTGGGGTATAAGTATATGTATAGTACCCAGGCAGGAGACATGCTACATGGAAATGATAAAATAGCAGACCAAGAAATACTTAATTATGATTGTGGAGGACGGCAGTGCTATGTTGCTCCAAAAGATATGACTATGCATATGCATATGTTTAACATCATGTATGCAGCCACTGACTGGCTCAATTTGATGGTTATGCCTACTTTTGTTGATATGAGTATGAATATGCGTATGCTTGATGGTGCGCCTGCAGTTCTTGGTACTGGAGCACCTGAATATGCAGAATTAGCACATGCTTCGCATGAGCATATGACGGGCGGTTTTGGTGATACTCAGATGTCTGCTTTAATAAAATTATATGATTCTGATATTCATCATTTTCATCTTGGTTTAGGCGTTAGTGCACCGACTGGGAACGTGGAAATTGAATTGCGTAGGGCGCACAAAGAAGAATTGGGTCTGATTCATTATGGCATGCAAATTGGCAGTGGAACATGGGACTTTTTACCTAGTCTTACATATACCGCTCGTTCAGGGCAAATATCTTGGGGCGCTCAGGCAAGAGGCGTTGTGCGCCTTGAAAGCGAGAATGATGTGGGTTACAGACAGGGGGATCTATTCCAGTCAAGTATCTGGGGAAGTTATAGCCCAATGAATTGGCTTTCGTTTTCTTTAAGAGGTGTTTATACAACTAAAGGTGCTTTAGAGGGTGAGTATAACCGGGAGCATCAACCTATTGGTCCAATGGATTCTCCTGGAAGTTATGGGGGTGAATACTTTGATCTTGGTTTTGGTATTTCAGCTATGATCCCTAAAGGTGACTTAGTCGGTAATAGCTTAAGTATAGAATGGTTGCAGCCAATGGAAGATGATGTCAACGGGTATCAGTTGGAACGAGATGGGGCTTTGTCCGTAAACTGGGGTTATGCATTTTAGTTTTTATTAAATTGATATTTTTAGTTTTTATGACTAGTATTTATTTTTCAACGTTTAGAATTAATAAAAAATATTGAACTTATCTTCTTTTATTTTAATCGTAAGGAATTACGTTTATTCATTCCTTTTTTTATATTAATCGTTCCAAAAGTTTTCGCATGTAACTCCTTCTCCCTCGAGGGAGAAGGCTGGGATGAGGGTGAAATAGACTGCCAGAACTTATGGAACGATTAATAATTACCAGGTTAAGTTTTGTATATTATTGAATTATAAGCCCTAAGTACCCGATTACTTATGAGTTTTAGTCTAGTTAGAAAGAGGGAGCTAGAACACTTTATATAACACGTCTTTCCGAAGTTTTTTATCGGGAATCTATTTCTAGCAGATTAGATTCTTGTTGAAAGAATGCAGGAATGAGGTACTGTGTCGTTGGTAGTTTTTAAATAAGCACGAGTACTTAAATATCTAAAAAATTATATTTATAATCAAATCAAACATGAATTTATCGAATACTAAAAATTTAGCACTGTATGCTTCTTTATGTCTTGTGGCATTGTTAATTGGTTTTATGTTCAGCGATGGGCTGCTTTATATGACTGAAAACTGGGAGCGAGAGGAATATAGCCATGGCTATTTAATTCCCATAATTTCGTTTTGGTTTGTATGGTCAAATAAAGAAGTACTAGCTAATTACCTTGGTCAAGGTAGCTGGGTTGGATTGGCTCTATTAGTCATTGGGTTGGTCATTGGTATGATGGGCGAACTAGCTTCTTTATATATAGTCACTCAATATGCATTTTTAATTGTTCTTTATGGCATGTGTCTTTCGTTAGTAGGCTGGAAGGGGATGCATTTATTGTGGTTTGCCTTAGTCTATTTGTTTTTTATGGTGCCACTCCCTAATTTCTTATATAACAACCTGTCTTCTCAGCTGCAGTTGGTTTCTTCACAGTTAGGTGTTGCTGTTATTCGCTTATTTGATATTAGTGTGTTTTTGCAAGGTAATGTTATCGACCTAGGAACATATAAATTACAAGTAGTCGAAGCCTGTAGTGGTTTACGTTATTTATTTCCTTTAACCAGCTTTGGATTTTTATGTGCTTATTTTTTTCGAGCACCTATCTGGATGCGAGTTGTTGTATTTTTTACTACTCTGCCGATCACTGTCATTATGAATAGTTTTCGTATTGGTGTAATTGGTGTGTTGGTTGAGTATTGGGGAATTGAGCAAGCAGAAGGCTTTTTGCATGATTTTGAAGGCTGGATTATTTTTATTGGTTGTTTAGCTGTGCTTTTTGCCGAGATGTGGTTACTAGTACGGTTGTTTATGTCAGATAAAACCTTTTCTCAAGTGTTTGTAGTAGATGCAATTGTTACAGTAGATCCTTCTGAAATAAAAGCAGAAAATAGTGAAAATAGCCAAATGTTTGGTTTAGCTAAACCCTATTTAGCAGCCTGTGGCTTGTTAATTGTAATGATTCCTTTATCAATTATGCTGGGAGGAAGAGAAGATATTAAGCCAGAAAGACAACGTTTTGCTAGTTTTCCTTTACAGATTGAAGGCTGGAAAGGAAATGAGGTAGGTATGGAGCAGAAATTTATCGATGTTCTTAAGTTTGATGATTATATTATTGGTAATTATTCATTAGCTGGTGATCGTTTGCCTGTCAATTTTTATGTGGCTTATTATGCTTCACAACGTAAAGGTGCTTCGGCTCATTCACCAAAATCATGTATGCCTGGGGATGGATGGCGAATTGGTGATTTTGAACAACGTCAGATCGGTGACCATGAGACTAGTTTTGGTGAAAAACTTAGAGTTAACCGCGCTGTTATTACTAAAGGTGAGAGTAGACAATTAGTATATTACTGGTTTCAACAAAGAGGCCGAGTTATTACTAATGAGTACTTGATGAAATGGTTTTTATTTTGGGATGCTTTGACTCAGCAACGAACAGATGGTGCTTTAGTACGTTTAGTGGTTACTTTACCTGAAGGCAGTAGTGAAGCCGAAGCTGATAAAAAGATGGCTACCTTTTTAGATGCTATTTTCCCTAAATTAGAAAATTATGTGCCAGGCGTTATAGCTGAATAATTGTGAGAATGACCCCTGATATGTTTATGTTTCTGCTACAGCTACAGCTACAGCTTATAAGACAGAGCAAGATAGTCTTTACAGTTTTGGATTGAGGATATACCTTTTTTATGAGGTATAGTTTGAGTAACAGTCATTTTCAGGAGATGTTCTAAAATTGAATATGTTAGACTAAACTAAATAAAGGCTCTAATTCTTGAGTATAGTATTGTCCAAATATCATTAAGGATTGAGGATTTAATAAGATGCGAAAGTTAACGCCGAACTTTTGTTTCAGATTGGATTATCTCAAGAGGCGCATAGTTATTCTATGCAACGATTGAGATAATTCAAGCTGGGACAAAAAGGCACGTTAAGTTTTGTAGATTATTGAATCATCAGTCCTAAGTTAAGATTTTCTATGTAGGTTGGATTAGCAATAGAGACTGTGAAAGTATTCTGCTTTTGACTTCCCCCTTTGGAAAAGGGGGATAGAGGGGGATTTTATAAAAAACAAAGTCATTGATAATAAAGGCTTTATTTTTTAATAAAATCTCCCCCAGCCCCTCTTTTCCAAAGAGGGGCGCGAAAAGGTAATATTTTCACAGTCTCAATAGTGTTATCCGCCATTTTTTAAAGACTTGTCGGGTTATGCTAACCCAATCCGACCTACATTTTTCTTATCTTAACAATAGGGTAATTGTCTCTATTTCTACACTTTTTTAAACTAAACTAAACTAAACTAAACTAAACTAAATTTAAGTTAAATAATAAATGGTTTTATTTTTGTCCTTTGTTATCTCTATTGCAATTAGTCTCGCATTAATTCCATTCTTAATGCATCATGCTAGTTTTCTCCATATGCTGGATGAGCCTGGTGAGCGTAAAGTCCATTCAATTGCTATACCTCGGTGTGGTGGTTTAGGCTTGGCAATTGGTGCAATAGTTGCGATTATTGTTTCTGTACCCTATAGCAGTGAACTGTTTAGCTTGGTCTCTGCTAGTTTAGTGATTATTATTTTTGGCTTTTTAGATGACCGTGTTGAATTAAATTATAAATGGAAGTTTTTAGGTCAATTTATTGCCGTTTTTGTTGCAATGTTTGGTGGGCTATATATTTCTTATATTCCTTTTGCAGGATTAGAACCAACTACATTGTTTTTCACCATACCTTTGACTGTTGTATTTGTTATCGGAGTGACTAATGCGGTTAATTTATCGGATGGATTAGATGGTTTAGCTGCTGGTATTATGCTAATGACATTTTCTAGTATAGCTTTTTTGGCTATTGATGCTGGTGGTGTCGAAACGGCTATTATAGCAATTGCCGTTGCAGGGGGGATTGTTGGGTTCTTATGGTTTAACACGCATCCAGCCATTGTTTTTATGGGAGATACAGGTAGTCAGTTTATTGGCTTTATGGCTGTATTTCTGACTATTTATTTAACTCAGGAAGTTAATTTAGCATTAAACCCTGCCTTACCATTATTGCTGTTGGGGGTGCCTATTTTAGATACTCTATCGGTAATGGTTCGTAGAATTAGAGCGGGGAAATCTCCATTTACACCTGATAAGATGCATATTCATCATATTTTAATGAAGCATGGCTTCTCTCATGCTGAAGCTGTTGGGTCTATTTATTTAATACAAGGTTTTTTTCTGGCCTCGGCATTAATTTTTCGATACTCTTCTGATTTTGTTGTTATTGGTGTTTATTTAGCTATTTCATTAACGATACTATTATTTTTTTATTGGACAGCTAAAACACAGTGGTGTTTACACAGACGCGTAGAAGGAAGTGATAGAAGAGGGTTTGAATGGTTGCGGAATGAAAAACTATTTCAGTTTTGTCGCCATTATATTAATGGTGCTTTAGCTCTATTTTTGGTGACACAATTAGTATGTTTAACTTATCGTATCTTGAATATGACAAATGAAACCTATTTGGCTATTCTTCTTGGGGTTTTAATATTTTTTCTTTTACCTAGATATGTTCAAGATGTTTGGGTTCGGTTAAGTGTTTATATCGCAGCGATATTTTCAAGTGTTATGGGAAATGAGTTTCCTGAAATGGTGATTCATACACACTGGATTATAGATGCATTTTTGTTTTCTTTAATTACTGTTGTATCTATTGCTATTCGTATAACAAGAAATACAAAGTTCAGAATTACAACTCAAGATATCTTGGTTGTGTTATTTATTATTGCAAGTATTTTATTGATTGATTTGGGTTGGATTGAACATGTAACTTTTAGATTGTTTTGTCTGGTTTATGCACTGGAATATTTGTTACATCGTGATATTTATACCTTCAGATTATCTAGGTATTTTGCAACGATATCAGGTTTAGTCATTATAGGCGTTATATGGCCAACTTTACAATTAGGCTGAAGAAAGCCTTGATTTGTATTTTTTAACTGTAAGGAGCGAGACTTCGGATATTATTAGATTCTCGCTCCTAAGTATATGTGATTTTATTTCTCTGTTAGTTCAAAAGCTTTTCAGGATTTGAATGATGAGAGTAAAAGAACAAAGAATAAAAGTGAGTGGGGCTGTAAGTTTAATGGCTCCTCAATTAAATGATAATAATGGGTCATCAATGAAAAAAATAATGGTCAGTAAAAAAGTATTAGCATTAAGTGTAGGCGTTAGTTTACTAGCTCTGGTTGGGTGTGATGGAGCTGAAGATAGGGAAGCCAAGTATTTAAATAAAGCTCAGGTGTATTTTGATGATGGTAATTATGAAAAAATGCGGGTTGAATTAAAGAATGTTCTGCAAATCAATCCTAAAAATGTTGATGCCCGCTATTTATCTGCTTTGGCGGCGGAGAAAAGTCAAGACTGGCGAAAAATGTACGGTACTTTATTGGCTGTTGTTGAGGCAAAACCAGATCATCATGATGCACAGTTAAAGCTAGGTAAATTACTTTTATTTAGTAAAGAATATGACAAGGCCCTAGAAAAATCTGAAATGGTTTTGGCTGTTGAACCTAATAATGCAGATGCTTTAGCATTAAAAGCCACTGTTCATTTAGCTAAAAAAGAAAAAACAGAGGCGATGGCTTTTTTAAAGCAAGCATTGGAAGCTGAACCTGGACATTATGAAGTATCATTGTTAATGATAAAAATGTTGGGTGATGAAAAAGATATAGAAGGGGCTAAACAAATTTTAGAGGCTTCTTTAGCAGCTCACCCAGATAAGTTGAAGTTATCTTTAGTAAAAATTAACATACTATTGATAGAAGAAAAGAAGGCTGAAGCAGAGGCCTTGTACCAATCATTGATTGAAAAAAACCCTGAAAATGAGTCTCTATATTATAATTTGGCAAAATTATATATGACTGACAAAAAAGTTGATCAGGCTGAAGGAGTTTTAAAAAAATTAGTTAAGCAAGTGCCTGATAGTGATCAGCCTAAGTTTGTATTAATTGATTTTTTAAACCGTCAAAGAGGTAAGGAGCAAACAGAAAAAGAATTAGATAAATTGATCAACGAGAATCCAGAAAATTTTGGGTTTAGGTTTGCTAAGCTTCCCCTTTACAAAGATCAACCAGAAAAAATTCAGCAGATTCTTGAGCAGATTGTTGAAGATGATAAGCTAGGTGCTTCTGGTCTTGATGCTAGAAATAAGCTGGCAAAGCTTTTTCTGGCAAAGGGGGATAAAGAGCAAGCACGAAAAATGGTTGATGAGATTGTTGAGCTTGACTCTAAAAATACAGATGCTCTATTGCTGAGAGCAGGGTTGTTGGTACAAGATAAGGATTTTGATGGTGCTCTTGCTGACGCTCGCTCTGTTCTAAGAGAATCGCCTGATTCGGAAAAAGCCTTGATGATATTGGCTATTGCTCAATTACAATCAAAAAATATTGAGTTGGCTCAAGAAACATTTGAAAAAATAGTATTAATTAACCCTAAGAACCTGGTTGCAATAAAAGATCTGGCGCGTATAAAGGTACAGCTTAAGGATGAAGAGGGGGCGATTAAGTTATTAGAAAAGGCACAGACCCTGTTTAAGAATGATGTTGATGTTTCTGTCATGTTGGTAGATTTATATGGTAAGAAACAGGAGTGGGAGAAAGCAGAAGACGTCGCAAAAGGTTTATTGGAAAATGCTGAAGTAAAAGAGTTGCCTCATTTTAAACTTGCCCAACTTTATATGGGGCAACAGAAGTTTGAAGAGGCAATTGAGGAATATTCTAAAGTTTTAGAGACAAAACCCAATGCAGCGGATGTTATTGGTGGAATTGTTAATGCTCATTTGGCATTAAAACAGACAGCAAAAGCTGAGAAAATATTAGATAAAGCGTTAGCAGAAAATAAAGATAACCTTATTTTCTTAACAATGCGAGCTGAACTTTATCGTCAAATGCAAAAATATTCTGATGCTGAACGTTTATTTAATCGTGTCATAGAACTAAGACCAGAGGTTGAACTCGGTTACAAAAATCTGGCAACAGTTTATCAAGCTCAGAAGCAGTTAGACAATTTGATAAAAGTCTTTGAACAAGGAGTTGTTGCTATCCCTGAAAGTGGTGCTTTTTATATGCAATTGGGTATTTTAAATACGATTGCAGGTGATACGACTAAAGCTATAGATGCTTATCAGTCTGTATTAAAATTATTTCCTGATAATTTATTGGCCGTCAATAACTTAGCTGCATTGTTAGTGGAAAGTGAAGATCCAAAGCACATAGAACAAGCGAGTGAATTGGTTCCAGCGTTAAAAGATTCAGAATATTCAGCATTTTTGGATACCTATGGCTGGACAAGTTATAAAACTGGGAATATAGATGAAGCTTTAAATGCGCTAGAATCTGTTATGCAAAAAGAAGGTATCATTCCTGAAATGCATTATCATTTGGCCATGGTTTATATTAATAAAGGGCGAGTGGAAGAAGCAAAAATGGAGCTTGAAAAGGCTGTTGTTGAAGGTGCAAAATATGGTGCTTTGGACTCTGCTAAAGCAGAGTTAGAAAAGTTAAAGGCTATGTAGTCGAAAATAGTTAAAACTGTCCTGATAAAATAGAGCTGCTGTTACTACCGTCTGACTCAAAGGCGGTAGTAGCCGTGGCTTTATTTTTTTGATCTATCTATTTATTCTATAAAATGAATGATTGAATTTAATATCACTTCCTTCTGAGTAATAAACCGTGACACAAAAAACTTCGAGAATGACCTGTTATACATTAATTGTTCTATAAGTTTTCATAGGGTGCTCCTTTTCCAGCTAGCGAGAAGGCTGGGTTGAGGGTGAAATAGAAGCTGCCAGAACTTTCGGATTTTGTTATTTATACTTCTTTCCTTCAGTTTAATCTAATTCAATTAGAGGTAGTTCACATTTACAAACTGTGGTTATGGTATATATTAACGACTAGAGTCTAACTGTTAGATAAAACCTTAGGCAACTGCTAAACTGAAAGCTTCTGAAGGCTATATTTTTATCATGACAGAACGCGTTAATCATTTATTAGCCATTAATCAAGCGGCTAATTTAATCTTAAAGCATAAAATAGATAGGCTACAGGTTATTCCTGCGGCTGCTCTTAAGCTGCTTAGGTTAACGCGTGATGAAAGTGCTAATGTGGCTGATTTGTCTCAATTAATTGAAACAGAGCCGACGTTAGCGGCTAAGGTATTAAGGAATGTTAATTCTGCTGCATTCGCTTTATCTCATAAAGTAACGTCTATTAAGCGAGCGGTTAACATTCTAGGTTTTTCTTCTGTCCGGCAAATAGCTTTAAATCAGCTTTTTTATAATAAATTAATTCAGCATTCATCTAAAAATGAATTTGACCAGCTTTTCTATTGGCAGCATTGTTTATTTGTAGCCTCACTCAGTCGTGCTATCGCTTATGCTTTAAAACATCCCGAGCCTGACCTTATCTATTGTGCAGGGTTAATGCATGATATTGGTAAAATTGTGTTTGAAAATCATGGAAAGATTAGTTATAGCGATTTCCTTGTCGCTTGTAAGGGGGATGAGCAATCAACTCTGAAAAGTGAACATGATTTTTTTGGTTTAAACCATGCGGAAATGGGATATGTCTTTTGTCAGCAGTGGGATATTCCTGAGCAGATTGCCGCTATTGTCTATTGTCATCATGAGTTACCTAAAGATGATGAGCTTTATGCCCAGTATAAACTTGAGATTGCTATTGTTAGTTTTGCTAATTATATTGCCTGGATGCAAGGGGTAGGATCTATTTGCATCAATAATCCGCCAGAACTACATGAAGAGGTTTCAAGGTATCTTAATGTTAGAGATTTGGATCTTGAGATTTTGTTGGGGCTTGTTGATAAAGAAATGCAGCATACTCGTGAATTTTATGGGATACACTTTCCAAGTCTTAATAAGTTACGAGCAACTTTGATTGAAACAGCTCTATTATTAAGTCATTATAATAAACAGAGTGATGGTACTGGTAATTTATCATCTAATGTTTCAAGCAGCAGTTTAACTATTCCACATAAAAGCCTTGATCCAGATGAAATTATACCTTGGACTTTATCTGCTATTCAAGAGGATTTTAAGTTTCAACGTTTAGTTTTATTAAAAGTAAAGCCAAAACAACGTACCCTGGTTGCCGCTTATGGTTATCCAAAGATTGGTAGTAAGAATATGGCGCAATTTGCTATTAAGATTGATGCTTTACCTAAAGCCATTTTAAGTAGTTTACGAGAACGTAGTCCCATTATCATTAATGCAAATGAAAATGATGGTAACAAAAATATTCTAAAACAATTTAATGTGGATGAGTTTGCAGTTTTCCCCGTGTTAAGTCAAAATCGTTTGGTTGCTCTTTTATATATTGATAATCATATTAATAAACAAAAAATATCCCCTGATACTATTGTACAGATTACCCCGATTATCCATGAACTAGGCATTGCCTTAGCAAATGCTAAGCGTTTTGAGCTTGAGAAAAAAAGAGCTGAGTTAGATGGATTGACAGGCTTACTGAATAAACGGATGATTATTGAGCATTTAACTGCAACATTTCAATTAGATCAGGCGCAATTAAGACGGGTTGCTGTTGGTTTTATCGATATAGATTTCTTTAAGAAGTTTAATGATTCTTGTGGGCATGAAGCAGGGGATGATGTGTTAAAAATTGTTTCCCAGATTATGCAAACATTAACGAGACCTAGTGACTTTATTGGCCGGTATGGTGGAGAAGAATTTGTTTTTGTATTGCAGGATACAACAACGCAAGGTGCGCATTGTTATGCTGAACGTATTCGGTTGGAGATTGAGAGGAAAGGTAAAATTCTTAAACAACGATTTCTTGGGCGCGCATTAACCATTAGTATTGGTGTTACTCTTTATCAACAAGACTTTAAAACATATAACCAAATGATAGCGGCGGCTGATGCGGCAATGTATAAAGCTAAACACCAGGGGCGAAACTGTACTGTTGTTCAAGGTATTAAGGAGTATTAAATACTTTTTAACGGTTATTTTTTATTTTTAGTATCAAGTCGCTCTATATCATTAGGAATAAATAAAGCAGGGTCAACAGGTGTTTTATTTAAGTATACAATCCAGTGTAAATGGGGACCTGTCACTCTTCCAGTTTCACCCACGGTTCCAAGCATGTCGCCTTGCTTAACTTTTTGTCCTTCTTTTACTGTTATCGTGTTCATGTGAAGGTAGGCGCTTAATAAACCTTGACCATGATCTAGGAAAACAGTATTTCCATTAAAATAGTAGTTTCCTGTATTAATCACTTTAGCTGATGCAGGAGCAATAATGGGAGTACCTGTCTTGGCTGCTATGTCTAGTCCATTGTGAGGGCGTTTGGCTATGTTGTTAAAAAAACGTTTTAGCCCAAATAGACTACTTAGTCTACCATCAACAGGCGGTATAAAATGGGTGTCAATAGTGTGTTCAGTCCATGTTGATTTTGCCGCAGTCATTTCTTGTTTATCGCTATTAATTTTCTTTAAATCTGCTTTGGTAAAGCCTGTCACCATGCGTTTCTTTTTAATGGTGAGGTATTGAGCTGGATAAATTTTATCAAAGACCTTAAACGTTAGATTCTTATCTATTCCTTTTATTTCTAGAGTTATTTTGTGCTCCCCTAGTTTGGCAGAAAGAGGAATGCCGATTAAAGCAAGCCAGTGTGTATTACTTTTAGTAATGGCAACACGTTTATTGTTGAAAAAGGCTTTGGGTGCTTCTTGGTCTATTTCTGCAATAGGTATCATGATAATGCCGCCAGGTGTAGCTTGTTCTATAGGATGAGGCGCTGCGCTGGAGTATGAGAAAGTAAAACAGAAGAGGCAAAAAAATAGAAAAGATAAGGGTTTAGTCATGATTAATTTCTTGGACTTGGCTGATAATGTGTCCATGAGCAAAGCGAGTTTTAATTTTATCATCAATGGTTAACTGTTCACAGCGACTAATAATGGCGGTTGATTTGGCCAGGCTGGTGATTGAATAGCCCCTTTCTAAAGTCGCTAAAGGACTAACCGTATTCAGTGTCTGAGCAAGTGCTAATTGTTTTCTTTTTAATTTCTCGAGATTATGAACCACTGCGGTATTTAATCTGTTATGTAAATAGTTTAGCTGTTGCTGGTAGCTGATGATTCTATTTGTTGGATTATTTTGTTGTAGTTTGTTGTTTTGGTTGTTTAGTAAATGTTGAGTATGGTTTATTTTTACTTGAATGATTTGTTGTAATTTGAAACCTAAATTGTCAAGTGTTTGAGCATGGCGTTGATACTGCTGGCCAGGGTGTTGCTGTTGTAGTCTTTTATTGAGCCATTGGGTTGATTGTTGATACTGAGACAATTGACGCTGAATAATTTGATGTAGTTGATATTCAATCGCTTGAAAATTAGCCAACCATGATTGTTGACTGGGAACAGCATGTTCTGCTGCCGCTGATGGTGTTGGGGCACGTAGGTCAGCAACAAAATCAGCAATGGTAAAGTCAACTTCGTGACCAATACCTGAAATAATAGGGATTTTACTTTTTATAATGGCGCGTGCAACTGACTCTTCGTTAAAAGACCAAAGGTCTTCAAGAGAGCCGCCGCCTCTGGCTAACAATAAAATGTCAGCTTGTTTTAAAGCGTTTGCCGTTTCTATGGCTTTACATATTTCAAATTTTGCTGCTTCGCCCTGAACTGATGTGGGATAGATAATAATAGGAATAGCGGGAAACCTTCTTTTTAAAACACTTAAAATATCATGAACAGCAGCACCAGAAGCTGAGGTGATAACGCCTATTTGTTTTGGAAGAAGAGGGAGAACTTGCTTAAGGGATTGATCAAATAATCGTTCATTAAATAATTTGGATTTCAATTTCTCAAAAGCAAGCTGTAGGTCGCCTTCACCTGCTTGCTGCATTTTATCAGCAATTAATTGGTAGTCCCCTCTGGCTTCATATAAGCTGACTTGAGCGGAAACGATGACTTGTTTGCCATTGCTAGGTGTAAAAGATAATCTGCGCAATTGAGACTTGAACATGGCACAGCGGATTTGTGCTTTCTTATCTTTTAATGAGAAGTAAATATGTCCTGATGAGGGTTGGCTTAAATTGGATATTTCGCCCTCGACTTGAATAAATGAGTAATGAGTAGACAATAAGTCCTTTGTTTCTCTGTTTAACTCAGAAACACTGTAAATTTTTTTTTCTGCTAAAGATAAATTTGGGAAGGACATAAGCCATTAAAATGTTTTTCTCCTCACTTAAGGAACCCCTGATTAAGTCCAATTGTTTTTAGCTTGCTAAATTCTAACCAACTTAATCAGAGCTTCCTCAATGAGAAGCAGTTTTGGTAATTATTTTGATATTTGTTTGATTTCGCGTTCTATATTTTGCATATAACGTAAAATAGTCGATTCAATTCTCGGTGTTGGGTTGGTAATGTAACAACCGATACGACTTGTTTTTCCTGGTTTGTTTGGGTTGTTTGGCGTTTCGTGGCGTATTTCTATATCAATTTTTAAAGGAATTTCTTTTTCAAGTGTCAATGTGCAATGGCTAAACTCTGATGAAGCAGTTAACTGAGCAGCATGTTCTGGTGATTCATTTAAAAAAGATATTCCACTCGCACTTAAGTCATTAATTGGAAAGTTAACAACGGTTTCAGCCTCGCTATTTTCTAATTTTAAAGGAATGGAACAGTAACTTTCTTTGGATAAAGGAGATCTGATTCTGTAAAACTGGCGTCTTTGAACCCAGAAAATTGAATTGGGAATAGGGATGATAAATGAGGGTTGGCTTGGCGAACCTGATTTTACAACTTTTCTACCTTCAAACTGTACTTTGATACCTTTGTATTCAGTTGTGCATTTAATGATTGCACTGCTGATTAATTTTTTGTTCAAATATTCTTTGGGTCCACAATCAATAGTGATTGTTTGTTTTTTCTCATCAATATCCATGATGGCTGTTACAAAGCTATCTTTATCCTCACCTCCAAAAGTAGCAGTAATTAAGCATCTTTCCATAGACAGTAATTTCAAGTGTTTTATAACTTGTTTAGGATTTCTGACTAAGTATTTTGCTAGATCTGCCATACAAAAGGGAATGATAATGATTGAATTTGAAAGGATGTATTGTAAAATAAAAAGCTTTTAATTGCACCTGAAATGGGAGATGTCAATGTTAGGGTGGTTGTTTTTGTTTTCTGCGGGACTGGCAGAAATAATTTTTGCTCTGAGTTTAAAATATAATATGGGATTTACTAAGCTATATCCCAGTTTAGTTACTATGGCTTCTGGAGGCGCTAGCTTCTATTTGTTAATGTTAGCTATAGAAACTTTGCCTTTAGGAACTGCTTATGCAATTTGGACGGGTATGGGAGCCGTTGGTGTGGCTATTTTAAGTATTTTCCTTTTTAAAGAATCGGTAGAATGGGTTAGGTTATTATCCATTAGTTTTATTGTTCTAGGAATTGTAGGTCTTAAATTGACCCATGTTGAGTAACGGTAATGCTTCATTTAATTTATCATTCACCTGTAGATAAGGCTGTATTGCAAAGGATTGAATGTGCAGATGATGTGGTCTTTTTTGAGGGTGCATCTTTACAGTTGAATAAGAATGGCCAATTAAATATTAAGATACAGAAAATGGTGAACAATGGAATAAATCTCCATGTGTTAGCTGTTGAGCTTGAAACAAGAGGGGTTAGTAAGGAAGAGCTGACTTTAGGAATTAAAGTGATTGATTATCCGTATTTTGTTGAGTTAACCGAAAACAGCAAGGTTATTAAAACGTGGAACTAATTGTCGAAGGATATGAATTAAAAACAACAGATGATGGTTTTTTAGTAGATTTAAATAATTGGAATGAAAGGGTGGCAAATGAGCTGGCTAGATTAAATAATCTTGAATTAAGCCCTGAACATTGGGAAATTGTTTTTTTTATAAGACATTATTATCAGCAATATAAACATCTGCCTAATGCACGGGTCTTTACTAAAGCCATAAAAAAAGAGTTTGGAGAGGATAAAGGAAATAGCCGATACCTGCATAGACTCTTTCCTGAAGGGCCTTTAAAATATGCCTGTAAAATTGCGGGAATACCTAAGCCTCCAACTTGTTTGTAAGTGTTGGCAAGTAGAAAGACTTAGGTATGGTTAATCGTTACGAACTAACTTTTTTTCTGATACTAAGCAAGCCTATTAACCCTGAACTTAAAAACCAAACAGCTGAAGGAACTGGTACTGAGCTGAGTGTAACACTTACATTGTCAATACCTGTATTTCCTTCTATTTGATTGGTATTATTTGTAAATAAATTGAAGCCTGAAATACCATTGTCTGAATTAACAGAAAAGTTATGGTATATCCCTTGCTTTTCTGGAACTGCTGAATTGAGAAGAGTGTTTCCTGATATGTCGAATACTTGTATGAAAAGTCCTGTTACGTATGTGGTTATATCTATTCCAAAGTGTGATAATTTAGAGCCGAAAGAAGGAATGAAATTGATTTCAACTGTTTCAGTCAGTCCACCTGCTCGTATGCCATCACCATCAGTAATCCAAAGACCGCCAGCTCCTTGTTTGCCCGTAGCTCCAGAGCCATAATAATTTTCAATGTTAGAATTTAAACCTAGCCAGTTACTTTCCCAGGTAGGAAATGGTGCGTTAAAATCTTCCAGTAGATTTGTTGGGGCTATAGTTGCAAATGCTTGGCTTGAGCTTAAAATACAAAGTAAAAAGCTAATAATTATTTTATTCATTTATTTTTCCAATAGGTATTAAGGGGATAAAAGGATAAGTGTTTAACTCTCTTTGGAATAAGCAAAAAACACGCCGTTAATTTATCTTGTTGTTTTTATTGGAAATTAAGAGGATTTAATATGAGGTGTGTAAATAAAGCTGACATTTTTTTATAATAGAGAGATCATTGCTTCACAGTAGGACATTGTAGAAAATTAAGAGAAGTGAATATACCTACTTGGATAAGAATGGAATGCTAGAACAGGAGAGTTTGAGTTTAATCGTAAGGTTTATAATTGAGGGTAATGTAAAAAAAGGTGACACTACAAAATAGTTAAGGAATCATGTACTAGCCTTGTTTAAAACGGTGGATTTGCCGTCTTTGTTTTTTATTGGGTCTATGTTCGTGATCTATCTGTGGGGCTAAGGCACGTTGTTCTTTTTGTAAAATAATTTGCTGTTGCCTTTTTTCAAAACTGGCTGGATCTTCCTGATAAAGCAAAACAACTTCTTTGGCTGAGCGTCGGTGGCTGTTAATGCCAAGAACGATAATATCCCATTGGAATTGATCTTTAGTGATAGAAAGTTTCATCCCTATTTTAAGTTCCTTGGCGGGTTTGCAACGCTGCCCATTCAGATGAACCTTTCCTCCTGAAACAGCATCACTAGCAAACTTGCGCGTTTTAAAAAAACGCGCAGTCCATAACCATTTATCAATTCGGATAGATTCTAGTTCTGGCATAGATTAAGGAATATCAATTTGTAAGCTGTTTTCTTTCCATAAAGTAAATCCACCTTCCATGCTGCAGGCATGAGTATAGCCTAATTTGTTTAAGGCTTCTGTTGCTAATGCTGATCTTCCACCCGTTAGGCAATAAACAAAAATCTTAGTATCTTGTGTGTCTTGAAAAGCTGGGTGAGCACCAATTTTAAATTCTAGAACACCACGAGGAATATTAATTGCTCCAGGTAAGCAGCCTGCTGCATATTCGGCGGGTTCTCTAACATCGAGTACTAAATGATTGGAATGGTCTGATTTTACCGTTTCAATATCGCATAGTGTAATATTTTTTTTTGCTTCGGCAACAAGATCTAGGGCTGTAACGGACATAATAAAACTCCAAATAAAAAACCTATATTAGCAATAAATAATATACTGGGGCTAGTGTTATTTTGAATGTTTTTTATGAAACGCTGTGCGATGAGAGAATGTTTTTTAAAATCACGTTTCTGAAAGAGGTATTTAGCGTTAAAATAGTTTTTTATTAAGTCATTTTAGATCAGGCTTGTTTGTTATCAAATACAGAGGTAATGGGAAATGAATCTAGAGAAAGTCATATTTGGTTTTTTTGTGGTGTTAGCATTAACATTGAATTTTGGTTTCTTTTTAGGAGAGATGGATAATCCAGAGCATCATAATGTTTTTGAATTGTTTGCTGTTATTGTGGTTAATTTAATAGCCACGGTCTTAAAATTTGGTGATAGATCACAAATTGGTGCCGTATTGTTAGCGACTAGTTTGGTGGCCGATTTAGAGCTGATTGCTGCTGCGACTTATTGGACTTTTGCTGTACATATAACGGGTACAGGTCTCACCCCAGATGTTATGTCTAGTATAGTTTCTCTAACAGGCGGAGCTTTGCTGGCTAATGTTATTTCAACCATTATCTTGGTTTCTGAAACTTTATTTAATCGTTTGTAAGCGTTGGAAAAGTTTTGATATTACTTCTAATAGAGAATTAGTATGGCTGCGTCAGTTGATTTAAGTCGCGTTACCTTCATTGTTATGCGCGAAATGCGAGGCCCATTGATTGCCTTGCTCACTGTATATTCAATTTCTATTTTAGGGATGGTGTTTATACCAGGCATAGAGATTGAAGGTGAAGTGCAGTATATGAGTATTTTTCATGCCTTTTATTTTATGACCTATACGGCGACGACGACTGGCTTTGGTGAGATTCCTCTGAAGTTTAGTGATGCACAGCGTTTCTGGGCTATTATTTGCCTTTATGTTAGTGTCGTTACTTGGCTGTATGCCATAGGTTCAATTATTCGATTATTTCAAAACCCTTTTCTTTTAAGGGCACTCTCTGAATGGCGATTTTATAGAGGAGTGCAACGAATAGAGATGCCCTTTGTTATCCTTTGTGGTTTTGGTGATACAGGAAGTGTTTTGATGCGGGGGTTGAGTGATTATGGCTTTCCTGCCGTTATTATTGATAGTGATGAAGAACGAATTAAGGCTCTGCAACTGCGTAATTATACGGTGGCGACACCTTCATTTTGTGGTGATGCTAGTGTCCCTAAACATTTACTTGAAGCTGGGTTGCGTCGTTCAAATTGTAAGGCAGTTATTGCTATTACTAATAGTGAAGAAGCAAACTTAAAAATTTCTGCTTTAGCTCGCTTATTAAACCCTGCTGTTGGAATTATCTCAATGTCAAAAGTTGAGGTGTTTGAAGAAACCTTGGCAACTCTTGGTGGGGAAGTACATATTGTCGACCCTTTTAAAACTTTTGCTAAAGTTTTGGCTGCTGCTATACGTAATCCAGGGTTTTATTCATTTAATAATTGGCTGGTTAGGGATAAGGGAGCAACTTTAGACCGTTATATTACACCGCCCCTAGGGACTTGGGTTTTATGTGGTTATGGTCGCATGGGACATGAAGTTAATCGGGTTTTAAGTAAATATGGTATTAAAACAGCAGTCATTGATCCTCATGATTCTAAGGAAGAAGAGCATATTGATCGATATATTGTTGGAAGAACAACCTCAAAGACCTTGGCTCAAGCAGGCATTGAAGATGCTGTTGGCGTTCTGTCTGGGACAGATGATGATGGGCATAATTTGGGTATTTTATTGAATGCTCGCTATTTTAATAGAGATTTATTTACTATTGTCAGACAAAATAGACATGAAAATGATGTTGCATTTCGTGCAACGGAAGTTGATATGGTGATGCAGCCAACTTTGGTTGCAGCTAGAAAAATATTGTTTTTATTGATAGCGCCTTTATTAAAAACTTTTTTCCGTCATTTATTAGAGGATGTGCCAGGTCGACAGGAGGAAATGGAGACCATTATTTATAGATTGCGGGAGAAGGTTGGGAATCAAAAGCCTCACTTAGTGACTATCAACTTTACCAGAGAAAAAAGTAAAGCAGTTATTGAATTGTTGGATAATAATCAAAAGGTTTTACTGGGTGACTTGGTTAGGGACCCACGAGGTAGAGAGCACTGGCTTGACTTAGTTGTTTTTGTTATAAAATCAGGTGAGCATGAGATGGTTCTGCCTCCTGATAATTATGAAATACAAGAAAATGATCAGATATTATTTTGTGGAACAGGCTTAGCTCATCGACTATTTAATGCAACAATCAATAGTGAATATAAATTATATTATATTCAGCATGGCGTGTATCAACCTAGGAGTCATTTTGCTAAATGGTTATTTAAGAAACAGTAAATCTAATAATTCACTAGTTATATAGGGTGAGTGAGCCCACCCTATATAAAAGCATGGTTTAAGGTTGAGCCATATGCTTTTTTAATTCTTTAGGCATTGAAAACACAACTTTTTCTTCAATACCTTGAATTTCAATAGCACTATCTCCTCCCCACTGTTTTAACTGGTCGATCACGGCTTGAACCAATACTTCAGGAGCAGAAGCACCTGCGGTAACGCCCACTGTGCTTATATCTTTAAACCATGATTGTTGCATATCAGCTGCGGTATCTATTAAAAAAGCCGCTTTACCGAGTTGTTCCGCAATTTCTCGTAATCGATTTGAATTCGAGCTGTTGGGTGAGCCAACAACCAAGATAACATCGGCAGTTTCTGCTAAATCATGAACCGCATCTTGACGGTTTTGTGTGGCATAGCAAATATCATCTTTCTTTTGTTCCTGGATATCAGGAAAGTACTTGTGTAATGCTTCAACCATGATTTGAGTATCTGTCATCGATAAGGTTGTCTGGGTTACATAAGCTAGGTCTGAAGGGTTGTTGACTTTTAAGTTTTTAACATCGTCAGGTGTTTCTACCAAATACATACCTCCTGATTCTGCTTGTTTTTCATACTGTCCCATAGTGCCTTCAACTTCTGGGTGACCAGCATGACCAATAAGGATTGTTTCTCGTCCTGCTTTTGCATGTTTAGCAACTTGAATATGGACTTTAGTGACTAAAGGGCAGGTTGCATCAAATACTGTTAAGTTACGGTCTTTAGATTCTTGCTGTACTTGTTTGGAAACACCGTGGGCGCTAAAGATTAAATAAGAGCCTTCGGGGACTTCGCTGACATCTTCTATAAAAATAGCACCTTTATCCCGTAACCCTTCAACTACTGTACGGTTATGTACGACTTCATGACGAACATAAATGGGTGCACCAAAGGCTTCAATCGCCTGGTCTACAATTTCAATGGCGCGGTCTACGCCAGCACAGAATCCACGAGGGTTAGCGAGTTTAATTTGCATATCTTGACTTCTTTACTTGGGTAATTGGAGTGTATTTTAACGTAACTAAATTTTTTCTACGGAATTAATAGGACTAGTGTTTTCCGTTATCTTTATATGTACCGAGACAATAAGCCTTGGTTACAGCCTTTAGGTAAAGGTATTTTAACTTCATACCCTCCACCAGCGGCTTCTTGCATCTCATGATTGTATAGATCGGTCATACTTTCTACGATAATGTCCTGGTTACCGTCAGGAAGTATTAATTCTAGTTTGTCGCCTACAGCAAACTTATTCTTTACATTGATTTCAGCAATGCCTGTTTCTTCGTTATAGGATTTGATTTCGCCACAGAATTGTTGTTTATGGCTTTTTGAGTAACCAGTGATATAGTTCTGATGCTCGTGGGTATGGTGGCGTTGATAAAAACCATCGGTATAGCCTCTGTTTGCAAGGTTTTCTAATACACCAATTAAGTTGGGTTGAAAATCACGACCTGCTAAAGCATCGTCAATAGCTTGTCTGTATGTCTGAGCAGTACGAGCAACATAATAATGTGATTTGGTTCTTCCTTCAATTTTAAGGCAATCGATCCCAATATCGACTAAGCGCTGGACATGTTCTATCGCACGTAAATCTTTAGAGTTCATGATGTAAGTGCCATTTTCATCTTCCATGATAGGTAATAATTCCCCTTTTCTGCCTTCTTCTTCAAGAAAGTATGTTTTGTCTGCTAAAGGGTGACGTTCTGCTCCTCCACAACTAGCATTGCTAATATCGTTCATGGAAATGGCTGGGTTGTCTAAAACATAATCGCCTTCAGCATTTTCGTGTGCAGGTACGGTGTCGTATTTCCAGCGGCATGAATTTGTGCAAGTTCCCTGATTTGGGTCTCTGTGATTAAAATAACCGGATAACAAACAACGGCCTGAGTACGCAATGCAGAGTGCACCATGAACAAAGACTTCTAATTCTATATCTGGACATTGTTGACGAATTTCTTCAATTTCATCCAAAGATAACTCACGAGAAAGAATAATGCGTTCTACCCCCATGCTTTGCCAGAATTTTACCGCTGCAAAATTAACGGTATTAGCTTGAACTGATAAATGAATAGGCATTTCAGGCCATTTTTCCCTAGTCATCATGATTAAACCAGGGTCTGCCATAATAAGAGCGTCTGGTTTCATGGCAATAATGGGATCCAAATCTGCAATAAAAGTTTTAACTTTTGTGTTGTGTGGAATAACATTAGTGGCGAGGAAGAATTTTTTCCCCAGAGAATGTGCTTCGTTAATGCCTTTTGCTAGGTTATCTTCAAGAAAATCATTATTTCTGACGCGGAGGCTATATCGAGGCTGTCCGGCATAAACGGCATCTGCACCATAAGCAAAGGCGTAACGCATGTTTTTTAGAGTGCCAGCAGGGGAAAGGAGTTCGACTTGTTTCATTGGTTTTTCTTTTAATAATAATGGGTGCTATTTTAGCATTTTGTTACGATGTAAGGTATTGAAAATATGGTATTAACAGGTTTTATATTATTGGCTATATGTCTTGTGTTTGGTGGGGTTTTTGTATTATTAAGAACAGCTAAGAAACCCAAGCTACCCAAAGGGTTTAAAAATAAGGTGGTAGATGAGGATGATGATTTAAACGGTTGGTGATTGAGGGCTAAAATGACCGGGGTTATTTTAGTTTATATAGCTCAAGTTGCATGGTTTTTATAATGGTTTGTAGGCGCCTGTTATTAACACCAAAATCATAATAGCCAACTCTGGACGCTGAGCGTAAATGAATGGTTTTAGTCTCTAAATCAAGCCGTGCTTCAACATCATCAATAAAGCCAAAAATATCGGATTTAAATATTGCTGATAAATAATTGTTTGATTGAGAGTGTATATTTCCACCTTGCTCAGTAATTACTTGTTGTAAAAGCGACCATGCAAGTATTGCTTTTGTTTTAGAAATATTAATGGGGCTGATGATTAGTGTCTCAGTATTAATACAGTTGGGTGAGTCTGGACATGCTTGTAGTTTCCCATTAACTAATCCGTTTTTAAATTCGGATGCATAAGTCGAATGGGATAATAGGCAAAATATACTGATAATAACTTTTGATATAACTGATTTATTTGTCATGGGTAGTTATATATTAGTGAAGTAATATTTGTCATCATACACCCAAGACAATTCACCAAAAATAAAATAATACTTGAAAAAAAAATTAACGCCCCCAAATTTAATTCAATCAAAATTGAAATAATAGGAAATGTGTAACCCATGACTGTTGAAGCTAAAAAAGAAACCTTAGGTTTTCAAACTGAAGTAAAGCATCTGCTACATTTGATGATTCATTCTTTATATAGTAATAAAGAAATTTTTCTACGTGAATTAATCTCGAACGGATCTGATGCTGCGGATAAATTACGTTTTGAAGCTTTATCTAATGAGAGTCTTTACGAAGGTAATAGTGATTTAGGTATTCGCATTTCTTTTGATAAAGATGAACGTACTGTAACTGTTTCTGATACGGGTATTGGTATGACTCGTGAAGAAGTTCAGGATCATATCGGTACTATCGCTAAGTCTGGAACTAAACAGTTCTTTGAAAAAATGACAGGTGATGAGGCTAAAGATAGCGAATTAATCGGTCAGTTCGGTGTTGGTTTTTACTCTGCTTTTATTGTTGCTGATAAGGTCACTTTAACAACGCGTAAGGCTGGTGAACAAGAAGCGGTACGTTGGGAATCTGCAGGTGAAGGTGATTACACAATAGAGGCTGTTGAAAAAGCGACACGCGGTACAGAAATTGTTTTACACCTTAAAGAAGGTGAAGATGAATTTTTAGACGGTTTTAGAATACGTTCTATTGTTAAAAAATTCTCAGATCATATCTCTCTACCTATCGTGATGGATCAGGAAATTCCTGCTGAAACTGATGAAGAAGGTAAAGAGACAGCTCCGGCACGTATTGAAGATGAAACTGTAAATAGTGCGTCTGCATTATGGACACGTTCTAAAGAAGACGTTTCTGACGAAGAATATAACGAATTCTATAAACATGTCGGTCATGATTTTCAAGATCCATTAACTCACGTACATAGTAAAGTAGAAGGAACTAACGAATATACATTGTTACTTTATGTGCCTGCTCGAGCTCCTTTTGATATGTGGGACAGAGATGCAAAACATGGTGTGAAACTTTATATCCGTAAAGTTTTTATCACTGATGATGCAGAGCAATTAATGCCTAGGTACTTACGTTTTGTTCGTGGTGTGATTGATGCTGACTCATTACCATTAAACGTTTCAAGAGAAATCTTGCAACAAAGTAAGCAAATCAGCACTATTAAAGCAGGTGCGGTTAAGAAAGTACTTGGCTTGTTGAAAACAATGGCTAAAGATGCTGAAGGTTATGAAAAATTCTGGTCTGAGTTTGGTAATGTTATTAAAGAAGGTGTAATTGAAGATAGCAAAAACAAAGATGCCATTGCTAAATTATTGCGTTTTTCTTCTACTCATACTGATACAGAAAAACAAAATGTAGCGCTAGCTGATTATGTTGAGCGTATGCAAGAAGGGCAAGATAAAATCTATTATGTGACTGCTGATAGTTTTTCTGCTGCTAAAAATAGCCCACATTTAGAAATTTTCCGTAAAAAAGGCATTGAAGTTATTTTAATGGCTGACCGTGTTGATGAATGGTTAATTTCTAATCTAACTGAATTTGATGGTAAACAATTACAGTCAGTTGCTAAAGGTGAGTTAGATTTAGATAAGTTAGATACAGAAGAAGACAAAAAAGAGAAAGAAGAAACAACAAAAGATTTTGAGTCTGTTCTGAAACAAATGAAAGAAGTATTGGGCGACAAAGTAAGTGAAGTACGTATTACAAATCGTTTAACTGATTCTCCTGCATGTCTAGTGACCGGTGATAATGATATGAGCCTTAATATGGAACGTATTATGAAAGAAGCGGGCCAGTCAATGAATATGATGGGAATGGGTGGAAGCAAACCTATTTTTGAAATCAACCCTGAGCATGCTTTAGTGACTAGTATTAAAGATGAGCAGGATGATGATCGTTTTGCAGATATCGCTAATATATTGTTTGATCAGGCTATTTTGAGTGAAGGTGGGCAGTTAGAAGATCCATCTGCATTTGTTCATAAATTGAATGGTTTATTGCAAGGTTTATTGAAATAAACTTTCTTGTTTTTTAGAAACAGAAAAAGGCCAGTTTACTGGTCTTTTTTTATTGTAAGAGGCTGGTTAGGAGCGAGAGCTCAATAATACCCGAAGTCTGACTGGTCTTTTAACTCCACAGGCGCACTAGAAAAACAGTTGCGTAGCTTGCTATGCGCCTGTTTCCCTAGCCCCCCTGTGAAGTCAAAATCCTGCGCCATACTTTCGGGTATTATTAAATTCTCGCTCCTTAGTATTCTGGCTAAGCGCATTATTTCTATGTTATCCTTACTTAAAAGTAAGGAGTAAAAATGTCAACAGCAATGATAACGACGAAAGGGCAGGTCACTATTCCCAAGAATGTTCGTGATACCCTGCATGTACAAATGGGTGATCGAATTGAATTTATACAGATTAGTGAGGAAAGGTATGAAATTATTGCAGTTACAAAAAATGTGGAACAACTAAAAGGTATTGTAAAAAGCAAAAATAAAAAAGCTGTCAGTATTGATGAAATGAATAATGCTCTTGCACTTATAGGTTCATCATAGTGATAGGTCTGGATACTAATATTATTATTCGTTATTTGACTCAGGATGACGAGAAGCAAGCAAAAATAGCAACACAGATTATTGAGAATGAGCTGAATATAAAAAATCAGGGTTTTATATCCCTGATTGTGTTGGTTGAGGTTGTTTGGGTATTGATGCGTTGTTATGATCAAACAAAGTCTGATCTGTATCCTGTTATTAACCAGCTATTGACAACAAAACAGTTTCAGGTCGAGAAACTTGATTATGCGTTTATTGCACTGAGAAAATGGCAGCAGGGAAAGGGCGATTTTAGTGATGCATTAATTGCAACCGTTGCCCAGAAAGAAAATTGCTCTTATACACTTACTTTTGATAAAAAAGCAGTCTCATTCGGTATGAAGCTAGCCACCTTACCGTAACAATAAATTATTGAATATTATTTATATTTTTAATGGAATTTAAACTAAAAAACACAGATGGTAGCGCGCGTAGAGGCCAATTAAAGTTTGAGCGTGGCACTATTGAAACCCCTATTTTTATGCCTGTAGGTACTTATGGGACAGTAAAGTCTCTGACTCCCGAAGAATTAACAGGAATTGGTGCGCAAATTATTTTGGGAAATACATTTCATTTAATGTTGCGTCCAGGTATGGAAGTCGTGAAAACACATGGTGACATACATGACTTTATGCATTGGGAAAAACCGATATTAACCGATTCAGGTGGTTTTCAAGTTTTTAGTCTGGGGGCAATGCGAAAGATTACTGAAGAAGGGGTGACTTTTAAGTCTCCCATTAATGGCGGTAAGATTTTTATGGGGCCTGAAGAATCAATGCAGGTTCAACGGGATTTAGGCTCAGATATTGTGATGATATTTGATGAATGCACGCCGTATCCTGCAACAGTACAAGAAGCAGCAGACTCAATGCGTTTATCATTGCGTTGGGCGGAGCGGAGTAAAAAAGCACATGGCGATAACCCAGCAGCTTTGTTCGGAATTGTTCAAGGTGGTATGTATGAACATTTACGACAAGAATCTATTGATGGCTTACTTGATATAGGTTTTGATGGTTACGCTATTGGTGGTCTTTCTGTCGGTGAGCCTAAAGAAGAAATGATGGCTGCATTGGATGTTGTTGCCCCTAAAATGCCAGTTGATAAGCCACGTTATTTAATGGGTGTAGGAACACCAGAAGATTTGGTTGAAGCCGTTAGGCGCGGCATAGATATGTTTGACTGTGTGATGCCAACGCGAAATGCTAGAAATGGCCATTTATTTACCACGACGGGCGTGGTTAAAATCAGAAACAGTCAATATGAGTTTGATACAGGGCCATTAGATGAAGCTTGTGCTTGCTATACCTGTCAAAATTATTCCCGCGCTTATTTGCGTCATTTAGATAAGTGCAAAGAAATGTTAGGGCCTAGGCTCAATACTATCCATAACTTGTATTATTATTTAAAACTTATGCAAGATATGCGAGATGCAATAGAAGACAATCAATTTGATGAATTTATTAAGCATTTTTATCAGTTGAGAAGTAAAACAGTTCCGACTGTGTCATAATGATCGGTTTTGGTAAAACATCACTATGTTGATGGTTTAACGGAAGAAATAATTATAACAATTGAGGATAACAATGAGTTTTTTTATATCTGATGCAGCCGCCCAAGCTGCAGGTGCTGCTGAACAACCTGGTATTGAAGGGTTAATATTTCCATTAGCTATTTTAGTGTTCTTTTACTTTTTATTTATTCGCCCTCAATCTAAGCGAGCTAAAGAGCAGAAAGCAATGTTAGGTGCTTTGGCAAAAGGTGCCGAAGTGGTAACAACGGGTGGTGTTTTAGGTAAAGTGGCAAGTGTCGATGATAATTTTGTAAAACTTGAAGTGGCTGATAACACTTTTTTACAAGTTCAAAGACATGCTATCGCAAATATGATGCCTAAAGGAACATATAAGACAGTCAATAAAAAGGCTAAAGTTTAATTTTATTTTTAGGAATGACAGGGAAGAGTCAATCTAACCTTGTTTTAAGTGCCCTATCAAAATGACATAGAGGGTGGTTCATCCTCTCATGTTTAATTGTTGGAAGAAAAATGCAAAATCGTTTCCCCTTTTGGAAAAATCTGTTAATTCTAGTGACACTGTTTATTGGAATTATTTATGCATTGCCAAACCTTTTTGGTAATGACCCGTCGGTACAAGTCTCTTCATCGACAACGACAAAACTAGAGCAAGCTAAGGCTGATGAGATTGAAAATAGTCTTAAAAGTGTTGGTTTAACGCTAAAATCATTTGAATTTAATGATGGTAAAGTTTTAGCTCGGTTTAATAATACAGATGATCAGTTAAAAGCTGCTGATTTATTAAGAGAGTCGGTAGGGAACAATACCACCGTCGCTTTAAATCTGGCACCGGCTACACCTGAATGGTTACGTTCATTTGGAGCTAGTCCTATGTACTTAGGATTAGATCTTCGTGGTGGAGTGCATTTTCTTTTACAAGTCGATATGGATGCCGCACTTAAGCAAGCGGAAGACCGATACTATAATGATATTAGGTCAGGTTTTAGAACGGCTAAAATCAGGTATCAGTCTGTCGCTAAAGAAAATGGCAGAATTAAAATAAAGTTAAAATCAGAGAAATCTGCTTTTGCTGCTTTAGAGCTTTTATCTAATGATTTTAGAGAACTTAAAGTTACAGAGACTGATGACCCTAGTATTATTTTTGTGAAAATGTCTGAGAATGAGCAAAAAGAAATTAAGAAATTTGCTTTAGCTCAGAATATGACAACTTTGCGTAATCGGGTTAATGAAATTGGTGTGGCCGAACCTGTTATACAACAGCAAGGTGATAGTCGAATTGTTGTTCAATTACCTGGGGTTCAAGATACAACACGAGCCAAAGAAATATTAGGTACTACAGCTACATTAGAATATCGTTTGGTAGATGTTGAACATGATGTGCAAAAAGCTATTTCAGGGCGAGCACCTGTAGGTACTCGGTTGTTTTATGAAAAAAATGGCCAGCCTATCCTGCTTAAACGCCGCGTTATTGTTACAGGTGATCAAATTGTAGATGCCTCTTCAGGTATAGATCAAAATGGTTCTGCTGCCGTGTTTATTACCTTAAATGGTATTGGCGCTAAGAAAATGGGAAAAATGACCCAGAAAAACATCGGTAAACCGATGGCTGTTGTTTTTATTGAATATAAATCAACAACAAAAACAGTGAATGGTCAAAAAATAAGACGTAAAGAAAAAATTGAAAAAGTAATTAGTGTTGCGACAATTAGAGATAGCTTTAGTAAACGTTTTCAAACTACGGGGTTAGATAGTCCTCAAGATGCACGTAATCTCGCTTTGTTATTAAGAGCAGGAGCATTAGCTGCACCTGTTGATATTGTCGAAGAACGTACCGTTGGACCAAGCCTTGGTCAGGATAATATTGATAAAGGTTTAATGTCGGTCGTTGTTGGTTTTGTTTTAGTTTTGATACTCATGGCTGTGTATTACAAAGCATTTGGATTAATTGCTAATGTTGCATTAGGATTTAATTTAATTGTTATTGTTGCTGTTTTATCTTTATTGCAAGCGACTTTAACTTTGCCAGGTATTGCAGGTATCGTATTAACAGTGGGTATGGCTGTTGATGCTAACGTACTTATCTTTGAAAGAATTAAAGAAGAAATAAAAATAGGTAATACACCTCAATCCAGTGTTTTTATTGGATACGAGAAAGCCTTTGTTACTATTTTAGATGCGAACATTACAACCTTATTAGTTGCTTTAGTACTCTTTGGGTTTGGTACTGGTCCAGTTAAAGGTTTTGCTATCACTTTATCCATTGGTATTTTGGTTTCCTTGTTTACTGCAATTTGGGGAACTCGGATGTTAGTTAATTGGATGTATGGCAATCGTCATATTGAAAAATTATCAATTTAATAGCGCTTAATTGGAAGAAATAAGATGTTTAAACAAGATATAGATTTTTTAGGTAAGCGTAAATTAGCGCTAATCATTTCCAGCGTATTAATTATTATTTCAATTGCTTCATTGGCAATAAATGGTTTAAAGCTAGGAATTGATTTTACAGGTGGCACATTAGTTGAGGTGGGGTATAAACAAGCCGCTGATTTAAATGCGCTACGTAATGATTTAGCTGAAGCTGGATTTGATGATGCAACCGTACAAAATTTTGGTACAGCCAAAGATGTACTTATTCGTATTAAGCCTCAAGATGGCGTGAGTAATGCTCAATTGAGTGATAAAGTTTTAGATGCTGCAAATAAAAGTTCAACAGAGACTGTAGATAAACGTCGTGTTGAGTTTGTTGGGCCACAAGTAGGCGATGAGTTGGCTGAAGATGGTGGTTTAGCCATGCTTTATTCAATGTTTGGTATCTTGATTTATGTTGCCTGGCGGTTTGAGTATAAGTTTTCTTTGGGATCAGTTGCGGCATTGTTTCATGATGTGATTATTACTTTAGGTGTTTTCTCTCTTTTTCAAATGGAGTTTGACCTAACTGTTCTTGCCGCGGTATTGGCTGTGATTGGGTATTCATTAAACGATACCATCGTAGTGTATGACCGAATCAGAGAGAACTTTAGAACCTTAAGACAAGATGGTTCTGAAAATATAATGAATATCTCGCTTAATCAAACATTAAGCAGAACTTTAATGACTTCGATAACAACAGCAATCGTATTAATTGCTTTAGCCTTTTTAGGTGGAGAAATTATCCATAACTTTGCTATTGCACTGTTAATTGGTGTGGGTATCGGAACATATTCATCTATTTATGTAGCGAGCCCTATCGTATTGGCTTTAGGTATATCAAAAGAAGATTTGATGTTACCTATTAAAGAAGGCGAAGAATTTGATGGGATGCCTTAGAGCAGGTTAAAGGCTCAAGGCGAAAGGGTCAAGAGCAGATTTACCTTGCTCTAAGCCCTCTCTTGCTGGAGAGGGTTGGGTGAGGATAAAGTTAAAATAAGGGCTTCTGTCCTTATTTTTCTTTTACTTACATGAAAAAATTTATTAAACAAAAACTTTTGGAGTTTTAACAAATGGCAATAGAACGTACTTTTTCAATTATTAAACCTGATGCAGTGGCTAAAAATGTTATCGGTGAAATTGTTACTCGTTTTGAAAAAAATGGTTTACGCGTTGTAGCATCTAAAATGCAGCAACTATCTAAAGAAAAAGCAGAGGGCTTTTATGCAGAGCATTCTGAGCGTCCTTTCTTTAATGACTTAGTATCATTCATGACCTCTGGTCCTGTTGTTGTACAAGTACTTGAAGGTGAAGGTGCGGTATTAAAAAACCGTGATCTAATGGGCGCAACTAACCCTAAAGAAGCTGATGCTGGCACTATCCGTGCTGATTTCGCAGAAAGCATTGATGAAAATGCAGTTCACGGTTCTGATGCAGTTGAATCAGCTGCTAGAGAAATTGCATATTTCTTCTCAAATGACGAGCTTTGTGACCGAATCCGTTAATACGGAAAAGGTTAATTTGCTTAATTTCGACAGAAAAGGCCTTGCGGCTTTTTTTGTTGGGATGGGCGAAAAATCTTTTCGAGCCACTCAGATATTAAAATGGATTTATCAGGAAGATATCACTGATTTTGATCAGATGACTAACCTGAGTAAGTCTTTGCGTGCTTATTTAAATGAGCATTGCACGATTATTGCTCCAGAAATATTAATTGAGCAAATTGCCTCTGATGGAACTACCAAATGGGTAGTTGAAATGGGACTTGGCAATAGAATAGAAAGTGTATTTATCCCAGAAGAAAAGCGTGGCACTTTATGTGTTTCTTCTCAAATAGGCTGTGCATTAGCGTGTACTTTTTGCTCAACTGCAAAACAAGGATTCAACAGAAACTTGTCAGTAGCTGAAATTATTGGACAGTTATATGTGGCACAAAAGCGCTTGGGTGATACCAAAAGAATTACTAATGTTGTGATGATGGGCATGGGTGAACCCCTGCTAAATTTTGATAATGTCGTTGCAGCAATGAATTTGATGATGGATGATTTTACTTTTGGCTTATCAAAACGCCGAGTCACTATCAGTACATCAGGCATAGTTCCTGCTATGCATAGATTAAATGAAGTGTGTGATGTCAGTATGGCAGTTTCATTACATGCAGCAAATGATGAATTACGTGATGAATTAGTTCCTATTAATCAGAAGTATCCATTAAAAGAATTGATGGGGGCTTGTCGAGAATATGCAAATCAAGGGCCTAGAAAACATATTACCTTCGAGTATGTGATGTTAAAAGGCATTAATGATTCTGTTCAGGATGCTCGGGCTTTGGTGAAGTTACTTAAAAATGTACCTTCTAAATTAAACCTTATTCCATTTAATCCTTTTCCAAATTCAGATTATGAATGTTCATCAATGGAAACTATTGGTCGATTTAAAGATATTTTATATAAAGCAGGTTTAGTGACCACTATTCGTAAAACACGCGGTGAAGATATTGATGCTGCATGTGGGCAGTTAGTCGGTAAAGTTAAAGATAAAAGCCGTAGAAATCTGAAATTGCAAAATATGAGCGTTAGAAATGCAACTTAAAATAATGGTTAAGCGGTTAGTTGTTATATTCATCACTGTTTTTTTGACGGCATGTGTGAGTACAAAAAAAGAAATGCCCCCCCTACCTAAAGATGAGCAAGTAGATCTTTATTTACAAATGGGCGCGCGTTATTTAGAAATGGGGATGCTGGAAGTAGCCAAAGGGAATCTTGAAAAGGCAGAAGAAGTTGATCCAGATAACGCGAATGTTCATAATGCTTTGGGCGCATTGCATGAGCGTATGAAACAATTTCCAGAAGCAAAAAAAGAATATCAGAAGGCTGTTGAGTTAGATGCTAATAATTTTGGAGCCATAAATAATTATGGCCGGTTTTTGTGTGAAAGAGGGGAGATAGATGAGGGGTTAAGTTTATTAAATGACGCTTTATCCCTACCTTTAAATAATAGAAAATGGTTTGCTTATACTAATCTTGGTCGATGTGAACTAAATAATGGAAACTCAGAACAAGCTGAAAATCATTTTAGAGCCGCTTTGCAGATCAATAGAAAATTTTCGCCAGCACTTTTTGAAATGCAAAAAATAAGTTACCATTCTGAAAATTATATGTCTGCAAGAGCCTTTTTGGAGCGTTATCTTGCTGTTTCTCAGCATACGGCTCAGTCTTTATGGTATGCGGTACAAACAGAACGGGCATTAAATAATCAGCAATCGGCGGATGCTTACCAAGGAAAGTTATTTAACCTATTTCCTACTTCAAAAGAGGCTCGGCAACTTAAAATACAGTAAGGTATAACATAAACTTGGAAGAGGCGTGGCCTCTCCAACTCTGGCGGTACGATGATATCGTTTTAATATAGATTAATTAATATCAATGGCAAAGAAAAATCAGTCGGTTCAAGCTATACGGGGCATGCATGACATATTACCCGAAAAATCTTCACAATGGCAATATGCAGAAAATATTATAAAGGATGTTTTAGCAAGCTATAGTTATTTAGAAATTAGATTGCCGATTGTTGAGAAAACAGAGTTATTTAAACGCTCTATTGGTGAAGTCACAGATATTGTCGAAAAGGAAATGTATACCTTTGATGACCGTAATAGTGATTCTCTCACCTTAAGGCCAGAAGGAACTGCTGGTTGTTTAAGGGCTTGTTTAGAACATGGTTTGTTACATAATCAAGTGCATAGATTATGGTATTACGGCCCGATGTTTAGACATGAACGGCCACAAAAAGGACGTTATCGTCAATTTTATCAATTTGGTGTGGAAACTTATGGTTTAGCCGGGCCTGATATTGATGCTGAATTGATTTTGTTGACTGACCGGATGTGGAAAAAACTAGGTATTAGGGACAAAGTTAGATTAGAACTTAATACGCTAGGGACAACTGAAGAAAGATTAGTTTATAGGGAAAAACTAGTCGAATATTTTAAGCAACATATTGAATTGTTAGATGAAGATAGTTTACGTCGACTAGAAACTAATCCATTAAGAATTTTGGATAGTAAAAATCGGGATTTAAAACAGCTGATTCAAAATGCACCAGAATTAATGGACTATATGGGTGAAGAGAGTCGAAGTCATTTTGAAACATTAACAAAAACGCTGGATGATCTTGGTGTTAAATATGAATTAAATAGTCGTTTAGTACGTGGTTTAGATTACTATGGTAAAACTGTTTTTGAATGGGTGACTGATGACCTGGGTTCACAAGGGACTATTTGTGCGGGTGGACGCTATGATGGCCTAATTGAACAATTAGGCGGAAAATCCAATCATGCCATTGGTTTTGCTATGGGTATGGAAAGGTTGTTGTTATTGATAGAGCAACTGGATGATGTGCCTGTTGAACGAGCGGTTGATGTTTACATGATCCGAGTGGGCGAAGAAGCTGAAAAAGAAGGCTTGCGCCTAGCCGAAAAAATGAGAAATGAAATAGATGGCATTAAATTACAGGTCAATTGTGGCAGTGGTAGTTTTAAGAGTCAGTTTAAAAAGGCAGATAAAAGTGGCGCTGAATATGCACTGATCATCGGTGATGATGAAGTGAGTCGTGGCGAGGTGAGTTTAAAACCATTGCGGTCAGGACAAGAACAAGAAAATATGGCACAAAATGACGTTATTCAATTATTGATACAATCAATTTAATAGGGAGTAAGTATGGAAATTTATGATACAGAAGAAGAACAGGTCGCTGCGATAAAAAGGTGGTGGAAAGAAAATGGTATGTCGACTATTGCCGGTGTTGTTGTTGGTGCTGTCTTAATTGTAGGGTTTGATTTTTGGCAATCAAATGCTAAAGAGCAGGCAGGACAAGCTTCGGCACTTTATGACCAGTTACAAATCAGTATGAGTAAAGAAAATACTGACTCAGTCGTAGCTATTAGTAAAAAAATAACTGAAGAACATGGTTCATCAGCTTATGCGAGTTATGCTGATTTGTTACTGGCTAAAACAAAAGTACAACAAAATGATCTGGATGCTGCTAAATTTATCTTAGAAAAACTGATGATTTCAGCAAGTTCGAATGAATTAAAAAATATAGCAAGATTAAGGTTTATTAAGTTGTTATATGCGACGGGTGAGAATGAAAAAGGATTAAAATTAATAGCTGAAGCAGATCAGGTCACTGCAAAAGGTTTTTCTGCCAGTTATGATGAATTAAAAGGCGACCTTTATGTCGCATTAGACCGTTTGGGTGAAGCGCGTACGGCTTACCAAAGTGCTTTAAGGGCGGGTGCAAAGTCACCATTACTACAATTTAAACTCGATGATATTACCTCTACTGAAGTTGTTGTCGCTCAGTAATTAAGTCTTTCTGATAAAACTTCCCTAAATCATCAAAAGTTTTTTTGATAAAAAAGGCTTTTGATGTGATGATTCAAGAATATCTCGCAAAGCTCGCAAACCATAAACAAAAGTAATGATAAATGATTTAACCAAATATATAGCATTGTTTTTAACAAGTCTGATGCTATTGTCATTAAGTGGTTGTTCACTTATTGATTCAACGGGTGATTTACTTTTTGGTGAAGAAGATAAAGACCCTCCAGCAGAATTAATCGAATATAAAGCAGAAATTGAAATTGATGTTTTATGGGAAGAAAGTGTTGGTGTTGGAACTGATGGACAATTTCTTAATTTAGATTTGGCAGTGAGTTACGGTAAGGTTTTTGTAGCCGATAGAGAGGGGGTTGTACAGGCAAGGGACATTGAAACAGGTGACTTAGTTTGGGAAACTGAAACTGATTATTTATTTTCAGCGGGGCCTGGAACAGCGGATGAGAGTGTTATTTTTGCTACCAGTAACGCAGAGGTTATTGCCTTTAATATAGAAACAGGTGAGCAGCAATGGGTAAGTACTGTTTCTAGTGAAGTTTTGGCAAATCCAGTTATTGCAGATAGTCGTGTTATTATTCGATCAACTGACGGTAAAATGATTGCTTTAAGTGAAAAGGATGGCTCAGAACTCTGGGTTTTTGAACGTAGTGTGCCAGCATTAAGTATTAGAGGCACAGGAACCCCTGTTATTGTTGGCGATAAAGTAATAGCAGGTTATGCTAATGGCAAGCTACTAGCTTTAAGATTAAGTGATGGTAAAAACAGTTGGGAAACTAGTATAGCCATTCCTAGTGGAAGGTCAGAAATAGAGAGATTAGTTGATTTAGATGTTGATCCAGTAGAAACTGATGGGGTCATTTTTATTTCTAGTTATCATGGGGGCACTACGGCCATTCTTGATATAGATGGTGACGTGTTGTGGCGAAACGAAACAGTTTCCTCATATTCCGGTTTAAGTTATGACTGGAGTTATCTTTATGTCAGCGATATAAAAAGTCATGTTTGGCAGTTAGGCCAAAACAATGGAGCCTCTCTATGGAGGCAAGATGAGCTACATAATAGAATTCTGACAGCTCCCGCTGCTTATACGGATTATGTGGTCGTTGGCGATTTTGAAGGCTATATACATTGGTTGGCAAGTAGTGATGGAAGACAATTGGCACGAGTAAGAGTTGCTAAATCAGCCATAGATGCTAAGCCCGTCGTTGTTAATGATATTGTTTATGTCTATTCAAAAGATGGCACATTAGCAGCATTAAAAGCACGATTGTTTTAAGAAATTAGCCGTTATAAAAAAGGTTTTAATTTCTATATTTATTTTTATGATTAGGTTTAAAAAACCTATTTTAACAGAGGTTTTTAGGTTTAATGTTACCTGTTATAGCCCTAGTTGGGCGCCCAAATGTAGGAAAATCTACATTATTTAATTATTTAACGCGCACCCGTGATGCATTGGTGGCGGACTATGCTGGACTTACTAGAGATAGAAAGTATGGGCGTGTAAAAAGAGGCGAAAGAGATTGTCTGGTTGTCGATACCGGTGGTATTACAGATGACAAAGAAGGCATCGATAGTTTTGCTAAAAAACAAGTACAAGTTGCTTTGGAAGAAGCCGATATTGTATTTTTCTTGGTTGATGCTCGCGAAGGCTTAAATAGCTCTGATGAAGCTATTGCTGACTCGTTAAGAAAGCTAAATAAACCCGTTGTCTTGGTGACAAATAAAATTGATGGATTGAATGCCGCTGTTGCAACCGTTGATTTTTATGAATTAGCACTAGGAGAGCCAGTTCAAATTGCTGCGACTCATGGACGTGGTGTTAAGGAGTTATTGGCACAAATTGATACCTTAATACCTGCTGAGGAAGAAGAGCTAGAAGAGGAAGAAAAAGGTATTAGTATTGCTGTTGTTGGGCGGCCTAATGTTGGGAAATCAACATTGGTCAATAGAATTTTAGGTGAAGAGCGCGTTGTTGTTTTTGATGAAGCGGGCACCACACGAGATAGTATTTATATTCCCTTTGAAAGAAATGAGCAAAAATTTACCTTGATTGATACCGCAGGTATGCGGAGACGAGCAAAAGTTTCTTTAGTTGTTGAAAAATTCAGTATTATTAAAGCATTGCAAGCAGTAGAAAAAGCGAATGTAGTGATTTATTTAATAGATGCGAGTGAAGGTATCACTGATCAGGATGCTCACCTTTTAGGAATGGTATTAGAAGCAGGCCGAGCATTAATTATTGGTTTGAATAAATGGGACGGTATTAGTGTTGATCAAAAAGAACTGATTAAAAGGCAATTAGACGTTAAGCTACCATTTTTAGATTTTGCAGAAAAACACCCCATTTCAGCCCTACATGGCAGTGGGGTAGGTAAATTATTTGATGTGGTGCATGATTTATATGACGCTGCAATGGTCGATATGTCGACACCTGTGTTAACCCGAATTTTAAAAGAGGCGTTAGCCTCTCATCAGCCACCTTTAATCAGTGGGCGAAGAATAAAATTAAAATATGCGCATCAAGGCGGGCGTAATCCACCAACGGTAGTGATCCATGGGGTGCAAACTGATGCATTGCCTAATGCCTACAAACGATACTTGATGAACTTTTATAGAGATCAATTAGAGTTAAAAGGTACGCCTGTCAGAATAGTTCTTAAATCACCTGAAAACCCCTTTAAAGATAAAAAGAATAAACTGACTGATCGGCAGGTGAAAAAGCGTCAACGACTGATGAAACATTATAAAAAGAAATAAAAATATTTCGAAGATTAAATAGGATTAATTCATGGCTACTATTACATTTCAAGGTAAACCTCTAAATACATCGGGTGAACTTCCTTCTGTAGGATCTATAGCACCTGGTTTTTCACTTGTTAGTGGCCGGTTACAAGATGTCTCCCTTGCTACTTATAAAGGAAAAATAAAAGTATTAAGTATTGTACCGAGTTTAGATACCCCGACGTGTGCTGCTTCAACACGCATATTCAATCAAAAAGCAGATAATTTAGAGAATACTGTTGTACTAGTTATCTCAGCAGATTTGCCTTTTGCTCAAGGCCGTTTTTGTGAGTCTGAAGGGCTAAAAGATGTATTGCCATTATCTTCATTTCGATCAAATTTTGCTGAAGATTACGGTGTCAAAATAACAGATACAGTATTAACTGGCTTAATGACTCGTGCTGTTGTGGTTCTTGATGCGCATGATAAAGTTATTTACACAGAGTTGGTTGCAGAAGTTGCTGATGAGCCTAATTACGAGGAAGTTTTAGTGGCTTGTAAAGATGCGGCTAGTAATTAATGATAAAGTTTATAAAGATTTAGGAAGAAAAGAAAATGAGTAATGTATTTAGTTTTACTGGAACTGTAGGTCGTGATGCTGAAGTAAGATCAACACCATCAGGACAAACTGTTTTAAATGTAACCGTTGCAAACAATATTGGATTTGGTGATAGACAGCAAACATTGTGGGTACGTGTTGCTTTATGGGGGAAACGTGCTGAAGGACAGTTACAAAACTATTTAAAAAAAGGACAGCAAGTGTTTGTATCTGGTGAATTGGCTACACGTGAATACCAAGCAAACGATGGAACAACTAGAACAAGTTTAGAGCTTAATGCAAATGTGATAGATTTAGTAGGTAAACGTAACGATCAAGGAATGGGCCAACAAGCTCCACAACAGAATTATCAGCAGGCAGCCTCAGCTCCTGCTCCAGCAGCACAAGCAAGTAATGGACCTGCTACTTTAGATGATTTTGATGATGTTCCATTCTAAAAAACACCTGATACCAAAAGTGTAAAGTTTATATCTGAAACCCGCTTTAATAGCGGGTTTTTAGTTATTAATAAGACCCTTTACTCTACTGTTAATTTTTTTGTTAGAGCGGTTAATCATAAGTTGTACGGATATAACGAGATATATGGTTAGAAATTACCCTAATACTTTCTTCACTGAGAGTCTTTGGTAGGTTTCCAATAAACGTTGGTAATGCCTTTGGTTCTAATACCCATATATTACTTCCTTTATTTTGGTTTTCAACATACCATCCAGGGAAAACTACCACAGGTTTAACCATAAGTTTAATTCCAGTTAACAATACAATTTGTTTTTCTAACCATTTTTTTTGTGCTTCAACTTGAATTAAGATCTTTTTTTCTGGTTTATAACCATTAATTACCAAGCCTTCCTTATTATAAATGATTCTACATTCGCCTTTTTCTGGCTTTGAATATGTCTTGGTTTCAATAGAAAAAACGCCATGCTCACATATAATAATATGATCTAAGTTGAACTCTTCTCCTATTAAGTCATGAAAAACCCTATATCCTTTCCCCTTTAAGGCATCCAATGTTTGACCTACAGCTCGTTCACCATCTCTACCCAGCCTAAGAGCTTTGAGTCGTTTTTTTGTTTTAAGTATTTTAAAGAAACAATAAGCTGATACTATTATAGATACGGCTGTCATTAAAATAGGGTTAGGGAGTTTTGTAATTTGAAACCAAACTAACCAACTATAAACAGTAATCCCAATTATAAGAATCGGGAAAAACACATATGACACAATATCATCGTCTATTATTTTCTGTATCTCGCCATCAATTGATTGCCCAGGGTTTCTTAAAGGGTTATCTTTTAATGGTGACTTTTTTTGCATTTACATCACATCCTTTTGTGTAGGAAGAATTGTAGCTCTAACCGCGAAATAACTGGCCTCAGCCCAGTTGATTGATAAGTTATTTAAACTTTAAACTTTAAACTTTAAACTTTAAAGTTGCCACGGGTTTAATTTCCGCGTCGCTTTGCTCTTTCAGTTTTACAATATGAATGTAGTAAAAGCTAAGCGGCTTCTTTTTCACGAATCCGTTTAGCCAATTGGTCTGCACTTGGCTTGCTTACGACTCTTAAATCCCTGCTATCGGCTAATTCTTCAAGCTGATAAGCTAAATCTTTAGCTTTGGAATTAGCATTATTTTTTAAAGCAACTAGTAATTCAAACTCTTGATTTATGTCTGTAACTTCATGTTGCCTTTTATCTCGTAAAAGCTCTAAATCGAATAATTTACCTTTAGCTAGATCGTAGGCCGACTTTATTTTTTTTATATTAAAATTTGATATATTTGCATTGTAAAAATTACCTAAATAATCAATATTTATTCTAGAATTTTCTTTAACAATGACTTCTTTATTCCAATGACTACGGTAATGTTCGCTAGGTAACAATATTTTAACCTGCTTAACAAGACTAACAGCCATTTCCTCAGCATCAGCATCTGATAGCTCATTATTGTAATCACCTAGCCCATTATCAACTAATTTCCCTTTATAAAGACTTGCATAACTCGTTATGGCTTGAAATAAGATACCATCTAGTTTTGCTTTTGATTGGGTGTAATACGTTTCGCTTGTTTCTATTCCGCTAAGAGGTGGACTCCATTTTTCTAAATCCACCCCAGCATTCAAATGATCTTTCGCACTTTCTATTACTAAACTGACCAAATTTCCAGCTTGAACTGAAATTTCTTTACCATACATACATACCATAGATTTTGGAGAAATAGTTTGAATTACTCTGAACTCTCCTTGGCTACTTTGAGCTATGATACCAATGGTAAAACGCTCACCTGAACCTGATATTGGCTCAAAATAGATAACTCTATATTTACCTTTGTAATCTGGCATATCAGGAGCTTGGTGCAAAAAAGCGTCTGCAATATTCATAATGATATTTGTTTAGTGGCTATTTTTTTATCAGTAATAGCAGTCAAATACTGCAATCTTTGTTTCAAAAATTCTACCATATTTATCAAAATTTCAGCGTCTAAATTATTTGCTTGCTTTAGTAAGTTATCTGCTATTTTTTGAGGGATGTCGGGGCTCAGATTGTTGATAGTATGACTTATAGTGTTCTTTAATCGCTGTTTACTTAGTTCATCATCGGTGAAGAATAATTTGATAGTTAATAGTGTATTATTTATTGGGGCATCAGGTGAAAATGGCAGACGCATAGCCAAATTATGGTCAATTAAATAAAACTGATCTTTACCATCATAAATAACATTTCCTGGATTTCTATCACCATTTGCAATCCATTCATCAAAACTAATGGCATCTGTGATTAGCCTCCAGCTAGCTAATTTCGAAAAAACAGCTTTATTTTTCGGTGTATTAAGGTCTACCTGACCATTTTCTATTAATAGACGCTTTGATAAATCTGGGTACTTTACATCAATAGATGCGAACCAAGCCTCAGAACCATCTACTGATATAGCAATTACTGGTTCTGGTATAGGTAACCCAATTTCAATTCCCATTAGTGCTGTTAAAATTTCAACTAAAAAGTCTAAATCACTGAGTTTTTTAGCGTAGGCAGAGACCTCATAAGTATTATCTTCAAATGATAGCTTTACTCGTTTAGCACCAAACAAACCATTATCTGCATCACCTAAAATACTAACTATTCTTGCAACTTTTATCACAGCTAATCTTCCTTGCAATAATTTCATTGTTCGCATTATCTACAAAACTTTAATTTATTATTAAGCTTTATGACATAAGACTTATATTTTTAAATCATTCTCTATGGTACAGCATAGCCTAAAGCTATGAAAACGTCAGCTTTCAGTTATCCGTATCGAGCTTGGCATAAATCGAATCTGCTCTGGCTCTTTCGTCTTAAAGAAATACAGCGTTTAGTCTCATTTTTAAAAGCGAGACGGTAACGAGGCTGTAGAAAAACCCACAAATAGCAGTTCAACCAAGTCTCTCTGTCGTTTTTTTAATTTTCAACATTATGCCCATGTTTTCATCTAACATCTACCTTTTCCTTTTCTTGCTTGGTACATCTAGTCTGTAAACTGCTTTATTCTGTTTTCTGTGGCTCTTTAGCCCCCTATTATCCTCCCTTTATGCGGCTATCTTCCCATAATTAGCCAGTTTCTCTATATTATGGATCAGGCAGAACAATTTCCATTGTGCATTGACTTTAGTTTTGCCTCTTAAGCTAAACTCCTTGAGTCTTTTGTTGGAGGTGATATTTCCAAAAACAGGTTAATAGCCAAGGATGGCGTGAATGCAGATAATGCAGGAGCAATTATCTGTCGACTACTGACATTCTATGACTGTAGATCTGTTTGCCTTTCTGGCTATCGACTCTTATTTTCATCCAGTCTGTATACGGGCTACCTGTTTTATTCAGAAAAAAATAGTGGCAGGTCTTGAATCTTGCATTTAGTAGAAAAAATAGAGGATGATTGGGGCAGGTACATAATAAAAAACATAGCGTGCTGTATTATAAAATTTAATTTGTTCCTGCCCTCAGTTATTAATCAATTTCATTGTGAAACTTGCTACAAAATAAATAGCTTTAATTTTTAGCTATGATATAAAATATATTAACAGCACAATTAAAACTACGAGAAAAATATGATTACAGCGAAAGAGGAAGTAAGAACGCTCCTTGATCAATTGCCAGATGAATGTGCACTGGAAGATATTCAATACCACCTTTATGTTGTTGAAAAAATACAGAGAGGTATTTCTAGGGCAGATGCTGAAGGGAGTTTGAGTCAAGATGAAATGGAAAAAAAGTTTAGCAAATGGACTACACAATAAAATGGTCTCCTGAAGCAACAGAAGACCTTGAATCAATTGCCGAGTATATTGCTAGAGATTCAGAATTTTATGCCCGCTCTGTTGTTTCTAAAATACTTGCTGTGTCACGAAAAATACCAGAACAATCCATGATAGGACGGATTGTGCCAGAAATTGGTGAAAAAGAAATAAGGGAGCGTTTCGTATACAGCTATAGATTGGTGTATAGAATTCAAAATAGCACTATTACTATAATAGCGATTATTCATGGAAAAAGACTACTTGAAAATGTTTCAGAAAGGTTTGAATAGGCTATTTACTAATTTGTGTGTGTGTTGTGAAAGTAAACCTGCTGCTTTACCACGTTTTTTACTGTGTAACTGAAAGAGCAAAGTGTCGCGGAAACAAAACCTGTGATAATTTTTAAATTTTAATAACTTGTCAATCAACTATATGGCGATAGAGCCGCCATTAGTTATTTAATGGTTATTTCGTGTAAAAATTATTCATCGAAAGGCCTGCAATGGGTCGATACCTGTCTTTCAGTATACGATTTGATTGCGAGTAAACCTTAAAAATGTCAGATTAAGTTTGAGTTGATTTATCTAAACAGCTCTTCCTCAAGATTAAAAGAGCCTGAAAAATACAGGCTCTTTTTATTGTGAATTTATTTCCCTGTCGCAATACTAATAGCTTCAACTGTTAAGCGTTTAATCTCATCCCAATCTTCAGCATCAACTAAGTCCGCTGGAGCCATCCAAGAACCACCTACACAAGCAACATTAGGTAATGCCAAATATGCAGCTGCATTTTTAGGGCTAACACCGCCTGTAGGACAAAAAGTCACTTGAGGTAATGGGCCGCCAATAGATTTAACCATTGGGATTCCACCCGCAGCTTCTGCTGGGAAGAATTTCATTTCTGTAATACCTTTTTCAAGCAAATTCATTACTTCACTTGGTGTTATTACACCAGGAAGAATAGGTACGCCAGATGCAATAGCTGCATCAATAACTGTATCTGTTACGCCTGGGCTAACGATAAATTCAGCGCCTGCTTCAATTACTTGGTTTAGTGTTTCTAAGTTAATTACTGTGCCTGCACCCACGATAGCATCAGGTACTTCAGCTTTGATTTTTTTGATAGCGTCTAAAGCGACTGGAGTACGTAAAGTGATTTCTAATACTTTTAGTCCGCCTTCAACTAATGCTTTAGCAAGTGGTACAGCATGTTCGAGGTTATTAATAACCATCACCGGAATTACAGGTGATGTATTCATGATTTCTTTAATTGCAGTCATTTTGGATCTCTATATACGTAAGATTTTGTAGCCTTGATAGAACGGAGTGGAATCAAGGTTTTTATGTTTGTAGAACCTTGATTTCGCTGTGCTACATCAAGGCTACAAAAAATAATAAGGTTTAATCAACAGGAAATAAGTTAGATGCACCTGTTTCAGCAGTTGAAGCTCCTAATCTAAAACCACCAAACATTTCACGACCTTGGCCATAATGATGGTTGTTGGCACTGTTAGGGATCGCAACACGTTTATCCCATTCTGTTGCATCAACTAAAGCATTCACATCGCCTGTTTGTAGGTTTAAGGAGATGATGTCGCCATCTTGAACTTTAGCTAAAGGGCCGCCCATTTCACATTCAGGACATAAATGAATCGCAGAAGGTACTTTACCTGATGCGCCAGACATACGACCATCAGTTACTAGAGCAACTTTAAATCCTTTATCCTGTAATACGCCAAGTGGTGGTGTTAGTTTATGTAATTCAGGCATACCATTTGCTCTAGGACCTTGGAAACGAATGACGGCAACAAAATCTTTTTCTAGCTTGCCATTGTGGAAAGCTAGTAGGAAGTCTTCTTGGTCATCAAATACGACAGCAGGTGCCTCTACTATTTGATGGTCTTCTGAAACAGCTGAAAGTTTTGATACACCACGACCTAGGTTACCTTTCATTACATGTAGTCCACCACCTGTAGCGAATGGTTTTTCTACCGATGCAATGACCTCTTTATCTAAAGATTCTGCTGGACAAGCTTCCCAAGTAAGTTTGTCGTCATGTAGTTTGGGTTCATTTGTATAACTGTTCATGCCTTTATCGTCAGCAACAGTTAATATATCTTCATGCAATAAACCTGCTTTTAGTAATTCAGCAATCAATACGCCCATTCCGCCTGCGGCATGAAAATGGTTAACATCAGCAGGGCCATTAGGATAAATTTTAGTTAATTGTGGAATAGCTTTAGATAGATTATCAAAATCATCCCAGTTTAAAGTGATACCTGAGGCTCTTGCAATCGCAACTAAATGCATCGTGTGATTAGTAGAACCCCCAGTCGCTAATAAACCAACAACAGCATTAATAATCGCTTTTTCGTTGACCATATGAGCAATAGGGCGATAATCATCTCCTAATGCAGTGAACTTTAAGACTTGTCTAGCCGCTTGAGCGGTTAATTCATCTCGTAATGGTGTGTATGGGTTTACAAAAGAACTGCCAGGTAAATGCAAGCCCATAATTTCCATCATCATTTGGTTACTGTTTGCAGTGCCATAGAATGTACACGTACCTGCTGAATGATAAGATGCTAATTCTGCTTCAAGTAACTCAGCTCGACCAATTTTACCTACTGCGTATGCTTGACGAGCACGTGCTTTCTCTTTGTTGGTAATACCACTTGGCATAGGGCCAGCAGGAACAAAGATAGAAGGTAAGTGACCAAAACTTAATGCACCAATTAATAAGCCAGGGACAATTTTGTCACAAACACCTAAGTACATAGCACCATCAAACATATCGTGACTCATGCCGATGGCTGTTGTCATGGCAATTAAATCGCGGCTAAATAAGGACATTTCCATCCCTGGCTGGCCTTGAGTAATACCGTCACACATCGCTGGAACGCCGCCAGCAAATTGAGCTACACCACCAGCCTTAGCAACTGCAGCTTTGATTAAATCAGGTGCGTCTTTATAAGGTTCATGTGCAGATAACATATCATTATAGGAAGAAATGATCGCTATATTCGCTTTAACGTCACCCGTTAAGTCTGCTTTTTCACCAGGGCTACAAGCTGCAAAACCATGAGCTAAGTTGCCACAAGCAAGTTTTCCACGGTTTGGGCCTTTTTTGGTTAGACCGTCAATATACTTTAAATAAGCTGTTCGAGACGTATGGCTACGTTCGATTACATCTTGGGTCACTTTTTCTACAATGGGGTGCATAATGGCTCCTCTTGGATATCTAAAAATTTGTATTAGCTAAGCAGCTACTTACTTAGCTTAAAGTAGATGGGGCTAGATCCTCTCTACTTGTTTATTCTTCCCAGTCTCGTCCATCACGTGCTAATAAGGCAACAGATGCAACGGGTCCCCAGCTACCTGCTGGATAGGGTTTTGGTGATTCATTTTGGTGTTCCCAGGCATCTTGGATAGAGTCAATCCATGTCCATGCCTGTTCAATCTCTTCTCGACTCAAAAATAAGGTTGGATTACCTCGCATGGCTTCGAGCATTAATCGTTCATAACCGCCAAAAAGAGGTTTCTCTTTATCTGAGTCAGAAAAACTTAAATCGAGTTTTGTTTTTTGTAATTTAATATTGCCATCGATAGAAGGTACTTTATTGAGCATTTGTACCTCAACACCTTCTTGTTGTTGCAAATGAATGATTAATTTATTTGCTGGTAGGTCTTGAAAACTATCTTTAAAAATATTATGTGGTAATTGTTTAAAATTAATGACAATTTCTGTCCGTTTATTTTGCATACGTTTACCTGTACGTAAATAAAAGGGGACATCTGCCCAACGCCAGTTATCAATATCAACACGAAGAGCCACAAAACTTTCGGTAGTGCTATCAGTATTTGCACCTTCTTCTTCTAAATAACCAGGAACTGATTCACCATTTAGAAAGCCTGAGGCATATTGACCACGTACTGTTTTTTCAGCAACGTTATTGCTAGTAATGGGTCGTAAAGCTTCCAGAACTTTTACTTTTTCTCTACGAATACTTTTTGCCTCAAGGTTTACTGGAGGTTCCATAGCAATAAAAGTCAAAATCTGTAATAAATGATTCTGTAGCATATCGCGAGTTTGGCCCGTATGGTCAAAATATCCCCAGCGACCTTCAATTCCAACTTCTTCAGCAACTGTAATTTGTATGGAATCTATGGTGTTATGGTCCCAGTTGCTAGTGAAAATAGAATTTGCAAAACGTAGAGCAAGTAAGTTAAGTACTGTTTCTTTACCAAGGTAATGATCTATTCGAAAGATTTGGTCTTCATTAAAAACTTCAGCAAAAGCATCATTAATTTCTTGTGATGACTTAAGGTCGTGTCCTAATGGTTTTTCCATAACCACTTTTGATTCATCTGTTAATACGCCCGATTGCTTAAGTCCCTGGCAAATATGCTTGAATAGAAAAGGGGCAACAGAAAAATAATTAATTAAAACTCTTTTTTCGCTATCAACAATGGATTTTAGTTGTTGATATTGATCCATTTTAGTCAGGTCAATTTGCAAATAAGCTAATCGGCTTGAAAACTTCTTCCAGATGGTTTCATCAATAGGTTCGTTCAAAAACTCTTCTAAACTTTTTTTAGCAGCCTGAACAAATTTTTCACTATTTATAGCGTGCAAATCTACCCCGGTAATATGAGTGCCATCTTCAATGAGTCCTGATTTTTCAAGGCGATATAAAGAGGATATAAGTTTGCGAGTAGATAAATCTCCTAGCGCACCATAAATAACTAAATCACAAGGTTTAAACGATTCTTGATTTTGCATGTATTGTTGAATAATAGAGTGTTTATCTGAATGAAAAAACAGATAATATTGAGAAACTTGGCTGTATTATACGTGGAATTGGAGGGAATAACTAAAACAGCTGTTTTGTCAGGGTTGACGAGCTATTAAATATTAGGGCTAAAAACTTAAATGTTTCTTTAATCTTGGGTGGTGTACAGGTAATGAAAAAGATGCATTTAATTATGTAAACGCATCTTTTTTGTCATAGAGGTGATGCTAATTAGTAGTCAGCACCATCAATCATTGTTGCTGCGATAAGACCATAAGCGATAGTCCAGGCGGTTTTTGCTTCTTCGGTAAAGTCACTTCCTAGCCCTTGCTCTAAAGTCCACAATAAAGAGGCACCGACAGTATCATAATGTTCTGCTAAAACACCGTAAGCTACATGGCGTTTGCCCATGTCTTGTAGAGCGGGGACTACATGTTCTAAGTTGTTAAGAGAATTAACCACAAGATTAATTGATGTGACTAATTTGTCACCTTGAGCTTTCATATCACCTGTAAATAAAGCTTTTACTTCTGGGTCCATTTGAAATAATTTTCGGTAAAATAATTCAGCAGTTTGATCTTTAACGGGAACAACCATTTTCCAAGTAGATTGAATAATATCTATTTGTTCTTGTGTAATAGGAGCAGCATCTTCTTCAGTTGCTTCAAGTTCAGCTTGTTCTTGCGCCAGTCTTTCTTGTTCGATACGTTCAAGTTCAGCTTGTTCTTGCGCCAGTCTTTCTTGTTCGATACGTTCCAGTTCAGCTTGTTCTTGCGCCAGTCTTTCTTGTTCGATACGTTCCAGTTCAGCTTGTTCTTGCGTGAGTCTTTCTTGTTCGATACGTGCCAGTTCCGCTTGTTCTTGCACCAGTCTTTCTTGCTCAATACGTTCCAGTTCGGCTTGTTCTTGCGCCAGTCTTTCTTGTTCGATACGTTCAAGCTCAATTCTTTCTTGCTCAAGCCTATATGCAAGTTCTTCTTGGTTATTATTTAATTCACGTTCTTGTCTGGCAATTTCTTCAGCTTTGCTTTCTAAGTCATATTGGGTGGCTTGTGCTTGTTGTTCTTTTTGAGCAATGTTTTCTGCCAGTAAAGCGAGTTCTTCTTGTTGTTCTTTTATTAGCTGTTCTTGACGAGAAAGTTGTGATTCACGGTGTTCTAAATCTTCTGTAGTTTGTCTACTTGCACGAGCCTCTTGATCGGCTTGCTCGAGTTTACTATCAAGTTCTTGTCTGACGTTTTGGATATTTGATTCATCTTCGTTTAGTCTACTTGCTTGGTCAGTCAAGTCATCCTGTAAAAAGCGTAAATCACGTTCGGTTTGGGATATAGTCGCTTCACGATCAGCTAATTGCTCCTGTGCAATTCGTTTATCTCTTTCTTGTTGAATTTCCAGTTCTTCTTGAGCTATTTGTGCTTCTCTTGCGGCAAGAGCTTCTTGTTCGGCTCTGTCAATATTCTGCTCTGGTTCCGACTCTGGTGTAGCTGTTTCAACCAGATCTTTGTTATTTTTTTGTGGCCAAAGTACAAAAACTAATAAGGCTAAAACAATAACGATTAGAATTTCCATAAAAGTATCCTCATATTTTATTATAGTTATTATTGAACTGAATCGGGTTTAAGCGATACAGATACATTCATCGAATACTACCATAAGCATAGTGGTGTTGTGCATTGTAAAATGCGATATAGTAAGAATACTTTAATGTTTAATAGGATATTGATATGTCATTAACGCCTGAAATATTGCCTGCTTTAATTAAAGCGGTTGTTACAACAATTGAACAAAATGCAGAGGAAGTCACTACCTTAGATCAGGTTCTTGGTGATGGTGATCATGTTACTAATTTACAAAGAGGGATTGATGCATTAAATGAACAAGTCGATGAAATTGCTCAGTTAGAATGGCCTGCTGCCATTCAGAAAATAGGGATGACTTTATTGTCAACGATGGGTGGTGCGTCAGGTTCATTATTTGGTACGCTTTTTATTAGTATGAGTAAAGCTATGGTAGGGAAAAAGGAATTTAATCAGCAAGAGTTCGCTGGTGTTTTTTTTGCAGGTGTTGAAGCGGTTAAAAAAAGAGGGAAAGCGGAAGCGGGTGAGAAAACCATGCTTGATACATTAATACCTGTAGCAGAGAAAATGCTAGAAGGTGTGAGTATGGATGTTATCTGTCAGGTTGCAATCGAAGGTATGGAGTCAACTAAGGAAATGAAGGCAACAAAAGGTCGAGCATCTTATTTAGAAGAAAAAAGCATTGGGCATATTGATGCTGGTGCTAGGACGAGTCAGTTAATAATTTGTGAGATAGTAAATGAGTTGAAATAATACGCTGAGAGACTAAAAGAAAGTGGTTTTCTTTTAGTCTTTTTTTATTTCGATTGATTAGCATCCTTGGCGAAAATTAGCAGTATTAACAGGTGCATCCCATAATTTAATCATTTCCTCGTCAAGCAAAGTTAAAGTGATTGAACAGCCTGTCATATCAAGTGATGTGGTGTAGTTACCCACAAGTGACCGACAAATTTCGATACCTTTGTTTTCCCAGTATTGCGCAGCTAAATTATAAATTAAATGCAGCTCCATAAGAGGGGTAGCTCCTAGGCCGTTAATATGTAATAAAGCTTTTTGGCCTTTCTGTGGTTTTAAATCATCATCAATAGCCTTGGCAATTTGTTCAACTATCTCTGTTGCTGTTTTTAGTTTAAGGGTGTCATGACCTCGTTCGCCATGAATACCAACGCCCATTTCAATTTCATCATCAGCTAATTCAAAAGTGGGTTTTCCTAAGGCGGGTACGGTGCAACAATTTAATGCAGCACCCATTGATGCGGTCATTTGATTGACTTTATCACCCACGATTTTGCAGTCAGATAAATTCATTCCGTTTTCAGCAGCTGCACCAATAATTTTTTCTACTATTAATGTGCCTGCAACACCTCTACGGCCAGTGCTATGTGATTTTGGTAAAGATACATCGTCATCTACTAAAACGGTTTCAAATGGACAATCTATCATTTCGCTGGCAATTTCAAAGTTCATTACATCGCCTGCATAATTTTTAACGATGAATAATACGCCACCGCCATTTTCAACGGATTCGACAGCAGCTATCATTTGGTCGGGAGTTGGGGAGGTAAATACTTGTCCAGGACAGGCAGCATCAAGCATGCCTTTACCGACAAACCCTGTGTGAAGCGGTTCGTGGCCAGAACCACCACCAGAAATTAGGGCGACTTTTTTTTCAGGGGTTGGTGAGTTGCGAGTAATAACAGTAGGTTGTGTATGAAGTTGAACAATATCTGCATGAGCTTTAGCAAAGCCTTTAAGGCTTTCATCTAATAAACTGTCAACACTGTCGATAAACTTTTTCATAAACGATTCTTCCTGGATTTATTGGGCTGATTTCTTTGATTTAGATTAACATGGCTTACTAATGGTTTGCCACTCGTAGTGCATCAGTAATGGAGGGTAGGTCAGGTAAGATCCATGTGGGTTTATAGTCGATAGATAGTAAATCATCTTCATTTGAAATGCCTGTTAAAACCATAATGCTACGAATGCCTGTATTGACGGCACCAAGAATATCGGTATTTAAACGATCACCAATAGCAATGGTTTTATCTGCTGATGTCCCTAAAATACTTATAGCTTGTTGATACATAATGGCTTCTGGTTTGCCAATAACGGTAGGGGCAATTTTTGTGGCAGCTTGAAGGGCGGCGAGAATTGCTCCATTACCTAAAACGGGACCTCGTTCAGTAGGGAGGGTGGTATCAGCATTACTAGCAATGAATTTTGCTCCAGCACTAATGTGTAGAGAAGCTTCTGCTAATTTGTCCCAAGTAAGTTGTCTATCTAAGCCACAAATAACAAAGTCAGCTGTTTTACCCTGTTTATTAAAGGGGGTATCAATTAATGTAAAGCCTTTATTTATAAGTGGCTGGCGTAGACCGTCTTCGCCAATAACTAATACGCTATTATCTTTAGGGTCTACTTGTTCTGATAAATAATGTGCTGTAGCCATGCTAGATGTCAGTATTTCATTTGCTGTAACACTGATACCCATCAGGTTAAGTTTGTCTATATATTGGTCTTGGGTGAGGCTGGCATTATTTGTGGCGAGAATAAAAGGTAGTTTTTGTTGTCTAAGTAATTTAAAAAACTCTTTTAAGCCTGGTAAGGCCTTAGTGCCTTCCCAAAGAACTCCATCCATATCGATGATAAGGGCGTGAATATTGGTGAATGATTGCATTAAAAGTATCTGTGGTTAATGGTAGAAGATATTGGGAGGATGCCATAAATTGCATTTAAGTGTCTAGATTGTTGGTAAAAAGCAAAAAAATGTTGCTAAAAAGCCTTAGTGTGATGAAGGTTAAATATTAATAGAATGAGTTTTTTTGTGAGGGTGTTGGTGGGATGGTGTTTTTTTTATAAGTTGCTGATATTAAATGTGTAATGGTTTTTTTTTTAGTTATATTTAAATGCTTTTTGGTCGCTTGGAAGGATGGGGAAATTGACAGGCAAGTAGGTTCTGATTTAGAGTGCGGCTTGAAAAAAAAGATTTTTCAATAAAAATTATAAACAATCGGAGTACATAACATGGCAACACCATTAATTCAAATGGCATTAGACTCACTAGATTTCGACGCAACAG
>Ga0209707_1000126_pt1 | contig 51633 bp, 40 predicted proteins | sample EN4Hudsemesocosm_FD_184630 | JGI IMG/M metagenome (GOLD analysis project Ga0209707, IMG submission 184630) | Methane-oxidizing microbial communities from mesocosms in the Hudson Canyon - EN4B Hudson Canyon (SPAdes) (version 2) | ecosystem: Environmental > Aquatic > Marine > Cold seeps | place... | reverse complement strand
GGTTTAGTTTGAATGGCTGAAGCTCTTGAATAACAAAATTATAAACCATTGATTTTGTTATTCTTTGATTGGTGGCCGCAAGGGCTAATTCGCTTATGGGTAATCAAGAACTTTATTACATTAAGGAAAATTAAGTGAAGAAACTTTTTATATTTTGTATTTTTTTGACTGCCTATGGATGTAGCTTTGTTCAAAAAAGTTCATTACTTGGTGCATATGAAGCATTGGATAATTATGATTGCGAAACCGTTTATCAAGAATTAAATGCTGCTGATAAATATGCTATGCCAGGGACCCTGCATCAAGCAGAAATTTCTTTTTTAAGAGCTAGCTGTTTAGAAAGAGAAAATGTAGATGAGGCTCTCGTAATCTTTTCAAATATCGTCGAACAGTTTCCAGATACTGAATACGCAGAAAGAGCCCAAGACCAAATTCATAAAGCTAATCTTTATTCCCCCCTCAACATGCTATCTTATGTTCCCCCTATATACCCTGTGGGAGCAGGACTTCGAGGGATTAACGGCAAGGTTGAGGTAGAATTTACTATTCAAAAAGATGGCACCGTTGCTGACATATTAATTATAAATGCTGAGCCAAAACTAATATTCAATAATGCAGTTATTCAGGCCGTACAACAATGGCGTTTTAATCCACGAGCGATAGAAAATCAATTAACTGAACAAAAAGCCAGACAAGTATTATATTTTAAAAAAATGCCTTCAAACCAACATAGCTGGAGATATGAAGAGATGTAGACAATGAAATAACTCTCCATCAACAATAATTTATTAACAGTAACTTATTAATCGTTCCGGAAATTTCCGCATTAGATTTCCCCTCATTCCACCCCCTTCCCTTTAGAGAGGGTGAATTGATACTGCAAGAACTTATGTATCTATTAATATAACAAGTCTTTTATTTCTATGACTCCGAACAAAAAACAGCTTGCTCATTTTCTACAGCTTATCTTTTGGAAGTGAGGCTTTAGAGACTGTGAAAGTATTCCGAAATTAGGCAAAAAACTGCATTTCGGCAGCGATGAATCAATAGCTTACAGCTAATTTTTGGCTGTTTTTAGTGGTTTTCTCGAATACTTTCACAGCCTCTAAAGCCTCACTTCCTTGTAGTAAATTATTGAGGGGGCAACCGGATTACAACTCAGCCAGTGGTTTGTTCATAATCATAAAAAATAATTAATGATGTCAGAGCAATCATATGAACCTACTCATTATTCTTTTCATCATGAAATTCATCTTTAGCTTCACAAATATCTGATAAGTAGAAACATATTGACAAGGAACAATGTTAATTTGAAGTATATTTAAAAAAATGACTGCATTCAAAGCCGCTATAAAGCATAGAAAAATTTGGCATTACAACACAAAGTAGGATACTATAACTTTTTTGTAATCTATTGCTTACAAAGAGTAGGTAGGAGCTTGATCCATGAATAATGGAAAAATTAAAATTTCTAACTTCAAAGAATTGATTTTTATTGACCTGTATTCACAGGAAAAAATAGACGAGGAAGATATCTGCTGGTTATTTGATTCGTTAGAAAAAAAATTCAAAAGAAAGCAAAATGTTATTGCTGTCATTAGTGGCGATTATAATCTTTGCACTTCAGCAACCGAATTACTTGCTGAAAAGGCTGATTTTTTAGGGGATTCAATTGCCTTTGTAGTTCAAAGTAATGAAATGAAAGTTAACGACCTTTATTACACTCAGTTTTCTTATTTAAAAGGTAAATCAATCGCATATTTCGATCAAATATCTACAGCTTATAACTGGATTAAACATAACTCAGTACAAGCAGCATAATATTTTATATTTATTTGTCTGAAATAAAAGTTATTTGAATATTAGAAATACAAGCAGATTAACTCTACTCAATTAATTGCTATCTAAAATAGATACTCTAGATTGTCCTATCTGTTATTTCTTGGATAAGAAAATTTTAAAATATTATTAATACATAAAAAAGGCCATATTGATTAAATCAATTATGGCCTTTTTTATTGAAAAATAATTAATTATATTTACGCATTTACATTAATGCTAGCAACTCCTTAAAAATACCACCATTAGTTGCCATTATTTGTTTTGGAAAAACACCTTCATTTCCTTTAAAATCAGTTACTGTACCACCGGCTTCTTTTACAATTAAAGCACCAGCAGCAACATCATATAAATTCAACTCCTGCTCCCAAAAAGCATCGACTTGACCATCAGCTACCAGACATAAATCCATTGCCGCCGAGCCAAATCTACGTTGCCCCGTCGTTTCTTCTGCTATTCGACAAAAACGTTTTAGATTATTTTCTACCAAATAAGAACGCAAACAAGCAAAGCCTGTTGCTATCATTGAATCTGCCAAACTGGTTTCAGGTGAGACAGCAATAGACTGACCATTTTTAGTTGCGCCCTTACCTTTTACTGCAATATATAAATCATCTAAAGCAGGTGCATAAACAGAACCAGCAACAAGATCACCAGCAATTTCCAATGCCACACTAATAGACCAAAAATATTGCCCTTTAGCAAACGAATGCGTTCCATCAATAGGATCGACTATCCAGCGATTTGTTTGATCATCCGTTTGACCGCTTTCCTCACCCCAAAAACCATATTCAGGAAATGCTTCGGCTAAGGCCTGTTTTAGATACTCTTCCACGGCAACATCTGCATCGGTTACCAGGTCTCTAGGACTTTTCTTAATAACGCCCACATTGCTCAGGTTATTAAAATACTCCATTGCAATAGAACCCGCTTCACGTACAATATTTTCCAGAACAGCGACTGAAATCGTCATTATATATTCCTAAGTATTAAAGGAACCTCTGCCAAATCATGATCTCATAGCTCACGTTTAATCAGAAGTTCCTAAAGATTAAATTAAAAAGTTAGACTTATCATTTCCTGCTTCAACCAATGCCTGCATCCACTTTGGTGAAACACCTCGTCCCGTCCATGTTTGTAATTCATTATCAGGATTACGATATTTAGCAGCTACTTTCTTTACTTTTCTTACTGACTTATCAATTCCTTCATTAATATTAACAGTAACACCAATTGAAGCCGCTAGCTCATTGATTTGAGCAATAACTTGTTTACGTTTTTGGGTTTGTTTCTCTTTTAGGGCGTTAGCAGCTTTATCAATAACAGCTTGCAATTCAGTTTCTGAAAGGTCGTTATATTCAGTCATATTATTCACAACAATTTAAAAAATTAATATTTTTAAATTATATCATTAAGTAACTCTAAATAATTGCCATTAATTATTTAATTACTTCAAATTTAATTTCATTTAAAATAACACCCTGCATATTTACTAGCCTAACAGTCCAGTCACCCGCTTTTGAATAGGGTATTAATTTACTTGTTGCAGCCCTCCACCGATTACCAAGTATGTTGATTTTTCTTTTATACACCAACTTATCGTTCCTAAACCAATGATGATATAAAGCCTGCCCTTTCATATCAATAATTTCAGTATAATAATAAATACCACTCGCCTTGTCATTGCTAACTTTAATAGGCAATCTAATATTATCAATTGGTTCTTTATTATTAAGTCCTGTTGTTAATAAAGCTCTTATAATTTTTTTATTAGTTAATACCTTTGGTTTTTCAACCTGCTCTATAGTGAGTTCTTTTTTAATTTCTTTAGGAGGCTCAACAACAATAGCTGTCTCTTTAGTTATATTCTCAATTGGCTCAGCAATAATAGATTGCTGTTTTTTAAGTTCAGGGTTAGGGAACTTAATAAAGGGTTTAGCAACAGGTTCAACAACTTTCACGACCTGCTTTACCATTTCATTATTTATCGCTTTTTTTTCTATGATTTTAAGCTTTGGCTCTAAATTATTAGCCAACTCCGATGAATCACCACTGAAAAAATAAAAAGGTAACAATATAAATACAATTAGTATTGCAACAGCTCCCACTATTCTTTGTATATGCCACTCTGTCACCATATCTGGGCGAGTATCAAATTTCTGTTCTTGGTTCAAACCTTGATATTTCACTTTTACGACTACTTTATTATCTTCATTCATCGACTTACTCATAAATTTATTTAGTTTATTGCAATCTAAATTGGTATATTTATCCACATTGATACTAAAATCTTTATATTACCCAATGATTTTTTGCTTCAGCTATACTTTTCATTTGTTAATATACCAGTTTAGCCCTACTATATCGCCCACAACCATTGAAATATCGGAAACAACATGAGCAATCTGCTAAAACTGTTTAAAGAGTCATCTGCTCTCTATGGAAGTAATGCTGTTTTCATTGAAGATTTGTATGAACAATATCTTGAAAACCCCGATTCTGTTTCACCGAGCTGGCGTGAGCAATTCAACAACATTCATGACAAATCAACACATGAAACGGCTCATAGCCCCATTGTTGATCGATTTGAAAAACTAGCAACTTCAACTCAAGGCAGGCTTGCAAAATTACAAGGGTTTACCGAAGAAAGTGTTATGAAACAATCTTCAGTTGCCCGACTAATCAATCATTATAGGGTGCGAGGACATCAGATTGCCGCAAACAATCCATTAGGCAAACAAGGCGATACACCTCCTGACCTAGAGCTAGCTTATTACGGTCTGGCTGAACCTGATATGGATACTATATTTGATACAGGTTCTCTCTACGGTGTTGATAAACTGCCTTTAAAAAAAATCCTCGCTGCACTTAAAGAAATTTATTGTGGAAGCATTGGATCTGAATACATGCATATTGTTGATTCAGAAACTAAACGCTGGATCAAAAACAAACTGGAAAGTGCAAGACTTGCACCGTCAACTCATTCCGTAGATAAAAAAGCATCCATATTAAAATTACTAACCGCTGCTGAAGGTATTGAAAAATATTTACATCGTAAGTATGTCGGACAAAAACGTTTTTCATTAGAAGGCAGTGAAACATTAATTCCTGTACTGGATGAACTTGTTCAAAATGCTGGTGAAAAACAAGTTAAAGAAGTCGTTATTGGTATGGCTCATCGAGGCCGCTTAAATGTTCTAATTAATATTTTAGGAAAAAGTCCGGCCCAACTATTTGGTGAATTTGAAGGCACTCATACTTCATCTCCTGGTGTTATTACTGGCGATGTAAAATATCATATGGGCTTTTCATCTAATATTGCCACACCTGGTGGCCCTGTTCATTTAACACTTGCCTTTAACCCATCTCATCTTGAGATTATCAACCCTGTTGTTGAAGGCTCAGTTAAAGCCCGACAAGACAGAGGAGGTAAAGGTAGTATAGATACTATCATTCCCATTTTAATTCATGGCGATGCTGCTTTTGCTGGCCAGGGCATTGTCATGGAAACCCTCAATATGTCTGAAACCAGAGCTTTTTCCACTGGTGGTACCATTCATATTGTAATTAACAATCAAATAGGTTTTACTACCAGCAATCCCTTTGATGCACGTTCAACTCAATATTGTACTGACGTTGCAACAATGATTCATGCGCCTGTTTTTCATGTCAATGGCGATGACCCTGAAGCCGTTATGTATGTTACTCAACTGGCTTTAGAGTTCCGGATGCAGTTTAACAAAGATGTAGTTATTGATCTTATTTGCTATCGCCGCTTAGGTCATAATGAAGCTGATGAGCCAGCTGCAACTCAGCCCATGATGTATAAGACCATTCGTAGCTTGCCATCCGTTCGTGAAATTTATGCTACAAAATTAATAAATGAAGGGGTAATTTCAGAACAAACAGCACTACAAATGGAGAAAGATTACCAACAACTATTAGATGAAGGTAATCCGGTTTCTCGCCCAACACTGAGTAATTCTATCTATTCTTATTCGGAACAGTGGAAAAAATATTACAATCAGGATTGGGATACACCTACTGATACCCGTGTTTCATTGGAAGAAGTGCGCTTATGTAATGAAAAACTACTTCAACTTCCTGCAGAATTTGAATTACACCCTCGTGTAGCCAAAATAATGGAAAACCGTGCAAAAATGTCTGCTGGTGCTTTACCATTAGACTGGGGTTTTGCTGAAAACATGGCCTACGCCACCTTGATTATTGAAGGAAGGGAAATAAGATTAATTGGTCAGGATGTTGGTCGAGGGACTTTTTCTCATCGCCATATTGCAGTCCATAACCAACTGAATGGCGACACTTATTTTCCAGTACAGCACCTGTCTGAAAATCAAGGTAGAGCACAAATCTTTGATTCATTATTATCTGAAGCTGGCGTATTAGGCTTTGAATTTGGCTATAGTTCAACCGAACCTGAAAAATTAATTATCTGGGAAGCTCAGTTTGGTGATTTTGCCAATGGTGCTCAAGTTGTTATTGATCAGTTTATTAGCTCAGCAGAAACTAAATGGGGACGCCTGAGTGGTTTAGTGATGCTGCTTCCCCATGGATTTGAAGGTCAAGGCCCTGAACATTCATCAGCCAGACTAGAACGTTATTTACAGCTTTGTGCAGACCATAATATTCAGGTTTGCATTCCAACAACGCCAGCGCAAATATTTCATTTACTAAGACGACAACTCATCAGGCCTTATCGCAAACCATTAATTGTAATGAGCCCAAAGAGTTTACTAAGACACAAGCAGGCTGTTTCAACCCTTGAAGACTTAACTGACGGTGAGTTTTTCCCCATTATTTCCGAACAAGATCAAATCGCCCCGGAAAAAGTCACTCGCCTGATTATGTGCTCAGGAAAAGTGTATTATGATTTATTAGAAGGTCGTAGAAATGATGAACTTAATCATGTCGCTATTATTCGTATAGAACAACTCTACCCGTTTCCCAATGAATTATTTAAAATAGAATTAAATAAATACCCAAATGCAGAACATTTTATCTGGTGCCAGGAAGAGCCTAAAAATCAAGGTGCATGGTATCAATCAAAACACCACTTTTATAATAATATAGATAAAGACATTACTATCTTTTATGCAGGAAGAGCTGCATCAGCAGCGCCTGCAGTAGGTAATCATTCCGTCCATATTGAACAACAAAAAGCAGTCATTAAAGCAGCACTTTACGATGCCAAAGAAGGAAATTTAACATGAGTTTAGAAATTCTGGTCCCTAGCCTGCCCGAATCGGTTTCTGATGCAACACTTGCAACCTGGCATAAAAAACCAGGGGAGTTCGTCAATAAAGGTGATAACCTGGTTGACCTGGAAACGGACAAGATTGTACTTGAAGTGCCTGCCCCCGAATCAGGCATTCTGACTAAAATTGTGCAACAAGATGGTGCCATTGTTGTGGCTGGCGACGTTTTAGCCTTAATGGAATTAAAAGAATCTAATGACACATCAACTCAAACATCAGAGCTTGCTGATACTGAACAATCAACAGCGGAAGATATACCTTTAAGTCCTGCCGTCAGACGTATATTACAAGAAAATAATATTGATCCTCATGCTCTTCATGGCTCAGGAAAAAAAGGCCGTCTAACCAAATCTGATGTGCTGGAATATATTGATAATCAACAGAAACAGGACAAACCTGCTATTCAGGCTACGCCTGCTGAAACAGTCCAGCCAAAACAACAAAAAACACCTGCGATTAGCTCCCCGGTCTCTTCAAACTTCCGTCCAGAACAACGCGTCCCTATGACTCGTCTTCGGGCAAAAGTTGCCGAACGTTTACTGCAAGCACAGCAAAATGCAGCCATGTTAACGACTTTTAATGAAGTTAACATGCAAAGTGTTATAAACCTAAGAAACCAGTATAAAGATCGTTTTCTAAAAAAACATGATGTAAAACTTGGTTTTATGTCATTTTTTATTAAAGCCTCAATTGAAGCACTGAAAAAATACCCGGCCATTAATGCTTCTATTGATGATAATGACATCATCTACCATGGTTACTATGACATGGGCATTGCTGTTTCAACAGATCGCGGGCTCATTGTTCCTGTTATTAGAGATGCTGACCAACTTGACTTTGCCGGAATTGAAAAAAGTATTGTCGAATACGGTACCAAAGCGAAAGATGGCTCATTAAGCTATGAAGATTTGATGGGGGGAACATTTACTATTACCAATGGTGGTATTTTTGGCTCGATGCTATCAACACCCATCTTAAACCCACCACAATGTGCCATTTTAGGCATGCATGCGATTAGAGAACGCGCTGTCGTAGAAGATGGTGAAATTGTCATTCGCCCTATTATGTATCTGGCTTTATCTTATGACCACCGTTTAGTGGATGGCAAAGATGCCGTACAGTTTCTGGTTACAATTAAAGAATGTCTGGAATCACCAGCTCATCTTTTACTTAATATATAGGTTCTATTATGACGACACCAACAACACCTTATGATGTCATTGTTATCGGTGCTGGTCCCGCTGGATATGTCGCTGCAATTCGTTGCGCGCAACTAGGTTTTAAAACAGCCTGTATTGACGACTGGAGTAATGCGAAAGGTCAATCTAGCCCAGGTGGTACATTTGTTAATGCAGGTTGTATTTCCTCAATGGCATTATTAGAGTCATCAAAAATATATCATTTGCTGAATAACGACATCTCGGCACATGGAATCAAGGTTGATAATTTAGAGATCGACCTTTCACAAATGATTAAGCGTAAAGATTCAATCATTGGTTCATTAAATCATCATATTACAAAACTATTTGCTCATAATAAAATTGATTGTATCCATGGACAAGGCAGATTATTAGCGGCGGAAAAAGTTGAAGTCACAGAGAAAAAATCGGGCAAACAATCATTATTAACGGCTGAACATATTATTTTAGCAACAGGCTCTCATCCCACCCATTTACCCTGTGCACCGTTAGATGGTGAATATATCATCAACTCTACCTCAGCCTTAAATTTAACACAAACACCTAAAAGGCTGGGCATTATTGGTGCGGGCATTATTGGCCTTGAACTAGCTGGCATATGGAGCAGATTAGGCTCTGATGTTATTCTGCTTGAAGCGCAAGAATCTTTTTTAACCTCAACTGATAAGCAAATATCAGATGAGGCTTTTCAGATTTTTACCCAACAAGGGCTAGACTTACGTTTGGGCGCTCGAGTTATTTCAGCAAAAACGGATTCCAATAAAGTCATTCTGGAATATCAGGACAGCGAAGGCAATCACACCCTTCAGCTTGATAAACTCATTGTTGCATCAGGTAGAGAACCAAACACTGAGAATCTGGCAGCAGCAGAAGCAGACCTATTGCTTGATGAAAATGGTTTTGTGCATGTTGATAATAATTGCTGCACCACTCTTCCCGGCGTCTATGCTATTGGTGACTTGTCTGCATTAGGTCCTATGCTTGCTCATAAAGGATTGGAAGAAGGTATATTTGTTGCTGAAAAAATTGCTGAAAGAAATAGTCCAATTAATTACGATATTATCCCTAGTGTTATATATACATCACCTGAAATAGCCTGGGTAGGACAATCAGAACAAGCATTAAAAGCAATTGGCGAAAATTATAAAATTGGTATTTTTCCTTTTAAAGCCTCCGCCCGTGCCCATGCATCAGGTAAAACAGAAGGACTGGTTAAAATCATTACCCATGCTGATACTGATGTCATTCTTGGGGTGCATATCATTGGTGATCAAGCCTCAGAACTCATTGCAGAAGCCGTATTAGCGATGGAATTTTCTGCTAGTGCAGAAGATCTGGCAAGAACGATTCATGCCCACCCTTCTATTTCAGAAGCCCTACATGAAGCAGCTTTAGCGATAGATAACCGAGCCTTGCATTTACCACCTGATTATTAAGCAGTTTGTCTCTCCTGGTACTGCAATACCAGGCTATAAATGACAGGGAATACCAATAAGCTAAGCAATAACACGGTTAGCATCCCTCCCAAAACGGGTGCAGCTATACGTTGAGTAACATCAGCACCTGTCCCATCACTTAACATAATCGGCACTAAACCAGCCATTGTTGAGATAGCCGTAATCGCAACGGGTCGTACTCGTAATGCAGTTGCTGTAGCCACTGCATTACAGATTTCTGACGCAGATAACAGCTGTTGTTTTTGTTTTCTTAATTTAGCAATTTCAATATCAATAAAATTCAAAACCATCACACCTGTTTCTGCCGCGGTACCAGCCAGGGCAATAAAACCAACATACACGGCGACTGATAAATTAAAATCATACATATAAACCATCCAGATTCCCCCAATCAATCCAAAGGGAACTGTCAGCATCACAATGACGGGTTCTGCAATATTGCCAAAGGTTAAATACAATAATAAAAAGATGATTAAAAAGGTGATGGGTATAACAATTTTCAAGCGTTCTGCAGCCCTTTCCATATATTCAAACTGCCCAGACCAGATGATGGTATAGCCAGCGGGTATAGTCACCTTTTCCGTTAAAACGTGTTTGGCTTTAGCAACAAAGCCACCAATATCAGATGTGCTGATATCAACATAAACCCAGGCGTTCGGTCTGGCATTTTCACTTTTTATCACAGGAGGGCCGCGTCTAAGGTTTAGCTTGGAAACCAGGGCTAATGGTATTTGGCTACCTGTTGGTGTAGGAATTAACACTCGATTTAAACTTTCCATATTATCGCGTAATTCTCTGGGATAACGTAAATTAACAGGGTAACGCTCCAACCCTTCCACCGTTTCAGTAATATTCATCCCACCAATAGCACTTTGCACCACATCTTGTACATCCCCGACGGTTAAACCGTAACGAGCAGCTGTTTCACGGTTAATATCAAAATCCAGATAATATCCACCTACCGCTCGATCACCAAAAGCAGATACCGTTTCAGGTATGGTTTTCATCGCTAATTCAATTTGCTGTGAAATATTTTGTAAAACATTCAAATCCGGGCCAGAAACTTTAATGCCAATCGGTGTTTTAATCCCCGTTGATAACATGTCAATCCTCGTTTTAATTGGCATAGTCCAGGCATTAGCAACCCCGGGGAATTGAATGGCTTTATCCATTTCATTCATCAACTGTTGCGTTGTTTTATCGGGATTTGACCATTGATCCCTAGGTTTTAGGCTAATAGTAGTTTCTATCATGGATAACGGTGCAGCATCAGTCGCCGATTCTGCTCGCCCTACCTTGCCGAAAACATGATTCACCTCAGGGAATGTTTTTAAAATCTTATCTGTTTGTTGCAACAATTCTTTAGCTTTGGTGATAGAAATCCCTGGAAATGTAGTCGGCATATATAAAATATCACCTTCATCCAGAGGGGGCATAAATTCACTACCAATTTTAGATAAGGGATAGAGGGTCGACCCAAGCAATAGCACTGCAATCAGTAGCGTTACCCCTCTAAATCGCATAGCAACAGATAAAACAGGGGTATGTAGAAAATGTAATATGCGATTAGCAGGGTTCTTTTGTTCAGGAATAATATTGCCACGAATAAAATACCCCATTAATACGGGCACAACCGTCACAGTTAAAATAGCTGCTGCGGCCATTGCATAGGACTTGGTGAAGGCTAGTGGACTAAAAAGGCGGCCTTCTTGAGCCTCCATGGTAAAAATAGGGATAAACGACACGGTGATAATTAACAGAGAGAAAAACAAAGCTGGCCCTACTTCACGTGACGCAGTATTGATTGCTTGCCAACGCTCAGCTTGTGTCAATTCCCTATTTTTCTGTTCTCGTGCATCAGCTAAATGTTTATGGGCATTCTCTACCATCACAATGGCACCATCAACCATATCTCCAATAGCGATGGCAATACCACCTAGCGACATAATATTGGCATTCAAACCCTGATAACGCATGATAATAAAGGCAATTAAAATACCTAATGGCAGACTGATAACAATGACCAAAGAGGAACGTAGATGCAATAAAAATAGCCCGACAAGAATACTGACAATAATCAATTCTTGAATTAAAGCGGTATTTAAAGTTTCTACAGCACGTGAAATAAGATTGCCCCGATCATAAACCGGAATAATTTCTACACCTGCGGGGAGGCCTTGTTTCAATTCCTGTAGTTTTTCTTTAACGGCGGTAATGGTTGCCTGTGCATTTTCACCAAACCGCATGATGATGATTCCTCCAGCCACTTCACCCTCACCATCCAGCTCTGCCAGACCACGACGCAACTCAGGGCCTATATGGACGTGAGCAACATCCTGTAATCGTATGGGAGTGCCATTAGCATCCACACCTAGTGGAATAGTGTTTAAGTCATTTACCGAACGAATATAGCCTAAACCCCGCACCATATATTCGGTCTCGGCCATTTCAATCAGACGTCCACCGACATCATTATTAGAACGAATGATGGCTTGCTTTACTTTTGATAAAGGAATGTTATAAGCCTGTAATACATTTGGATCAACTTCAACCTGATATTGTTTAACGAAGCCACCAATAGAGGCCACTTCAGAGACCCCTTTAACCGTTTGCAGCGGGTAACGTAAATACCAGTCTTGTAATGATCGCAACTGTGCCAGATCATGTTGTCCTGTTTTATCAACCAGGGCGTATTCATATACCCACCCCACCCCTGTGGCATCAGGCCCTAAAGTGGGAGTAATCCCTTGCGGTAACTGACTGCTAACATAATTTAATGATTCCAGTACCCGTGAGCGCGCCCAATAAAGATCAGTATTTTCTTCAAAAATAATATAGACAAAGGATAATCCAAAAAATGAATACCCTCGTACAGTTTTCGATTTTGGAACTGCCAGCATTGCAGTGGTTAACGGGTAAGTTACCTGGTCTTCAACCACTTGCGGTGCTTGACCAGGGTATTTAGTAAAAACAATGACTTGTACATCCGATAAATCAGGAATCGCATCCAATGGCATATTTTTAAATGACCAAAGCCCAGAAAAACCGAGTATTAAGGCCATAAGCAATACTAAAAAACGGTTTTTAATCGAACCATCAATGACTGAACTAATCATTGATTTTCTCCTGATGAGGATGATTCATATGGATCCATCACAGCATGATTGTCAGGTGTTTTATGTTGATGATTCATCCCTGAATGATTAGCAGAATGATCAGGCTTTTTTTTCTGAGTATTCATCAGCGTTATTTCAGCTGGCTTGTCAGTTTCTTGATCATCAGCATCAATCACCTGTAACATTTTAGCTGTTGCTTCACGCAGTTTCGACTCTGAATCAATCAAGAATTGCGCAGATGTCACCACCTCTTCACCGACTTCAACACCTTCTATTACAGCAACCTGTCCATTTGATTCCAGCCCTAAAGTCACTAGTCGAGGTTCGAATTGACCTGGTGCTCTGACAACAAAAACCTGATTACGGGAGCCTGAACGTATCACCGCTTCAGAAGGGATGACGACTACATTTAATTGCTTATCCGCATAAATAGTGATATCTGCAAACATTTCAGGCTTTAATAACAAATCAGGGTTATCAAACACCAGTCGTACCTTAATGGTTCGCGTTCTGGCTTCAGCATAAGGATAAATGTAGGCAAGGTGTCCTTTAAAGATTTTGCCTGGTATACCTGCAAGTAACATTTCTACAGAATCTCCCTGCTTAACCCAGGGCAATTCATATTCATAAATATCAACAAGAACCCAGACTTTGCTTAAATCAGCAATCATATATATTTCAGTCGCGGGTGTAACATATTGGCCTTCTCTGGCACCAATCTTCATCACAATACCTTCTTCAGGCGCATGAATATGTAATCCTTTCTTGATCTTAAGGCTACGTTCAAGCTCTCTTATCTGATGCAGCGGTACATCCAGTAACTTTAAACGTTCCAAAGAACTCTTAACCAGTTGTTCAGCTCCCCGCCGAATATCTTCAATTGGGCTGTTTTTTAATGCTTTATAGTTATTTAAAGCCAGAATAAATTCTTGCTGACTGGCCACCAGTTGAGGTGAATAAATACTTAATAAATCAGTATTCTTTTTTACTAACTGCCCTGTTTTATCAACATTCAGTTTTTCAATCCAGCCTTCAGTTTTAGGGTGCAAGTGCACCATCCGTTGTTCATCATAAGTGACTCTTCCTACTGCACGAACAATATGAGAAAGCGTGGTATTAACGGCTTTTGCAGTACGCACACTCATATTTTGTACAGTAACTCCATCGATTGCAACGGTGCCTGCTGATGTTTTTCTATCAGCATTATCTTCTGCATAAACGGGGATGTAATCCATTCCCATCGAATCTTTCGCTGCTACGGCTGAAGTCACAGAAGGATTCATTGGATTTCTATAAAATATAATTTTCCTTTCAACAGAGCTTATTGCTGCCTGCTCAAGTGCTTGTTTTGAATCTGCTGACCAATACCCACCTGCCAAGCCCACTGCCAACATAATGGGGGCAATAATTAATACCATCTTATTCATAGATTTCTTCCTTGCCTACCATTGCAGCTAGCTGTGCTAATGCCTGATTCGCTTCAATTAATGCTTTCCAGTACTGGGTTTCGTAGTTATATAAAGTAATCTGGCTACGCACCAGATTTAAAAAATCAACTTTGTTTACTTGATAACCCGCCAGCATGGAAGCTACGGTTTGTGTTGCCTGTGGGACAATACCACTTTTAAATAATACCACCTGATTTTTAGTTTGGTGAAAATCACTATAGGCCGATGAAATTTCAGCTCGCACCTTATTCCACTGATCCTGCAATGCATAACGTTGTTGCATTAATTCACTACTGCGCTGATCAACCGATTTTTGTTGTTTACTTGCTGAAAAAATAGGGACATTCATACTGAGCTTCAAACTAACAAAGTCTGCTCGTTCACGACCCGAAATAGTATCGGCCCGACCTCCATAATAAGCCCCCACTTTAAAATCAGGGAAAAACTCTTTTTTAGCCAGGTCCAGTCGTGATTGAGCCGCATTGATAGATTGCCGTCTTGAAGCGAGTAATGCCCGGTAATTTTCGGCTTGTTGAAACAACTCTGTTTCTGCCAGCAAAGTAGGCAACTCTTCCGAAACATGCTCAGGAATGTAGATCTGATGATTAGCAGGCTTATCAAGCAACGCATTCATTTGTGCTTTCACTTTTGCTAAAGCACCATTAAACCGTATTTCATTATCTAAAAGTTTGGATAATTCCAGCTGAGCCAACAGAACATCCTGCTGTAAACCTTCACCAACCTCATATTTCGTTTGCGCAATTTCAACAAATTGACGTAATAAGTTTTGGTTTACAATGATAATTTCTATTGCTTTATCCAGATAAAACATTGCCCACCAGGTTTGCTTAACATCTCGTAACAAGTGCCAACGCGCTTCAATCACATCATAACTTGCTGCTTCCGACTGATATGTAGCGGCCTGCTCACGTGAAGCCAGCTTACCTGGAAAAGGAATAACTTGCGAAATTCCCCCCTGCATTTGAGTCATATTTTCCTGAGCAGTATTAAACGTATCAACTGGCAAATTTAAAGCATTAAAGCTGATCACTGGATCTGGAAGCGTGCCAAGCTGTGAAGGTATGGCGGCCATTGCCTCGGAGCGTGCCTGAATTTGTGCTAAGCCAGGGTTTTCAGCCAGAGCGATATCGATCGCCAATTGTAACGTTAAGACCTTCGCTTCTTCCGTTTTAAGCAAGCAAGAAAAAAACAGCAACACAAAAAACAGGGCTGCTTTGTTAAGTAAAACCATGTAGACCTCTTACACAGAGATTAAAATTCGAATTAACTGGATTATGTGTATATAGAATTGTGCTTATTATTCAGCATCTCAACATCCTTTAAAGATGGCTCTGTCACCGTTAAATGTGGATTTAGTTAGCTCTTAAGCCCTCTCCTGCTGGAGAGGGTTTGGGTGAGGAGAAAGTAAACAGCATATCATTCAAAATTTATTTTTTATCTCTTGATTTATAAGAGAATATTAAAGAAGGAGAGAGTTGTTATATTTCTCCTCACCCCTCCCTCTCCAACAGGAGAGGGCTTTTAAGAGCGACTTTAACTTTTCAAGACTTAACGGTGACATAGCCTTAAAGATAGAGCAACAAGCACCATTTTATTAGAGTCTAACGATCGGGGGCCTTAAAGCGGGAGATAAGGTAGTGCTATGGCGTAAAACGTATTCATCATTTGAATATAAAGAAGAACTAACTGAGTTATCAGTTAGCTCAAGTGAAGACATGTTATAAACAGCACTCGCATGAAAACTACACATCGTTTTGCTATCACATTCCCTTTCAATTTGCTTGTGCTGTAGCCCTTTAACTAATGATTTGTTATGCATTGGGCCAGCTTCATCATCGACCATTGCAATAACTAAGTCTTGATTTTCAGACAAATTACCAGACATACTCATTCCTAGACAATGATCAAACGCCTCAGCAACAGGCGTTATCATCAGCAATAGCATTAAAATTATTGGAATTTGTTTATTTATCATTTATTTAAAAAACTTAAGTTGATATAAACCCAATGACATATGTCTTCATCTCACTAGCAAGACTTTAAAAATTGATAACAGTTCAGTAAATAAACAAAGTAACCTTATGTTTCTTGTCTTTCTAGTCCATCAACTTTCTGAAAACCACGGGGTAATGCAGTACCTCTTTTAGCTCTACTTCCTGAATAGGCCTCAATATCACTGCCTTTTAGGGTCAGATGTCTTTTACCTGATAAAATTTTAACAGTTCCCTGTTCTGGAATCACTGCAACCGATATAATCGCATCACTTCCCGAGCTAAAATCAGCGGGTTTAATCTGAATCAATTTATTACCTTTACCTTTTGATAAAGCAGGCAAATCCTGAACAGGAAAAATTAATAACCGCCCTTGTAATGTCACAACAGCAACTAAATCAGAATCCTGGCTAACGGCTGTTGGTGCTAATACTTTAGCGCCTGCTGGCAAAGTAATCACCGCTTTACCCGCTTTATTTTTACTTAACAGATCTTTCAACTGCACTCTAAAACCATAACCAGCATTGCTCACCATGATATACCAGTCATCTGCCTGCCCAGCAACCAGATGAGCAAACAAAGAACCCGCAGGCGGTTTTAAACGTCCTGTCAGTGGCTCACCCTGACTACGAGCAGATGGCAGGTCATGAGTCGATACCGTATATACACGCCCGGTAGAGTCTAAAACATAGACGGGCTGTGTTGAACGCCCTTTTATCGCATCCAGATATTTATCACCAGAACGATAATTTAAGCTTTGTACTTCAATATCATGTCCTTTTGCAGCACGAATCCAACCTTTTTGTGAAAGTACAATGGTCAAAGGTTCATTTGCTATCAAAGCCGTAGTGTCTAAAACTTGTGATGCCTCTCTTGATACAATAGGCGAACGCCTGTCATCACCATATTTCTCTGCATCTCTTTGCAATTCTGTTTTGATTAATCGATTAAGTAATCGCTTAGAACCTAAAGTTTTTTCCAGCGCCAGGCGTTCTTTTTCCAATTCATCTTGTTCACCACGAATTTTCATTTCTTCAAGCTTTGCAAGATGTCTTAGCTTTAATTCTAAAACTGCTTCAGCCTGTATATCCGTAATACCAAACCGTTCCATTAAGACAGGCTTGGGTTTATCATATTCTCTGATAATAGCGATCACTTCATCTATGTTCAGATAGGCAATTAATAAACCATCCAGAATATGGATTCTGGCCAAGACTTTATCTAAACGATATTGTAGACGCCTACGAACCGTTTCTGTTCTAAATTCAAGCCATTCACACAGGATTGCTCGTAAATTTTTAACCACTGGCTTACCATTTAAGCCAATCATATTCATATTTACGCGATAATTTTTTTCTAAATCAGTGGTAGCAAATAAATGCGACATCACTGATTCAATATCAATCCGTTTAGATTTTGGAATAACCAATAATCGTGTTAGATTTTCATGATCAGATTCGTCCCTTAAATCTTCAATCATAGGTAGCTTTTTGGCTAGCATTTGGGCTGCAATTTGTTCTAATAGTTTTGCGCCAGATACTTGATGAGGCAACGCGGTAATCACAATATGATGATCTTCCATCTCATATTTGGCACGCATTTTTATTGAGCCATTACCCGTGGTATATATTTTTTCAATTTCTTCTACTGAGGTAATAATTTCGGCAAATGTAGGATAATCAGGTCCTTTTACATGAGTTAACAGAGTCTCTAGTGTTGTCTCTGGCTCATCTAGAAGTTGTATACAGGCTCCCACAACCTCACGTAAGTTATGCGGAGGAATATCTGTTGCCATCCCCACAGCAATACCCATAGTGCCATTTAGCAATACGTTTGGCAGGCGTGCAGGTAACTGAACGGGCTCTTGCATGGTGCCATCAAAATTATCCACCCAATCAACCGTACCCTGCCCTAACTCGCTTAATAGCGTTTGTGCATAAGCCGTTAATCGAGATTCGGTATACCTCATAGCCGCAAATGATTTTGGGTCATCCGGGGAACCCCAGTTACCTTGTCCATCAATTAAAGGATATCGATATGAAAAATCCTGAGCCATTAAAACCATGGCTTCGTAACAAGCCGAATCTCCATGCGGATGATACTTACCCAACACATCCCCAACAGTTCTAGCTGATTTCTTATACTTGGCAAGTGCATTTAACCCCAGCTCTGACATGGCATATACAATTCGTCTTTGCACTGGTTTTAATCCATCACCTATATGAGGTAATGCCCTATCCAAAATAACGTACATGGAATAATCCAGATAAGCTTTTTCAGTAAAATCCTTTAAAGGCAATTGTTCGTAATTATCCTGTATTCCCATTTATCTTCTATCTATGTTATTTCTTTAAAATATTTAAGCTTGCCTGATGACCACAAAAAACATTGAGTAGTCATTAAATCGACAGCTTTACTATGGATTTAAATTATCTTTATTCAAAAGACAACTATATTACTCGTCATCTAAAAGCAGATCATTCTCTTCGGACTCAACCCCATCTAATATCAAAAACTGTCTTTGTGAAATATAAGAGTTTCTATAAAACTCATATTTACCAAAAACAGAGGCCTCTTCGGCCATTTTCTCTGTACCCAGATAATCAGCCCGCGTATCAGTGGCATTAACAGTATTAAATGCGGTGGCGACGCCAAATGTCAAATACGAGGTCGGATCCATTGCCAAATCGCCTACCAGCCCTACTGTCCCTCTAGGCGAACTTGGCCCAAAAAATGGTAAAACCATATAGGGCCCTGACGGTATTCCCCAAAAACCTAATGTTTGACCAAAGTCTTCATCATGTTTGACCAGGTCAACCCTTGATGCAACATCAAAAAAACCAGCAACTCCAACCGTTGTATTAATAATAAACCGCGAAAAATCCAACCCTGATTGCATAAACTTGCCTTGCAAAGCATCATTAATTGTTACGCCAATATCATCAATATTACTAAAAAAATTAGTAATAGCCTCATCCACTAAAACAGGTGTTATCCAGCGATAACCTTTAGCAACGGGAATCATTGCATATTCATCCAGATCTTCATTAAATGAATGAACTTTTCTATTCCAACTTTCCCAGGGGTCACTGTCATCAACAATTTCCACCGTTGCACAACCTGTTAATAAAGCTAATAAAACAGCGACTGAAAAAAATTTATTTATTTTATATTGCATTTAGAGCCTCTAAAACTAAACTTTATTAGTAAGGAAGCTTACGATCGAGTCATGAACTCGTTGCTCACGCCTAATCAGAGGTTCCTTAAGATAAATTTTTAAATCCTAAATAGTGCACAACCTTCTGCCCTTTTCGACAATAGAAGAATATTGATGATTTCTATTATCAGCTATAAAGCTCTATTCACAGAAAATGCTGTTAAAATCAGTTCTAATGGTAGGATGATATTAAATTTACGTTAATAAACATAGTACAAACTTTATTTTTCATAAAAAACATATAAATGGACATAAACCCAAACCCATTAGGTAAACGATTTAGAGGATACCTTCCTGTTATCATTGACATTGAAACAGCTGGCTTTAATTCAAAAAAAAACCCGTTATTAGAAATAGCTGCCGTTATTGTAGAACCAGATAATCAGGGTTTATTACAATTGACTGAAACACATGCAAGTAATATCAACCCTTTTAATGGCTCTGAACTAGATGACGCGGCTTTAAAATTTACTGGCATTGACCCTTATCATCCTTTTCGAATGGCCGTCGAGGAAAAAGAAGCATTAACTAAAATTTTTAAACCCATCAAAGCGGCTGTAAAACGTAATGACTGTACAAGAGCCATTCTTGTCGGCCATAACCCGGCTTTTGATATAAGTTTTCTTAATGCAGCGATAGAAAGAAGCAAAATTAAACGCAGCCCTTTTCACCCATTTAGCAGTTTCGATACTGCAACATTAGGCGGCCTGGCTTATGGTCAAACTGTTTTAGCAAAAGTTGCCAAAGCAGCTGAATTAGAATGGGATAGTGAAAAAGCGCATTCGGCACTTTATGATGCAGAACAAACTGCAAAACTGTTCTGTATGATTGTGAATCGCTGGAAAAGACTGGAAGAGATTGAGAAAGAGCAGGCGCAAGATTAAAGGTGCGAGGTTCAAAGAACAAGAGTCCTTGCTCTTTGAACCTTTAACCTGCTCTTAAGCTTTTTCCAACATTCCTTTTAGCTCACCTTTACTATGAAGATCCATAATAATGTCACAGCCGCCTACTAACTCTCCATTGATATAGAGTTGTGGATAAGTTGGCCAGTTTGAATATTCTTTAAGCGCTTCTCTAACTTCTTGGTCTTCAAAGATATTAATGTACATAAACTGTACACCAGAATCTTTTATCGCTTGAACAGTCTGTGCCGAAAAGCCACATTGTGGGAAATCAGGAGAGCCTTTCATATATAAAACAATAGGATGGCTTCCAAGTTGATCTTTAATTCTTTCGATTACGTCCATTACTTACTTTACTCAACATATTAAAAACCAAGTAATCTTATCAATTTTTATCACAGATAAAAACCTTAAAAAGCTTATTTTCAATAAAAACACACTTGCCAGTTCCTGTGTAGCAGATATAATGGAATGTTTTTCGCGGAAAAATATTTGGCTTCGCCATAAAACCACCAAAAATAACCTAATGACTAGTCATATAATGCCAACCTATGGACGTTTACCAATAACCTTTGAAAGAGGTGAAGGTGTCTGGCTGTGGGACCAATCAAATAAACGTTACCTTGATGCCTTATCTGGTATAGCTGTCTGCAATCTGGGACATGCTCACCCTGCAATTCATCAGGCTATTTGCAAACAAAGCGAAAAACTGCTGCACACATCTAATTTGTATGGCATCGCTTCTCAAGAAGCATTAGCAGAACAGTTAACCGACAAAAGTGGTATGGATAACGTTTTTTTCTGTAATTCTGGTGCAGAAGCTAATGAGGCAGCAATAAAAATTGCGCGTTTATACGGGCACCAACAAGGCATAACCAAACCTTGCATCATAACAATGAACAAAAGTTTTCATGGGCGCACCCTGGCAACCTTAAGTGCAACTGGAAACCCAAAGGTTCAAGAAGGCTTTGCCCCCTTAAGCGAAGATTTTGTTCATGTACCGTTTAATGATATCGATGCGATAAAAACAGCGATAAAACAAAACAGTCATATAGTTGCTGTTCTTGTTGAGCCCATACAAGGCGAAGGAGGCGTACATATCCCTGCTTCAGACTATCTTAACCAGGTTCGCAGCTTGTGTGATCAACATGATTTATTAATGATGGTTGATGAGATTCAGACTGGAATAGGTCGAACAGGAAAGTTTCTTGCCTATCAGCATAATTCAATTATTCCTGACGTTTGCACCCTAGCCAAAGCTTTAGGTAACGGCGTACCAATAGGTGCTTGTCTTGCCCATGGTAAAGCAGCTACTTTATTAACTGCTGGCAAACATGGCTCCACTTTTGGTGGCAACCCCTTAGCTTGCAGTGCTGCACTTGCAGTCTTAGAAACTCTGGATAAAGACAAAATTATTGAACAAGTTGAATCCAAAGGCTCTGAAATCTGCAGTCACTTTATTGAAAAATTAAAAAATAACCCTTCTGTTTCTAATATCAGAAACAAAGGGCTAATGATTGGTATCGACCTTGCCTTTCCTTGCGCTGAATTAGTTGGAATTGCACAAGAAAATGGCTTATTAATTAATGTAACAGCTGATAGCACCATACGGTTATTACCTCCTCTAATCATAAATTCAGAACAAATTGAATCTCTGACTGAACAATTATCAGAGCTCATCCAAGAATTCACAACACGCTGTACAAAATGATGCAACCTAGACATTTTATTAGCCTACTCGACTTATCAAGCGATGATTTTCGCAACTTAATTAATCGAGCTATCTCATTAAAAACCAATAGAAACCCTGACTTTCGACCGTTAAAGGGCCAAGTATTGGCAATGATTTTTGAAAAATCATCAACTCGCACCCGAATTTCTTTTGAATCAGGTATGACCCACTTTGGAGGGAGCGCCTTGTTTTTATCGCCGAGAGATACACAATTAGGGCGTGGGGAACCGCTGGAAGACAGTGCACGAGTAATTTCCAGCATGGTTGATTGCATTATGCTGCGTACCTTTTCTCATGAAACGGTCACTACCTTTGCAAAACATTCAACAGTTCCTGTCATTAATGGCTTAACTGAATTATTGCACCCATGCCAGTTACTTGCTGATATGCAGGCCTACTTTGAGCATAGAGGCGATATTGAAGGAAAAACAGTCACCTGGGTTGGTGATGGTAACAATATGTGCCATTCCTACATTAACGCTGCCAGGGTACTTGATTTTAAACTTAATATTGCTTGCCCTGACGGTTATAAACCGAATCAGGCAATTGTCGATGCTGCGGGTGACCGCGTTACAGTTTTAAACAGCACTGTAGAGGCCGCTAAAAATTCAGACTTAATTGTGACTGATGTCTGGGCCAGCATGGGACAAGAAGAAGAACAGAAAAAGCGTGAAGTCGCATTTCAAGGTTTTCAAGTCAATTCATCTATCATGGCTGCTGCTAATAACGATGCATTATTTATGCATTGTCTGCCTGCCCACAGAGGTGAAGAAGTCACTGCTGAAGTGATTGATGGTTCGCAAAGCGTAGTTTTTGATGCTGCGGAAAATCGCTTACACGCCCAAAAAGCATTATTGGAATTATTACTCTCTCATTAAACCTTAGACTCTGGTTGTAACTTTATGAAAGGCTCATCCGTAACAAAAATATTAAGCACCTTCATTGCTTTAATCTGTTTTAGCATCTCAGTTAACGCTAAAACAGTCTATGTGACTGATAGTATGAAATACACACTTAGAAGTACTGAAAGTAACCGCAGTAAAATTCTAAGAATGATACCTAGTGGCACGCCATTAACTGTTATTAGTGAAAACAAAGATAATCACTACAGCAAAGTAAAAACCAATAGTGGCGTTGAAGGCTATATTCTAACCAGACATACTCTTAACAAACCCATTAGTAGCTGGTACCTGGCTAAAGCCAACAAGAAACTTGAAACCTTACAACAACAATTTGAAACGGTTAAACAAGAGCTTAACCAGATAAAAGGCAATAACGATAAAACTTTATCATCAAATAAATCACTATCTAAAGAACGTGAACAATTAAGCAATGAACTTAATGATTTGCGCCAAACAGCGGCTAATGCAGTACAGTTAAAGCATGATAGAGACCAGTCCAGAAAAAAAATAATAACATTAAGCAATGAATTAAAAGAAGTATCCCATGAAAACCAGATGCTTAAAGACAGTGCCAACCAAGACTGGTTTTTATATGGCGGCATCCTGTCTTTATTTGGTGTGATCTTAGGTTTTATTCTACCCAAATTAAGCTGGCGTCGTAAAACAAGCAACTGGGATACTTTTTAAGAGCAGGCTAAAGGCTAAAAGAGCAGTTCCTCAGCTCTATCCTTTTTCAAAACATATATTATTAGGAAATATTTACATGGCAAATTCAGGTGATAAAAACACCCGTGCATTTTCATCTTTAGTTGTTGATGGTATGGAACGTGCGCCAAGTCGCGCAATGTTACATGCAGTAGGCTTTAAAAATGAAGATTTCAAAAAACCACAAATAGGTATTGCATCAACATGGAGCATGGTGACACCTTGTAATATGCATATCAACAACCTGGCTGATGATGCAGCTAAAGGTGTTGATGATGCCAATGGTAAAGCAGTGATCTTTAACACGATTACAATTTCAGACGGGATCTCAATGGGAACAGAGGGAATGAAATATTCCTTAGTCTCTCGTGAAGTGATTGCCGATTCAATTGAAACTGTTGTTGGTTGCCAAGGCTTTGATGGCGTAGTTGCCATTGGTGGTTGTGATAAAAACATGCCAGGCTGCATGATTGCACTTTCTCGTCTAAACCGTCCTGCTATTTTTGTTTATGGCGGCACTATTTTACCTGGCTGCCATAAAGAGAAAAAACTGGACGTTGTTTCAGTATTTGAAGCAGTTGGCGCCAGAGCAAATAATAAAATTGACGATGCTGAACTTGCTGCAATTGAAGAAAAAGCTATTCCAGGTGCAGGTTCTTGCGGTGGAATGTATACAGCCAACACCATGGCATCAGCTATTGAAGCTTTAGGTATGAGCTTACCTAACAGCTCTGCTCAAGCCGCTGTTTCTGAAGATAAACGTATTGATTGTGAACGTGCGGGTGCCGCAGTACTTGAGTTATTAAAAAATAATATCAAGCCTAGCGACATTATGACAAAAGAGGCATTTGAAAATGCTATTACCATCATTATTGCTTTAGGTGGTTCTACCAATGCAGTGCTACATATCATTGCAATGGCAAACGCTGCGAATGTTGATATTAATCTAGACGACTTTACTCGTATTGGAGCTCGTGTACCAATGCTGGCTGACTTAAAACCTAGTGGCCGTTATCAAATGGCTGAGCTTATTGAAATTGGTGGCATTCAGCCATTAATGAAAATATTACTGGACCAAGGCTTGTTACATGGGGATTGCCTCACAGTAACAGGTAAAACATTAGCTGAAAACTTAGCTGATGTTAAACCTTACCCAGATGGTCAGGACATGATCAGATCACTAGACAATCCTATTAAAAAAGACAGTCACCTGGCTATTTTATATGGAAACCTTGCGACTGAAGGTTCTGTTGCAAAAATCACGGGTAAAGAAGGTTTGGTTTTTACTGGCTCAGCTAAAGTTTTTGAAGCAGAAGAACAAGCATTACAAAGCATTCTTAATGGTGAAATTGTCAAAGGTGATGTGATTGTTATTCGCTACGAAGGCCCAAGAGGTGGACCCGGCATGAGAGAAATGCTTTCCCCTACTTCTGCTGTAATGGGTAAAGGCTTAGGACAAGATGTAGCACTAATTACTGACGGTCGTTTTTCTGGCGGCACCCATGGTTTTGTTGTTGGGCACATTACACCGGAAGCACATGTTGGTGGTTCTTTAGCTATTGTTGAAAATGGTGATAAAATTACTATTGATGCTGAGACTAAACAGCTAACACTTCATCTGGATGATAGTGTTATTGCTCAACGTCTGGAAAAATGGCAACAACCTGCACCCAAATATAACCGAGGCGTTTTAGCTAAATATGCAAAACTTGTTAGCTCTGCTTCAACAGGTGCTGTAACTGATAATTGATAGAACAGGCAAAAGGCTCAAGGAAGAGCATGTTGCTTTATTCTTGTGTGGAGCCCCCCTTCCCTAAACTGAAATCCAAATCGGTATCTTGTAGGGTGGGGCAATGCCCAGCTTTTTTACAAACTGACCCATGATATCAACCTCCCCCACTCACTTTGTAAACTGGTTCAGGGATTCATCCCCTTACATCCACGCTCATCGCAACAAAACCTTTGTCATTTTCTTTAATGGTGAAACAGTTTTGGATGATTGTGACAACTTAATTCATGACTTTGCCTTACTGAAGAGTTTAGGGATACGCCTGGTTTTAATTCATGGCATTCGCCCACAAATTGATCAAAGGCTCAAGCAACAAAACATTAACTCCAATTTCCACAATAACCTGAGAATTACAGACGACCTAGCACTTCAATGCGTAAAAGAAGCGGCTGGCCTGGTCAGAGTAGAAATTGAAGCTCTTCTCTCTATGGGCTTAGCTAACTCACCTATGGCGGGTGCTAAAATAAAAGTCGCTTCAGGCAACTTTGTTACAGCTAAACCCCTTGGAATTATTGACGGCATTGATTTTCAACACACAGGGAAAGTTCGTCGTATTGAGCATACCGCTATTCACCAGCAATTAGATCAGGATAACGTAGTATTAATCTCCCCAATTGGCTATTCGCCCAGTGGAGAAATATTTAACCTGGCTGCTGAACAGGTCGCAACTGAAGTTGCCATCGCTTTAAAAGCAGAAAAATTAATCTTGCTTACTGAGCATAATTGCACAGAGAACCAGCAGTTAATCCAGCAAATGACCACAGCTGAAGTGAAATCGCTCCTTCAACAACAGATGTCAGAAACGCTTTATAGCTCATTAAATGCCGCCAAACAAAGCTGTGATCATGGGGTTAAACGCGTCCATTTAATCAATCGAAAAATTGATGGTGCTTTATTATTAGAGCTGTTCACCAGAGATGGAACAGGCACTCTGATTAGTGCTACCCCTTATGAGTCTATTCGTTCAGCCGACTTAGATGATATTGCAGGTATTCTTGAACTGATAAAACCCCTGGAGCAACAAGGCCTTCTGGTTAAACGTTCAAGAGAAAAACTGGAAATGGAAATTAGTGACTATATTGTTATTGAACGCGACGGACTGATTATTGGCTGTACAGCTTACCACCTTATGCCCGATAAAAAATCAGCTGAAATAGCTTGCCTTGCAATACACCCAGACTACCAAAAATCAGCCCGGGGCAATCATTTATTAGAACACCTGGTTGCTCAAGCCAAGCAACAACAACTCAGCAAATTATTTGTATTATCAACTCAAACCATGCACTGGTTTATTGAACGTGGTTTTAAAGCAACCGATATTGACGCCCTACCTGAACAGCGTAAAGCGTTTTATAATTACAAAAGAAACGCCAAAGTTCTCTGTAAAAAAATATGACTCCTGACTCATCTTTAACTATTTTACAAATTTCTGATCTCCACATTCTTGCTGAACAAGGCAAAACCATGTCAGGAGTAGAGACTGAACAATCTTTTCTAAATTTGCTAGATCACATTCATCAGACTTACAATAAAATTGATCTACTTTTAGTGACTGGGGATTTAGCTCAAGACCCTTGCCAACCCTGTTATCAGAGAATTTATCAGGCATTTAAACAATATCATACCCGTACAATTTGCTTACCAGGCAATCACGATGATTTCACCTTGATGAAACACATCTTTGCAGATAATCAGGTCAATTGTAACAAGCTGATACAATTCAAACATTGGCAAATAATTAGCCTTAACAGTAAGAAAGTTGGGGCAACTGGCGGTCACCTAGCTCACTCAGAGCTCACTTATTTAACAAATACTTTAGAAGAAAACCCAGATTTAAATACCCTTATTGCAGTCCATCATCACCCTGTTCCAACTCATAGCGAATGGATGGACACCATGATCATTGAAAATAGCGATGTGCTTTTTTCTTTAATAAAAGACCACCCTCAGGTTAAAGCAATCAGCTGCGGTCATATTCATCAAGAACTGGAAGAAATTAAAGATAATAAGCTGATATTAGGAACCCCCTCAACCTGCTTTCAATTTAAACCACTTAGTGAAGGTTATGCCGTTGATAAAAACAAACCTGGGTACAGGGTATTTTCACTGCATTCTAATGGTCAATTTGAATCGAAAGTTCATCGATTTCCAAGCTAGAAGATTATTCATAATAAGAGTCATTCAAAAATTTAACCAAGGCTAAAGTTAACTCATTTCTTGTGCCCATGCGCCGCGTGGGAATTCAGTATTGACGCGCCTGCATCTCGCTTTTACTTGATACCTGACGCTGGCGCGTCTAGAAAGGGTTACCACGCAGCGCGTGGGAACCAGATAAGATCGTAAATGAGTTTTGAGTTTAACTGGCTACGAAGTGCTGGATATTGACTGGCCCAATACAACGAATAAAAGCCATTCAAAAATTTAACCCAGATTAAAGTTAACTCATTTCTTGTTCCCATGCGCTGCGTGGAAATTCAGTATTGACGCGCCTGCGTCTCGCTTTTTCTTGATACCTGACGCTGGCGCATCTAGAAAGGGTTACCACGTAGCGCGTAGGAACCAGATAATTTAAAAATAATAGCCAACTTCGACTCTTATATGATCATCTTCTCTAAAAGAAAAACTGGGATCATTCGCTGGCGCACCACTAAAAAACCTTAGCTCCAGATCAATCTTAAAACTATCACCTAGCCTTCGGCTCGCTTCAATATTATAAAATCTGCTGTTATTTGTTCGATCAAACATAACACCCGCTAATATCTCAGTACTTTGAACATCATTAAAGCCGAATCGAAATGCAGTTAATATATCATCCTGAAAAGGCGCTAAAAAATTGTTAGCCCCCCGAGTATCGTACATATATTCAACAACTAGACCTAAATCCAACCCCGATCTAAAAAGATCAAATAAAGTGTATTCAACACCTGTTGTCATGGCATAGAAAGTATTTCCCTGCCCTTCACGAACAATGCCTTCGTGTTTAAATATCCAGTCTTCATGAGTCAATTGCAAATCAACAGCCGTTTGATTGATTAACTCATAATAGGGAATTAACTGAATCAAACCTGATGGAGAGGCTTTCGTTTTAAATGAAGGTTCGCGGCTGGTACCATGAAAGTGTGAAAAACCCACATCCCAATCACCCAGAACCTGAGACCAGCGTGCAGCATAGGCCATATGCTTTTCAATCCCATAATGCTCAAACTCAGCTTCTCCCACACTGAATTCAGGAAAGGTTCTCAACCGCCCTTCTTGCCCAGGAAAAGTTCGTTCTCTGAAACCAGGTAAAATAAATAAATCTATCGTTCCCCAGTCCCTTATGAGTGCCAGGTTGACCATTGGCTGACCTAACTTGTCTTCAGTATCTGTGTTTTCAACCAAATCTGTTTGATTAATAATATTAACCAAATGCAATCCCTCTGCAACCCCCCAAAATACCTCTCGGAAACCTACCCTTAACTCCCAGTCTTCCTCAGATAATAGCCAGGTCAATTCACGTATATCAAAATGAGTGCGCTTACTGTCATGCTGAGAATATCTAAAAAAAGGAGAAAATGTAAAACTTTGCTTGCCATCATCCCATTCACGATAGATCTCTGGCTCAATTGAACCCGATATATAATTATTATGTTGCTGGGGATCCAGCCTATGATGAAAAAAACCTAAATCTTCAATGGCTACTTTTCCGGTAAAATCCCACTTAGAAAAATAGCTTTCAGTACTTACCTCATCCTCGCTTTGTTCATCATCCTCTTCAACTGACGACTGGATATGAGCAGGCACTGCATCTGGAATAGCGATATGAGAAGCTTCTTGTTTTGGAGTATCCGAGAGAGTTGGTTTGATATGTCCTAATGCTGAAGTGACAGACAAGTTTAATACCACATGTCCGTCATTCAAATGACCACTGACAATTTTAATACTATTAGGTTTAACACCTGCTTTAAAATCAAAGACAACTCTTAAGTTACTGTTATCTCTTGGTGCACTGCGTACCCTTTCAATAAATAAAGACTTTTCAGCTGAAAGAACTGTTTTATTGAGTAAAATGGCATTATTGAAATCTACAACGAGTCGACTTGGACTAGCCAGTAAGAATTTTTTATATGTAACGGCACCAGAAAACAAAAAATCCACTTCAAACTGCTTGCTTTTTGCTTCTCCATAATTGATAGACAATAATTGAGCTTGCTGAGCATATGAAGGCATACTGATCAACAGAGCGCATAGAAAAATAATAGCAAATCTTCTCATATCGTTTTTAATTTTTTTTAATTTTCAGCTTTCATCAAAAATGGACCATACCTTTGGTTAATAATAAGCCTATCAGTTTTTAAATAAAACCATTAATACCTTAATCTATACCATAACCTACCCAGCCATTCATGAATAGCCTTAGAGCTTATTTCTAGAGCTTTTGCAGACGGCAGGAATGAGAATACATCTATTTTACTCAACGACATAATCATCGTTGGTGCAGGAATTACAGTTAAACCAACACGTTTGAACTGCTCTACTGCTCTGCCCATATGCATTGCATCTGTCACCAAAAGGATGCGGTCCACATGGTCTTTAGCTAAAACTAGCTGAGAAAAAATTGCATTCTCTGCGGTATTTCTACTTTCAGGCTCTTGCCACTGCACGGGTAAATTGAATTCTTTTCTGAATATTGAAGCCATTAAACTCGCTTCACTTTCATTATTTTTATTTAGCACGCGTCCCCCACTCACTAAAATGGGTAATTTTGTTTTTTGTGCCAAATAAGCTGTATAACGTATACGCAATAATGTTCGACTATTAACCGTTATTTTGCCATATTCAGGAGCAAAGGTATTAACACCGCCTCCAATAACAATAATAGCTTGCGGTTGAACTTTGTCTATTGTGGCGTAATCCAGAGCTGGGTACTGTTGCTGAAATTCAGCTAAATTGATTGCGACAATAGGAAGGCTTAATAAAAACAAACAGAATAATGGGATGATTAACATCCCACCACCCTTTCCTTTATTTTTTATAATGTAAAAACAACCATAAAAAGAAAAAACCAATAGGCTAGCAATGGGGAGTAGCAGGGTTTTTACTATATATATAAACCATATATCCATTTTTTAAAACTATCTAGCCCCTTTGCCCCATAACACTATTTCAATGGTATGAATAATAATCGTAACATCAAGAAACAAACTATAGTTTTTTACATAATATAAATCATATTGCAGCTTTTGGATGGCATCATATTCATTGGCACCATAGGGATAACAGAGTTGAGCCCATCCTGTAATACCTGGTTTTACACGATGTCTTTTACGGTAATAAGGGATGTTTTTATCAAATTGGTCAACAAATTCAGGTCTTTCTGGTCGTGGTCCAACAAAGCTCATATCACCCCGAAAAACATTCCATATCTGTGGCAACTCATCCAATCTAATTTTTCTTATTATTGCGCCTACACGAGTGACTCTATTATCTTTTTCTTGCGCCCACTGAGCTCCATTTAATTCAGCATCCGTACGCATACTTCTAAATTTAATCACATCAAAGTTTTCGTCTAGCGCACCCACTCGTGTTTGCCGATACAAAATAGGTCCTTTAAAACCACTTTCAATATAAATAGCACAAGCAACAATCAGCATGAAAGGCCAGCTCACCAGCAATAAAATAAAACTGGCTAAAATATCGACAAACCTTTTTCCATAAATTCTCATCCCGCCATTTGCAAAACCATCTGAAAATACAAACCAGCTTGGAAAAATATTTTCCAGATCGATCATTGATTTTTCTCTTTCATAAAAAGTTAATAAATCAACAACATCAATACCATAAACTTTACAATCCAGTAAGTCATCCATTGGAAAAGCACAACGCCTATCATCTAACGCTAATACAATTTCATCTATATCTAACTCTTTTACTACAGCCAGAATACTTTTATAATCTGAGATAACTCTGTGATTGTTTACTACAACAGGCGCATCATTAATATTGAGACATGCCGAAACTTCAAAACCCCGATGAATATAATCATCATTACTACTCACTAATTTACTGGCATTTTTTCCAGCACCAACAACAAGAATCTTCTTTTTTAAATTGGAATGTTTTACATAATTATAAAATAAATATCGGCAAAACAAGATGCCTAAACCTGCCATTGCAAACGAATAAACCAATACACTTCTAGCAATTGTAAATTCAGGAAACGAATAATAAATAACTAATAACACCATCAACGCTGAAACAAAACTGATCCCTATTCTAGGCAGCAAATGGTAGTCGTCCCAACTTAAACTCCGCCTATACAAGCCAAGCCCCACATTTGAAATGGTAGTCACAACAGAAAAAATTGAGCTCGACAGAATAATGTATTCGTCCGTATACCATGAAGACGTATAAAAAAAACGTAAATCAGTTCCCCAATACATGGCAAAAAACAATACAAAAAACTCTACAAAAAACAGTCCAAGATATGCTCTGGACAAATAATGCCTAAATATTCTAATCATCTCTGCTTCACAATAAATTATTTTTCTTTAATAAATCATCTAAATACCTAATGGGGATTGCATATGTAATACCACTAGGTTTGGATAACACTGTCTCTTTACTTTCTTTAATAAACACTTTATTTACAATGCCTATCACTTTTCCAGTTTCTTTTTCATAAACAGGGCTACCACTATTCCCTGGATAAGCCGTTGCATCAAGTTGATAGACATCATACGGGTCTTGCAACCGTTTCATTAACTTTGCATTTAATTGTCGCGACCTTAACATGGGAAGAACAACGGGGCTAATAGCAGAAATTATTCCTGTATGCGTCACTGGATGAAGACCAAGCACCATGCCTATAGGAAACCCGGTAAAAGCAACAGTCTGACCTTCTCTTACTTTTGCATTGCTTAATCCAGTGGCTGGTAACAGGCCATTGACTAGTTGCAATATGGCAATATCATGCTCTTTATCTACAGCTACAACCTTGGCTTCGAACATTTTGATTTGCTTATTTTGTCGATTAAATACTGTCAGCTTTTCAAAACTTTTGTCTTCTATTTTTTTTGGTAATACATGTGCATTGGTGACAATTAAACGCCCATTGGCAATTGCAAAACCTGTCCCCAAAAAAATACCTCTGGGTGAGCGCTTTGGCATATAAGTACCCACAGCCACCACTGACTTTTTTGTTATTTCAATTACATCAGCTAAAGAAGCCGCAAATACCGGATGAATAGGCAGCATTGTCAATAACAGAACAACTATCTTCGTTTTCATATCACTCTAATTAAATGATAGAAAAAGTAAATTCTGTCGATATTTTTTGATCATTGAATAGTTCACTGTAAATTCACACTGTTTCATTAAATTAAGTTTAAACACGCCCATATTTATCAAGATAGCGAACAATATCATCTTCGCCTAAATAACTTCCCGATTGCACTTCAATCATTTCCAAAGGTATGACGCCAGGGTTTTCCAGACTATGCACAACACCCAGTGGAATATAGGTAGACTCATTTTCAGTCAGTAATATTTGTTCATCACCTTTTGAAACCACCGCTGTGCCTTTAACGACTACCCAGTGTTCCGCTCGATGGTGATGTTTTTGTACTGATAATTTAGCCCCTGGATTGACTACGATTCGTTTAGTATTGTGGCGCTCACCATTATCGACCAAATCATAATATCCCCAAGGACGATATACTTTGCGATGCAACTCTGACTCAGGTCTGTTTTGAATTTTTAATTCATCAACAATAGCTTTTACATCCTGCACATTATCCTTAGAGACAACCAAAACAGCATCAGAAGTCTCAACCACAACTAAATTGTCAACACCTACCGTTGTGATTAAGCGACTGCTTGAATGTAAAAAACAATTTTTTGTGTTAACAGTGACAACATCACCATTAATTGCATTGCCTTCATCATCCTTATCAGTCACATCCCATAATGCAGACCATGAACCCACATCATTCCATTCAGCTGACAAGGGAACAACAACAGCCTGATCCGTTTTTTCCATCACTGCAAAATCGATTGAATCTGCAGGACATTGAGAAAATACCTTTTTATCTAAACGCACAAAATCCATATCAACTTCGGCTAAGCGATAAGCTTCCTGACAAGCTTGTAACATTTCAGGGTTAAATTTATTTAACTCCTCTAAATAGCGCCCTGCTTTAAACACAAACATTCCGCTATTCCAATAATATTCACCGCTATCAACATATTTCTGAGCAGTCTCTGCATCGGGTTTCTCAACAAAAGAATCCACATTGAAAGCAATGTCAGTGTTCTTCTGCCCACCTTTAATATAGCCATAACCTGTTTCAGCCTCTGTCGGTACAATACCAAAAGTGACCAAAGCACCTGTCTCTGCTATTTCTTTAGCATGCTTAACCGCTGCCTGAAAGGCCTGTACATTGGTAATCACATGGTCAGCAGGTAAAATTAATAAAATATCATCTTCTGACTCAGCAGCTAATGCAGCCAATGCAACAGCAGGTGCCGTATTTCTACCCATGGGCTCTAAAATAATAGCTGATGGAGAAATATTGATTTCTCTTAATTGCTCAGCCATCATAAAACGATGGTTTTCATTACACACACCAATAGGCGACTTAAGACCATCAATCCCATCTAGACGTAATACTGTTTCCTGCAACATGGAATGATTAGAAACCAAAGGTAGGAATTGTTTTGGATGCTGGCTACGTGACAAAGGCCAAAGTCGAGTACCACTACCACCTGATAAAATTACTGGAATCATTTTATACCTAAAAAATATTTATCAATTTAATAAAATAAAAAACATGGCAAAACCTTAATATCTGGTTAAACGAATATTTTTTGACTTTTAATAAAAAAGAACCTGCACTCTCACACGACAGCTATTATATTGATAGCGTCCCCGTTTCAGGCTCTAATTCAAATGCCACTTAATCAAGTAACAAGTATACTTAACATATCACCTAAATATAGATGACATTTTAAAAAAATGATTATTAATCGAATAAAACTTAAAAAGTTTTTAATATCGTATCTGTTTTCTACAGGTGTGCTTGGTCACATGATAATAATCAGTGGAATTTTGCTTATCCCGCTCTACTTTCAAGAACCCGTTAATTTCTTTTTTGAGCGGATAACCAATACATTAGCCCACTTTAGTCATGGAAAAAAACAGCAAGTGGGTCATCTTTTATTAAAAACGAAATTAATCAACGATTGGAAAACACCTGCAATCGAACCCTTTGTCATTCTTCAACCCATTTCACAATGGAAGGGACAAGGTGCATCAGCAAACCAAAACAGCTTACTGCCTAATAAAAATGCTATCTATATCCATTCAAGTAAACAACTATTCTCAGCCATAAAAAAAGTCCAACCAGGTGAGACGATTATCATTATGCCTGGCACTTATACCTTTAATGGGAGAAGTATTCCTATTACTCAACATGGCAAAGCGACCGCTCCCATTACTTTAAAAAGTAGTCGTTTAGGATCGGTAAAACTGAAATTTAATTTATCAGAAGGCTTTCACGTCAAAGCAGCTCACTGGATTTTTGAAAATCTAGATATTCAGGGGACTTGTAGCCATGATAGTTATTGTGAACACGCATTTCATGTTGTGGGTAAAGCAAAATACTTTGTATTGAAAAACAATATCATCCATGACTTTAACGCTGCAATTAAAGTTAATGGTGTCAATATTTCAGGGCAAGCTCAATTTCCAGACAACGGTGTTATTGAGAAAAATACTTTTTACAACAAACATCACAGACAAACAGCCAACCCGGTTACTTTACTTAATATCAATAGTGTTAATAACTGGCGAGTACGTGGCAACCTGATTTCTGATTTTTCCAAAGCAAAAGGAGACCATACCAGCTATGGCACTTTCATGAAAGGCAATGGCAAAAATGGCATATTTGAAAACAATTTAATTATTTGCGAAAGGAATCTTCCTCCCAATGAAGGCATTAGAATTGGTCTGTCTTTTGGAGGCGGGGGCACAGGTAAAAGTTATTGCCGAAATCAAGACTGCAGCACCGAATTTAGCAATGGCATCATCCGTAACAATATCATCATGCATTGTTCACATGATGTGGGTATCTATCTTAATAAAGCCAAGAACACTCAGATATATAATAATCTGATATTTAATACACTCGGTATTGATGTCCGCTATAGCACTTCAAGTGCAACAATACACAACAATATCATTTCAGGCCGCATTAAAAACCGTAACGAAGCAAGCCATTTCGCCAGTCATAATATAATTGATTACAATTGTTTATCAAGTTCACGCGACTTCTCTGATTGCTCATTTTTTTCCTGGTTTCGGGATTTGAACGCTGCTGACTTAATTTTAGTTAATGGAGAAGAGATCCTAGCTCAAGGCAAAAAGATTAAATCACTGACAACAGACTTCTGCACCAACAAACGTTCAGAGAATATAGATATAGGTCCGATTCAGTATAGTAATAATCAACTTTGCACACCTAACAACATGGAAATTAAAGTTTCAAAACCCAAACCGCAGTCTGCTGATTCTTCGGGCTACTAACAAGCACAATCAAACGATGCTTTACATCATATTCCATACTGTAATTCATACCAATTTTATATGGAAAATCAGCGCCCTCAACCTTCTGCCATTGATCTAAAGCATAATCGTAGAGCCATGTCTGTGCCAGCTCATCACCATCAATAAGAGCAACAGCTTTTGCGATGCCTTTATGAAAAGCCATTGGCACTGATTGTCCGACTGGAGGACGCAGATTTTTTGTCAGCATTTCTTTAGTTGCTTTATCACCAACAGCATAAGTATGAACAGTATTGTTCATTTTATTGCCACCATACAGAATAAAAACATCATTAACTGAATCATAGACGGCATTAGTATGGTATTGGTCAATCGACTTTCTTGCGACTTTCTTCCAGCCCAGCCCCTCGTTCCATTCAAAAACGCCATTAGGTCGAAACCCAGTAATACTGCCGGTATCTGAATTATAGGCAATGGCATAAGGAAAAAACAGTATGCTTTTCCCTTCAAGTGCTTGCCATTGTCTGTTTAAAATATCGTACTGCCATGTAGGGTGTTTTTTTATCAGTTTCCATTTAGATGCCAGTCTTTGCCCGTACTTTTCTGGCCTCATATGTTCAGGATAACTGGCTACAAACAGTTTATTTCGCAACGCATCAAATACTATTGCCGCAAAGGTATGCATGGCCCAGGGATGGTTTTGTTTTTCTCCAGCCACTGGAATGCCCGCAGCATTCACGGTATATGTTTCAGGCAAATCGGCGGGATACGCTTCAATCCATTGCAAAGTATTTAAATCAAACGAATAAATTGTATTATTCCAGTCCGTCCCATGTGTATTACTGCCAAACAACATTAACCTGCTTCTCAGTTGATCATAGGCACTCCCTGCATGTGCCTGACGAACGAAATGGACACGATCATCAGCTCTTTGTTGATGAATCTTAAGCCACTGCCCTTTTGGTAAAGATTCAAAATCGTTATAATCTAGCGGATAAACGTCCGTTTTATCAATATCACCCAAAAACCACTGTTTAACTATGGGCCAACGCCAATGAGATGTTACTCGTTCGCTCACAAAATAAACGGCTACTACTATAATTAAGCAATGAGCTAGAATACTTGTACTAATAAAGTAACTGTTAAATAGATTTTTTAACTTCATATACCACATCCAAAATATTCTACTGGCATTTAAAAATGACGAATCTCTTACACAAAATTATAGAAAAATCAGCCAGCATTCAACCAGATGTTGTCGCTATCTCTCATAAAAAATCAACATGGAGCTACAGTCAACTATTTGAGCAGACACAAACAATGGCACAGGCTCTGCTTGGCATTCATTTAAAACATCAACAACGTGTTGCCATTTATTTACCTAAGCAAATAGAATCAGTGACTAGTTTTTTTTCCATCTGTCAGGCTGGTGGCGTTTTTGTTCCGGTTAATCCAGTGCTTAAAGCACCTCAAGTCTGTCACATTTTAAATGATTGTAATGTACAAGTATTAATCACATCAAAAAGTCGTTTTCAAAGTCTCTCCACACAATTAGAAAACTGTCCCGATCTACATACGATTATACTCGTTGACAATCAACTGCCTGATGACAATATTTATCCAGAAAAACGCCTATTAGGGTGGCAAGATTTTCTTGACCATGCTGATAATCAAGCAATGCCTACACTGATTGATACCCACATGGCTGCCATACTTTATACATCGGGAAGTACAGGCAAACCCAAAGGTGTTGTACTTTCACACATTAATATAGTCGCTGGGGCGGATAGCGTTGCTGAATACCTGAATATCACTGCCAAAGATAAAATACTCGCTGTACTCCCCTTTAGTTTTGACTATGGTCTAAACCAACTCACTAGTGCTCTATTAAAAGGTGCAAGCTGTGTATTACTAGACTATTTATTACCTAGAGACGTTATAAAAGCACTGGATACCCACAAAATCACGGGGTTAGCCGCTGTTCCACCATTATGGGCACAATTAACCAACATTGAGTGGCCAGAAACTGTTAATCAACACTTACGCTATATGACCAATTCTGGTGGAAAAATGCCAAAAAGCGTACTAGATACTATTCGGGCTAAAGTACCTGACAGTCAATTTTATCTGATGTATGGTCTGACTGAAGCCTTTCGTTCAACCTATCTCCCTCCCGAACAACTAGAACAGCGCCCTGACTCAATGGGGAAAGCCATTCCCAATGCTGAAGTATTGGTTGTCAGAGAAGATGGCAGTCTTTGTGCCCCACATGAACCAGGTGAGTTAGTACACCGTGGAACTTTAGTTGCCATGGGATACTGGAACGACCCGGAAAAAACAGCCGAACGCTTTAAGCCTGCACCCACTCAATTTAAAGAACTTCCTATAACAGAAATAGCGGTCTGGTCTGGTGACCAAGTCAGCATGGATGAACAAGGTTATTTATATTTTGTTGGTCGCAAAGATGATATGTTAAAAACATCAGGCTATCGTGTCAGCCCAACTGAAATAGAAGAAATTATATACAGTTCGGGATTAGTAAAGGAAGCGGCTGCAATTGGTCTTCCTGATGATACCTTAGGCCATGCAATTGTTGTTATTGTCAGCACAGAAAATCATCATCAGTTTAATCAAGATGAACTCATGGCTTTATGTCGATCACAGCTAGCAAACTTTATGATTCCTGCTAAAATTATTGCATTAAATGAATTACCAAAAAATCCAAATGGAAAAATTGATAGAAAGGTTTTAAGCTCTCAATTTGCTAATATTCTTAATCCTACACGTTAATTAACCGGATTTCTCGACAGACATAATTATTAGATATCATGAGTAAAATACCACCTCAGCACGACACCAGCCATTCATTCCCCACTCATGATAATGAAATTTTGATCGGTGGCACAAAAATATCACAACTTGCTCAGCGTATTGGGCAAACCCCATTTTATGCCTATGACCGACAACGCCTTAACCAGCGCATCAGTGATTTACGCCAACAAATGCCGGCAGATTTAAAAATACACTATGCAATAAAAGCCAATCCCATGCCGGCATTAGTTCAGCATATGTCAACACTAGTTGATGGCTTTGACCTTGCCTCTGCAAAAGAAATGCAGAATGCACTTAATACGCCCATGCCCGCTCAACACATCAGCATGGCAGGCCCAGGAAAACGCCCTGAAGAATTAAGCCAGGCTATCGCTGCAGGTATTACAATTCATGTTGAATCAGCCAATGAATTAGAATCTATCGCTGTTATTTCACAAAAAACAGGCCTTCAGGCGCATGTTGCTATTCGCATAAACCCCGCCTTTGAGCTTAAGGCATCTGGAATGAAAATGGGCGGAGGACCCAAACAGTTTGGTATTGATGAAGAACAACTTCCCACTATTTTGCAACGCCTTAAAGTGCTTGATTTAGATTTCATTGGATTTCATATCTATAGTGGATCGCAAAACCTTAAAGCCGATTCGATTATAGATGCACAGCAAAAAAGTTTATTATTAGCTGACAAGCTTTCTGAGCATTGCAGCAGTCCAATTAAAAAACTAAATATTGGCGGTGGTTATGGTATTCCGTATTTCCCCGGGGAAGTTTCCTTAAACACTCAACAAGTGGGTGATGCTCTAGAAATTGCCATGAACAATTTCAAAACCAATCAGCCTGATACTGAAGTTATTATTGAGCTGGGACGTTATCTTGTTGGTGAAGCTGGTTTGTATGTTTGTCAGGTTATAGATAAAAAAATATCCCGAGGACAATGCTATCTTGTTGTGAATGGTGGCTTACATCATCACCTTGCTGCTTCCGGAAATTTTGGCCAGGTAATACGCAAAAACTATCCTGTTTCTATTGCAAATAAAATGCAGCAAACAGAAATTGAAACCGTCAATATCGTTGGGCCTTTATGTACACCTCTTGATATTCTTGCGAATAAAATGTCATTACCCCAAGCGGAAATAGGTGACTATGTTGCGGTTCATCAATCAGGCGCTTATGGTTATACTGCTAGCCCCCATCAGTTTTTAAGCCAACCTGAATGTGTAGAAGTGTTAATATAGATTTAACTGTTTAGATTAAAATATTTACTGGACTGATCATTCATATTCACAAAAGCATCTTTAAATTTTAATGCAAGCATATTAATCTCATTTCATGAAATCAATAAATACTAATCGCGTTATTGTTCCAGCTTATCTTGTTTCAATTCTATTATTTTCCATTATTGTTTTTTTTGATACCTGGGAATCAATGGTTAGTATCTGGATCCGTTCTGAAACATTCACTCATGGGTTTATTGTCATTCCAATCAGTCTTTGGTTGATCTGGAGCAAGAAGGAAATTCACGCATACTTACAGCCCTCTTCTGCCAGCTTTTTGGGTTTAAGTTTTCTTATTTTCAATGGCTTTATCTGGTTTTTATCTTCAATAACCCAAACATTAGTTATTCAACAATACACTTTGATTGGAATGCTAATTGGCAGTATCTGGTTTTATCTAGGCAACGCCACCACAAAAAAGATAATTTTCCCTCTGGCTTTCTTATATCTGATGGTTCCAGTGGGAGAAGCTTTATTACCTTATTTAATGGGCTATACTGCTAATTTTACCATTGCCTTACTTCGCCTAACAGGTATTACAGTCTATAGGGAAGGCATGCATTTCTCATTGGTCAGTGGTCAGTGGTCAGTAGTTGAAGCTTGTAGTGGCTTACGCTATCTTCTGGCTTCGATCACACTCGGCACAATCTATGCCTACATTACCTATAACAAATTATATAAACGAGCCATATTTATCTTTTTATCCATCGTTATCCCCATTATTGCTAATGGGTTTCGCGCTTATATGATTGTGATGATTGGCCACCTAAGCAACATGGAATTGGCCGTTGGAATTGATCACCTAATTTATGGTGCTGTCTTTTTTGCCATTATCATATTCATGATGTTTTATGTTGGTTCATTTTGGAGAGACCCTTCACCTGAAGCCAATGGATCGTCTCATACCAAAACACAATCGACCACCTATAATCTAAAACAAAATAGCATGATAGGTATTGTTCTATTGCTAAGCCTTAGCTCCTGGCCTTTTTTAAACAATTTATTGCAATCCCGATACCACCCACAAACTAACATTCCAGAATGGCCTGTATTAACCCAAAACCCGCAGTGGCAAGAAGTAAAAACGCCCAATTGGAGCTGGAAACCAAAGTTTGATGGTGTTGTCACAGAATCACTCAGATACTTTAAAAAGCAGGACACTATTCTAGGAATATATCAGGCAAATTTTGGTGATGAACAACAAGGAACTGAGTTAGTTAATACACAAAATGTATTAATTCGCCTGAAGCAAAGAAAAAAATGGCACTATATCGAACAGTCAGACTTTAAATTCGAAGCAATTGATAGCCCTGTAGATTACGCAGTTATTAGAAACAATCGACTCGCTGAAGATATCGTGACTATAAAGTGGTATCAAATAGGCCCTTATATTACGAACAATATTTACCTGGCAAAAATATATCAGTTACTTAAACATTTGACATTAAATACAAATCCTGAAATCTACAATGTTATTTTTACCAAGTCTCCTAACAAAAACCAAATTGACCAAGGTAATATGCCTAAATGGATAAATTCTATCTTAAGCAAAAAACAGTAAACAACTTAATTAAAAAGCTTAGAGAATTTGCTTACTTTAAATAGAAGACCATCGTTATGAGCGCACGTAAATCCATTTTAAATTCATTCATAGGAAAATACCTGAACATGGCCGTTCAGATATTTTCTGGAATTATTATTGCCAGACTATTACTTCCTGAAGAAATGGGGGTGTTTTCTGTTGCAGCTGCGGTCCTTGGCTTTGTTCATATGTTTAGAGACTTTGGTATTAACAGCTATATAGTACAAGAAAAAGAACTAACAGATTCTCGCCTCCGTGCCGCCTTTACACTGAACCTATTTATTTCATGGAGCTTAGGTGTTGCAGTTTATTTCAGCAGCCCTTTTGCTGCTCAATTCTATGAAACCCAAGGGATTATGGAGGTATTAAAGATCACATCGCTGATTTTTTTCCTAATCCCTTTCGGTGCCATTTCAGTTGCAATGCTTCAACGCAATATGCAATTTGGTAAACTCAACATCATCAATCTTTCTGGTAGTCTTTCTGGCGCCATTGTCAGTATATACTGCGCTTATTTAGGCTTTAGTTATATTAGCCTTGCCTGGGGTACACTAGCAAACTCTACTGTATCTATCTTAGTTGTTCAGTTTTTCCGTCATCCTGTTACTTTATACCCATCCTTCAAAGATATAAGAAAAGTACTGGGTTATGGTTCAATTACCAGCATCACACATCTCGTTGACTATTTAGGGTCATCTGCCCCTGATCTGATCTTAGGAAAAATACTGACTATGTCTGATGTTGGTATTTTTGGACGAGCAACTGGACTCATCAGCCTGGTTCAAAGACTCATTATTAGTGCAATCAAACCTGTATTACTGCCATATTTATCAAATATCCAGGATTCAAAAGAGCAACTCAAAACACAGTATCTATATGCTACTGACCTCATGATAGGTCTTGCCTGGCCAGCCCTAGGCTTCTTAATAGTAAAATCCGCTCTAATTATTGAAGTTTTATATGGTTCTAACTGGCTAGCCGCTGTTCCTTTGGTGAAAATCCTGGGTATGGCATATTTTTTTATTATCTTTACCAGCCTATCAGATGAACTATTTAAATCCAGCGGACAAATTAAAACATTCGCGAAAATCACTTTTGTTATTACCCCTTTGGGTTTTCTAGCTGTTTTAATGTCCGCCCCCTATGGCTTAACAAATGTTGCTCTTGCTCTTGCATGTATACCTGTTATTAAAGTATTAATCACAACGTTTTTTATTAAGCGCCAATACAAGATTCAATACCGACTATACTTGCCTATAGCTTGGAGAAATGGCTTATTAACCAGTTTCCCTTTATGTATGGTCTATTTATTTAACAGTCATTATTCAATTACTCCAATGGCCATAGACCTTTTATCTACTGCTGCTACATTTAGTGTTGTATGGCTTATAACAATTTTTCTACTTAATCATCCTTTAAGTATTGAACTTAAAAAAGCTCTTAAACGATCACCTACCAAGCATGCTTAAATTCTAACCCAGTTAAATAAGCTAGCCCTTTTTAAAAAACCAAACTTTATGCATGAACATTTTATTTGCTACAAATAACTTTTATATTCCTCAAAGTGCAGGTGGTTCTGAATCATCAACACATGACTTATGTAATTTACTGAATCAAAGACAAATAAAATGTGCCGTTCTTTCTGATCTTAAATCAGAGGGCATGACCTACTTAAAAAACCGCGTTAAAGCTAAAGTTTTATCAAAAAACTTCCCAAGCGATAACTTTCTTGGATATCCTGTCTATCGTGGCTGGGATCCATCACTGGGAGTCAAAGAGGTTGTTAATTCATTTAAACCAGACTTTGCTGTTATTCAAGCGGGAAAACCCATTTTATTAGCAGATGAATTTATTAAAAATAATATTAAAACTATCATTTATTTAAGAGATGTTGAGTTTCACAATCATGGTGGGACCTATACCTCTAATCCATTATTAAATTTTATTGCCAACTCAGAATTTACTGCAAAAACATTTAAAGAAGCTTTTAATATACAAGCCAAGGTTATAACTCCGATTGTTAATACAGATAACTATCGAGTTAACTCTAATAAAGAAAAGGTTGTTTTCATTTGCCCCTCCCCTTTGAAAGGTGTTGAGCTTGCTTTTCAATTGGCTGAAAAAAATCCATCTATTCCTTTTTTATTTGTTGAATCTTGGTATATTCCTGATGAGCAAAAAAAAATTTACAAAGACAGAGCAGAGAAATATCAAAATATTGAATGGTTAGAAAAACAACAAGATATGCAACCTATTTATTCACAAGCAAAAATCATGTTGGTACCTAGCTTATGTAGAGAAGCATGGGGACGAATTCCAACTGAATCTCAAGTTAGCGGAATTCCAACACTTGCTAGTAATAGAGGCGGACTGCCCGAGTCAGTTGGTGAAGGCGGCATAACTCTTGACCCCGAAAATAATTTTGGCGAATGGAATATGTATTTAAATAAACTTTGGTTTAATGAAGGTTTCTATGACATTCAAAGTGAAAAAGCATATAAATATTCACAACGTAAACAAATCCAGTCTAACTCTCTTATATCTAAATTTATAAATTACCTTCATACACTGTAGGATATTCTGCTTAGTTAATACAACCATAGTACGCCCACCCGTTTGATAAAAAAAGTCCCAGTTTTGATATTGAAAAACACATATAACTAAAAATTGAGAAAAGGGATACTTGCTAAATAAAGGGGTATCACTAACCTAAATAAACATAGGTGAATATTTATGAGATTAAACTATTTCGATTATTTTAGAGCAATAGCAATTGTATTTATTGTTGCTGGACACTCATTTACCCCTTGGGCAATTGATTCATTCCCTGAAATGGTTATTGCTAACTTGATTACCGGAGGGACCGCACTTTTTGTATTTATTTCTGGTTTTTTCTTTCATCATGTTTTTTATAGCAATTTTCACTATAAAAAATTTATCATTAAAAAGTCAAAAAAAATATTTTTACCCTATGTCGTTTTGACTATCATTGGTTTTTTTTTAATTGTGGTTTATTTAAAAAAACCACATCCAATGCTCACTAATGATCTTAATTCCAGCTATGACATTTGTATTTTATTTTTTCAATATTTGCTGACAGGTCGAACATTAACAGCTTATTGGTATATTCCATTTATAATGGTAATCTTTATAATTTCCCCAGTCTTTATTAAATACATATCATTATCAATACAAAAACAAATTTATATATTTATATTTATGTTATGTATTTCAATGTTAGTTCATCGCCCAGTGTCAGGCCTTTCCCCCTTACATTCAGTCATTTATTTTTCACCTATTTATCTCTTAGGGATAATTTTTTCTCTTAAACAAGCTGAGGTATTAAAATACATAAAAAATAAATCACTTCTTTTAGCCATATTAGTGCTTGTAACGTCATTAGCACAGGTTATTATTTATGATTCATACAGTAATTTTCATAAAGCAGACATATTCTCATATAATGGGATAGATATTATAATAATCCAAAAAATATTTATGATATTTTTTTTCTTGTCAGTGTTAATAAAAATAGATCATAAAGAAATTCCATTTTTAAAATATATCGCATCAATTAGTTTTGCAATTTATTTTTTACACCCTTATATTTTATTCTTTTTATCATACTCTACTGTTATTAAATACATTAACTTCCTTCCTGGACTTGCAATATTTTTTATAAAAACTTTTTTCACCATTATAATAAGTATAGTTGCAGCTATACTATTGAAGAAAGTATTGCATAAAAAAAGTGCCTATATTATTGGTTGGTAACAACCCTTTAATCTATTAAATAACAATGAATATTAAAATTTCTGTCGCTATTCCAACTTATAACAGGGCTGACTATTTAAAAGAGGCGCTGGATTCAATTCTTAGTCAAACATATCTGCCAAATGAAATTATTGTAGTTGATGATGGCTCAACTGATCATACTGCAGAGATCATTGCTAGCTACGGCACTCAAATCAAATCAATTAAAATCAAAAATTCTGGGGCTGCTATTGCCCGAAAAACAGCTGCTGAAGCTTCAGTGTACCCATGGCTGGCCTTTTGCGACAGTGATGATGTCTGGCTGCCCAATCATTTGCAACGCCGTGTTAGCTTATTAAAAAAACATCCAGAAGTTGCTTTTAGCTTTTCTGATTCACTTTCATTTGGACCTGCCGCCACTTCAGGTAAGTCTATTTACACAGATGCTCCTATCAATTGGTGGTCCCAATTTGATTCGGTTAAAAAAGAGCATTATTTACTGATGGGCAAAAATGCTTATATTCCTTTTTTAAAATTCAACCCAGCTTGGCCAACAACTACAATTTTAACTCGCGCCCTTTATGATAAAATCGGAGGGATAGACCCTCGCTATTCAAGAATGGCAGCTGAAGATGCCGATATGACTAGAAAAGCCATATTGCAAGGGAATGTTTTATGTGATTTAACTATTACCGCAAAGCAAAGGCGGCATAGTGGCAATATATCGGCTCAGGTACTGCAAAACTTTCTTGGTAAATGTCAAATTCTGCAAAACCATATTTCACTGAATATAGCCCCCGAAACATTACATCCAGCTATTACAGCTGAAATCAATAATACTCTGAAAGAAGCCTATTTAGCTGCTTATTTTTCTCAAGATATTCAGCAGGCAAAAACTATTGCTTCTAAGTTAGGCTGGGGTAATTTATCAATTAAAGATAAACTACGTTTCTTATACTTATTAATTCAACGAAAAGGCTAATGAATACTTTTATAGATGCCGTTAAATATAACCCAGTCACTGCTTTCCTGTTTAGACAGTATTATCGTTTTCGTTGCAACAAACTAAAAAATATTATTTTTGTAGCAACAACAGGACGAAGTGGAACAATGACTTTAGTTGATATATTTAATTATATCCCTCACTGTAAAGCAGAACATGAACCCTATCCGGTTATGTTTGATTCAGTCTTAAAAGCAAAAGCAAAAGGTAATGAGAAACTTGTTCATGCCATGTACTGGCATATTAAATCAGTCAATCTTTGGCGTGCCGCTGCGGGCTATCAACATTATTTTGAATCTAACCACCTATTTATCAAAACCTATATTGACTATGCAATTAAGGATTTTGCAGATAAAGCGGTTGTTATACATTTAACCCGGGACCCTATAAAAGTTGCCAACTCTATCTATGCTTTACAAGATTTCCCTGGTACTGAAGAAGGCAATAAATGGTGGCTAGACTATACAGCTCAGGATAACCTGATTCAAATATCTGAGTATCTGGATAAAGACCCAGAATTTAAACACCCTTTTTACAAAGGTTTGTGGTATTGGTATGAAATTGAAGCGCGAGTAAAAAACTGGAAACAACGTTTACCCGATGTACGATTTATTGAGTTTAAAACTGAAGATTTTAATGACCAGGAAAAAACCTTCCAATTATTGTCCGACCTAAATATTGACTTTGATCCCCAAAAATTATCAACTCAAGTCAGTACACAGTCTAATACACGACCTCATCAAAAAATTGCCAGCCCCTTGCCTATAGAAACAGCAGAAAAAATGGATAATGAATTTAAAACTTTATTAAAAAAACTTGGATATTCTTTATAAATGTTTGGTACATACAGGACTATTTTAGCTATTTTTGTTGTTATAGGTCATTTAGGCCATGCCCCTTTTATAGGTACTTATTCAGTCTTTGGTTTTTATATATTAAGTGGTTATCTCATGACTCGAATCATGAAAAAATCATACGGATATACCATACCAGGTGTTTTCCGATACCTAACAAACCGCTTTCTTAGAATTTATCCTATTTATTGGATATCCATATTATTTTCATTAATTCTAATATTAAATGTCTCCGAAGAATCAATTAAAACAGTTAGTCCATACATCTACCTTCCAATAAATTTTGAAAGTATACTTAGAAATATATCCATTGTTTTTTCAGTTCATAGCGAACCAAGACTAACCCCTCCCTCCTGGGCATTAACCGTTGAGATTTTTTATTACGTACTGATTGCTTCTGGTATATCAAAAAACAAATATTTGACATTACTCTGGTTTTTAGCAAGTTGCTTATATTCCTCTTACTTATTAATAGGTGATGCGAGTTTCAGTTATAGATACTTTACCATTCCAGCAGCATCACTTCCCTTTTCTCTAGGCGCTCTTCTTTTTTACATTGAACCAAACCCTTTAGCTAAAAAGAATTATCTAAAAATAATAATATTATCAATACTCATCATTTCGAATTACTTTATATCATTATTTTTTAATGTATTGGAATCATTTGGTTTTTATATCAATTTATTTCTATCTGCAAACATTATTTTTACCCTGTCCCATATAAAAACAAAAAATAAGTTATTAAAAAAATATGACTTACTGATAGGGAACTTAAGCTACCCAATTTATTTAGTTCATTATCAATGTGGAATATTATCCTTACTGATTTTTTCATATTTAAATTTTGACATAGAAAAAGGAAGTAATATTTTTGTACTATCCAGCTTAATCATTTGCCTGTTACTCTCACATTTAATTGCCATCTTCATTGAAAATAAAATTGAAGACTTAAGAAACAAAGTCAGACCACCGCGGATTACCCCATGAACTCAATATCAAAACCACCTTACCGAGTCTTAATTTTAGATGCTGACTTTGTGGCGGCTCTAACCATTTTACGTTCGCTAAGCCGACAAGGTATTTATTGTGATATTGCCAGTGCAATCAGTAAACCTCTATGCCAATCCTCAAGACATGCAAAATCTTTTTTTAAATACCCTGATCCTCTAGTTAAAACGGATGATTTTGTAAATTTCATTGCTAACTTATTACAAGAAAATCAATACGATCTTGTCATTCCTGTTACTGAACGTTCTCTTATTCCGCTATCAGAGTCAAACAAACTTGAACCTTGGCGAAATCAACTAGCTATTGCTGAAAAGAATAGTCTTGCTCAAGTTTTGGACAAATCAAAAACACTTGAACTTGCAAAAACTTTAGATATATCAATTCCTTTCAGTCACCCTGTATCGACTATGCAGGAGGTTGAATCATTAGCAGATAAACTTGACTATCCCGTTGTACTAAAACCTGGCCAATCAATTCCTAATGCCAGTCAACGTAAACAATTAAGTGTTTGTTATGCACACACACCAAAAGAATTACTTCACCGAAGTAAAGAATTGTTACCCTTTTGTCAGTTACTTATCCAGCAATATGCCCAAGGGATAGGCACTGGAATTGAACTACTAGCCAATCAAGGGGAAATTGTTTATGCCTTTCAGCATCAACGCATACATGAATTACCGTTAAGTGGTGGTGGAAGTTGTTTACGTAAAAGCATTACTGTTGACCCTGTTTTATTACAAGCATCTGAAAAACTCATTTCAGCTCTGAATTGGCATGGTGTCGCCATGGTCGAATTTAAATGGCAACCCGAAACAAAACAATACTGGTTAATGGAGATTAATGGACGCTTTTGGGGATCATTACCTTTAGCTGATGCTGCAGGAGCCGATTTTCCAAAAATGCTTTTTGATTTATTAGTTTTAAATCAACTACCAGAAACCAGATTGTATAAAGAAAATATCTATTGCCGAAAACTATCTGCAGATTTGTATTGGTTAGAACAGGTTTTACGTCAATCAGATGATCCTCGTCTATTTAGCTACCCCGATAAAAAGAAAATTCTGAGCGACCTGCTTCTAGGACTGCATCCAACAAAACATTTCTTTGATGTTCAATCATTTAATGATCCCATACCGGGATTATTAGATTTGTTTAATATTCTGAAAAAAAACACGCTTCGTATTTCTGAATTAATGAGTGCAAAAGCCTTAGTTAAATATCATGGATCAAAGTTTGTACAAAAGCGTTTAATCAAGAAAGTAAAGCAATCGAATACAATTTTATTTTTATGTTATGGCAATATTAACCGTAGCGCATTAGCTGAGGCTATAGCAGAACAATCCGGAACTAAAAATACAAAAGTTATATTCCATTCTGCTGGCTTCCATAAACATGAAAACCGTCCTGCTGACTCCAATATGGTTAAAGTTGCAGATTCACACGGAGTAAATTTAAAAAACAGTCATTCAACAGCATTGACAACGGATATTGTCAATCAAAGTGATCTTATACTAGCAATGGAAGTGATACATTTAGAACGTTTAGCCAATGAATACCCAAACGCTAAACAGAAAGGCTATTTATTAGGCAGTTTTCGAGCAGTTAATTCGAATCAACAGGTAGAGATAAGCGACCCCTATAATAAAGAGATAGCTGTCTATGAAAAGATTTTTGAACGTATTAAGGGAGCAGTCAGTCATTTAATTTTACAACTAGAATAAAATAACTACCCCTCAACTTACACTAATTTAAATACTTATATCTAAAATTTAAACCGCAACCATAAAGTATACAGTGCCCATTTCCAGGCAGGCAAAGCGGCTAAAGCAGCACCTGAAAAAACTTTTGCCGCTATTATTTTTTTATCTGCCTTAAGTTCTTCAGTTAGCATTTTTTCTGTTACTGACAAACTTTTCTGTGCATAGCTTAGAGCCGGGGCACTTTCACAACTGACTAGAAGGTGTTGATACACACTAATTTCCAATAAGCGTTTATTTTGTTTATCAATCTGATTTGAAACTGATGTGGTTTGCCTTTTCTCTGGTGCAAAATGGGTCGCACAGATCTCAGGTCTAAATAAAATACCTTTTGCCTTGTCACAAATTCGAACAAACAAGTCGACATCTTCAGCAAAACGGGTATGAGGCCAAAAGCCCCCCAACTGTTCAAGCAAGATTCTATCAACAATTGTAATATTAAGATGTGCATAATCAGGATAAAGCAGTGTCTGAGAAGCGCTTAATGGGTACACCCCTTCAATTCCAATACTCTGTTGCTGTAAAGCAACATCACTCACTAAGGTCATTTGTTGATCAATAATGACCTTACCCTTATCATCTTTAATTTGCATACCCGAAAAATAAGCCTGGGCATTAGTTTTCTTTAGTGCTTCAGCAGCAATCTCTAAATGGTCATCACGATGCCAACAATCATCATCATCACAAAAAGTAACGTAGCTACCCGTTGCTTTTTCAAGCCCTATATTTCGTACCACTGAAGGTCCTGAACCCAAAGAGCCTGCACCATTCACTTCAAACCATTGGAAACGGCTATCATATTGTTTCAGTCGTTGTTGATGCTGCTGACGAATATCAGCATCTGAACCATCATCTAAAATGAGGACTTGATAATCACTAAAGCTTTGTTGAAATATAGCATCCAGACAAATTTGTAACTCTTGTCCGCGATCACGTGTAGGTACAACAATAGAAAAAAAAGGCTTATTTGTCATCGATTTAACCATGTTAAGACATTATTAATTAATTTTTCACGATCAATAGCTCGAGAAAATGTGTGATCAGCATCAGGCTCATCTATACGAGTTAATAGCGTTTTGTTAATGACTTCTTTCCAGCGTTCCGTAATATTCACTAATTCGTCAAATTCTTTACCAATCAAACTATAGCCACTCATAAATAACAGAACATCGCCTTCAAAACGAGCAAGTCCCTCACACATCTTTTCCTGATATGTTGTTAGTTCAGAGAAACCTTTATCATCATCTACTTTTTTATCAGTTTTTTGTTGTTGAGCACTTTGCCATAAATTTAAAAATGAAGCTATTGAAGCAAAAGGGTTAAATTTAAAACTAAAAAGTTTTAACCAAAAACTTTTTTGCATTAAACGCATTAAATAATAATGTTTAATATAGGTCCGTGCCTGAGTCATTTCATTACGAACCCATGGGTTTTGT
>Ga0209707_1000125_pt1 | contig 51929 bp, 38 predicted proteins | sample EN4Hudsemesocosm_FD_184630 | JGI IMG/M metagenome (GOLD analysis project Ga0209707, IMG submission 184630) | Methane-oxidizing microbial communities from mesocosms in the Hudson Canyon - EN4B Hudson Canyon (SPAdes) (version 2) | ecosystem: Environmental > Aquatic > Marine > Cold seeps | place... | reverse complement strand
GATTTTATTATTATTTTCTTTTACCTCAATAGTTGAACGATTAATGCCATTAATAAAGGGAATGTACTTTTTATTGGTTAAGCTCTCATTGTTACTATGGCACTTTAAAGCATTTAAAATTGATGCATGAGTGGATGGCAAATAAAACACCTGTTTTGCCCGAGATAAGCAAAAACCAGCAATTTTAGAATTAGCAATATCACCTTGAATAAGTTGAATAATATCAACATTAATTATTTCAGTGAGAATATAGAGAGAAAAATCTACACATGGCCCTGAAAAACCGATGATCTTGGCAAACCTCTTCAGTTTTATTAAATTAGCGATCAACGAACAAAAGAACACAAAATGCTTAATATAATAAAGAAAACCTGTTGTTTTATTTTGCAAGTAAATTGGAGAAAACAACGGAACAAAATGAACATTGCAACCACTCCATGAGCCTTTATCATTTGAAATTACCCATACTTCAACATCACAAGGTAAATCAGCGACAATTGTTTGCATCACTTTTTTAGATCCTCCTTTAAAGGGGACAGGATCATAAATCAATACTCGATTATTCATGACTTTTTCCCCATGACAGTTTCAAAGTAATGTACTTACAGGCTTTATTTAACAAAGCCAAAACTACAGTTTTAACATGCGATATAATAACTTGCGTTGTATTAAGATTGCTTTCACGTTGCATTAAGTTTTGATAAGCAAGATTAAAATCAACAAATTGCTGCTCTAGAGAGAATGCTTCAACTATATGTTTTTGTGCATTTTTCGCTAAAGTCATTCTTAAACTTGGTGTCTCAATTAATGACTTTATTGCGTTAACGAGCTCAAGAGTATTATTGGCGGGGACTAAAAGCGCATTTTCCTGATCAGTGTAAATCTCATTTATTCCTGAAATATTACTGGTAATGATTGGAAGCTTAGCTAGGCTCGCCTCGGCCAACGTTAGTCCAAAAACTTCCTCTGTTGGTACTGAAATAAAGCAGTCTGCTTTGCTTGAATAGTATTTAGCTACTTTATCCGTATCAGAAAAAAACTTAACGTTTGCATTTAAATTTAACTGGTTAACCATACTAATTAACGCGGTTTCTTCACTACCTGAGCCAACAATGGCTAGCTTTACTTCATAGGCGTCTTTTAACTGCTTTAAAGCATAGAGTAAGTTATGAACTGATTTCCTAGCGATTAATGAGCCAATATATAAAATAACAAAATCATTTTGCTTTGCAGATAATTCTGCTCGAATATCACACGGGTTATTGCAGAGCACTCGCTTTGGCTCAACTCCATTATAAATTACGCCTACTGATTGATTTCTAAATTCATCCTGTTTAAATAATTTAATAACTGACTGACTGACACCTATAATGTGGTCAACGCCGTGAAACAATAAGGTAAGCCGGTCTCTATACATATAACGTGCATGTAAATGAAGTAGTATTGGAGTACCTGAGAATTTGCAAATTGGAACCATCCATTGACAAGGGGCACCATTGTTACAATGCACCAATGCTATTTTGTATTCTTTTATTATTTTTTTAGCTTTAATTAGCAGCCGAAAAAATTGTCTGAAATTCCACCGAGGTAAGGTCCAGTATCCAAGGCAAACAAAATTATCAATAATAACTTCAATACCCAGCTCTAGCGCTCGGCTTCTTAATACTTTGCTATTACACCAAAGTATTGGATGGTAATTGTTTTCTTTAGCTGACTTAAGTAAGTCTAATAAAACAATTTCACTTCCTCTGATCCAGTTATCACCGTAATGAACATATAGAACCCGTGGCTTAATATCCGGTCTTCTTTCGATAGTATTAGACATATGCTCGCCCTCTTAGTTACTTAATATTACAGCCGGTTTGTTGGTTAAATTTTTCCTGAATATAACGATTTAAAGCGATAACTAAAGCCACTTGTAAATAAATTGGCCAGATAAAACCCTGAGTTAAAAATGTTCCAGAAACGATAAAACCAATAATGCCTGCGGGAGCAGCATTGATTGCTACTTTTAAACCTGGAGGATGATGGCCAACGTTGACTTTTTTCAACATCTTCAGTGACATTAATAACGTACTGACAATTAGAGAAACAAATAAGATAAATCCAACAAAACCTGATTCAGCCAATACACCAAACCAAGTAGAATGCACAGCGTGGTTTAAGCCATCCCAATGAGCACTATAAGAGAAGTAATTGTAATAAAAATTATTGATACCTACGCCGAAAACGGGGTTATCTAGTGCCATATTCCAAGCGGCTTCCCAAGCATACAGTCGACCCATAGCTGATTCGTCTATCCCTTGCTCTGATGCCCCTCCAGATGCTCTTTCACTGATCCCAGCAACGATAAATAAAATAACTATGGAAATTGCCCCAGTTGAAAATAACAATACTTTGGACCGAATACGGTTATAGGCAAACAAACTCGCCACAGCTAAAAATCCCAGCAATCCACCCCTACTTTGAGTGGCTAATAAAGCATAAAGCAAAATACAAAAAGTACTAAAACTAAACAAACGCTCAGTCTTAGAGAGTGATTTTTCTAGAAAAGTGGCTATTGCAAAAGCCATGGGATACAAAAGCACCAGAGCCAAATCATTTGGGTCACCAAGTAAAGAGCCAATATTTCTGCCAATAGTGACTCTGGTGCCTTCAACTAAACCAATACTATTAAATTTGTTAAACAATGCGACCAGCCCAACACATGCGCCAGAAAAAATAAATACACGGCTCGCCGTTATAAAGTGGCTTTCCTTACGCATCATCCAAGCTATAACAAAAGTCATTAATATTATTTTACTGTAAACGCCAGTCCATGCTTTTATAGCAACAGATACATTACTGGCAAAAGGAATCCCAAGGGTTACTAATAAAAAAAACACCATTAAAAAGCTAAACTGTGGACACCAGTAAGGATGAAGATTCTGGCTAATGGTTCCTCGTAATATAATTACAAACAATGCGGCTAACGCCAGTAATAAAGGCAACTTTAAAGGCTCTAAATATGGAAACACTTCATGAATACGAAAAAAAGAAAAAATAACAAAAGCTAAAACAATATAAAATGAAAAGTTTACTACCCCCCATAAAACAAATGGTATCAGCCCAACAATAATAAGAATTATCGGGTGTGGAAAAAAATATAGCGCTAATGTTGTTAGAATTAACATAAAGACCATATTCATCATATTTAGAGGTGCGTAAGTCATAAGCTCCCTTAATTAATTTGGCCAAACCAGGTGACAACAATTGCAGCGCTAATTGCTGAATATAAATATCCGAACTTGTAAGGAAGAAAGATCTTTTTTTGACTGTAATAATAAAAAAGTCCCATACGGATTGTATTAGCGACAACAAGCGAGGTAAGAGCTCCTTGAACCATAAATAGCGGTACTAATATAATGAGTAATATCCCACCTACTCCACAAGCGACTAAATTAATATTCATTTGAACTTGAGAGCTTTTTTCAACGAAACAACCAAGATTTAATAAATCTGACAGCATCTTTAATAATGTGCAAAGTAGTAACCAAGGTAAGATACCAATTGCTGCGTGATAACCTTGAGGTGTTAAATACTGAATTAAGAACGGGCCTAACAGGCCGATACCACCACATATAACAACTGAAATAATACCGCCGAGCACTGCAAAATGCGCATTGATGTCTTTTCCACCTTGTTCTTTCAATACAGAAAACCGCTTAGGAAACCACCATAATGTAAAGGGCTGGATTAGTAAGGTAGGTACTAAAGCGAACTTAATTGCTATCGCATATGCCGCAACCTCTGTGGCACCAAAATGCTCGGCAAGCAGCCACCTGTCCATACCTGATAAGGTAAACGTCGCTGCCCCCCCAATAAAAATAGGACCTGCATATTTAAGAATACTTTTTAGATTTTTTGTTGAAAAACTTAAGTAAGTTTCTTTTAATTGCATTACACATAAAATTATTGCTACAGCTACCGCAGATACAGCCCCTGCTGCTAAAATACTGGTGATACCCCACCCTTTGCTCAGCCAATAAAAGGTAAGTGAAACTTGCAATATTACTTTTAACATCGAAATAGTAAAAAACATCCCCGCTCGATCTGTAATCCTTAACCAAGCCAAAGGAATATTAATTAACCCTCCAACAGAAAGTGCTACGCCGAGTAAATAGAGTTCATTTTCTTCAATATATCCAGGTATATAAGGCAAAAAATCTTTAGAAAAGAAATGAAAAATCAAATATGAAACAAAAGCAATAATACCAGCTACTAGTAGACACTCAGAGGCATGGCGCTTCTTTTTATCAATATCATCAGCTAAGCCGACAAAACGATATAACGCTTCAACCAAACCGAAACCTAAAATAATAGAAACGATATTAGAAAACACCACAAGCACTTCAAGCCTTCCATAATCTGATGGCATTAAGTAACTGGTATAAATAGGCAACATAATTAATGAAATTCCTTTCATCAGAACAATACTCAAACCATATAATGCAGACTGATTTAACAAATTTTTATATCGACTATTTAGCATCTGAACCACCTATTAATGCTTTTTGGTAAACATTAAAAATTTGAGGAATAACAGCGCTACAGGAAAAGTTTTTTCTAATATGTGAAAAACTAAATAAGGACATTTCATTTCGCTGATGCTTTGTTAACGCTTGAGCAAGCTTAATTGATTCAATAAAGTCAGCTTCGTTATTTGGTTCAATTAACCAACCACTCAGGTTATTGATTACCACCGAAGAGATACCGCCAATATCAAAACTTATTACGGGAATTCCTCTAACAAGTGCTTCAATTGCAACGAGCGGTAAGCCTTCTTCTCTACTGGTAATACATAACAAATTTATCTTTGCCCAGAAGGGAGTCATGGAAGTAACGTGCCCCACTAATTCCACATTTCCTGTTGCATCAGCATTTATTTGGTCAAACATCGGGCCATCACCATATATTGAAAATGCGTACTGAGGTAACTGCTTGGCTAAGCGAAGAAAGATATCAGGTCCTTTTTCAAAACTTAATCGACCGACAAAAGCGATTTGAGTTGCAGGCGTGATTGCTTTATCTAACACAGAGGGGAGTTCAACAAAATTTTGGATTACGTCAGCAGTTAAATTAGCCGAATCTTTAATTTGTTCAGATACACAGATACAGGGGGTAAAATAAGCGGTAAGACTGTCAAGCCAGCGATATAGCCTAATTTTTAAATTGCCTTTCTCTCCTGAATGAAAAGTAGATACAACTGCCGTATTCGTTAATTTACAACAGATCCGTCCAATAATTCCTGCTTTATAACCATGAGTATGAACTAGGTCGACTTTCGATTTCTTTAATAACTTATATAAAGCTTTATGGCTACCATCTAATTTTACCAATACTGAACTAAGAAATTGTTCTGATTCAAAGACTGGGTGCCTACCGTAGTTAGTAAATAGAATAATTTGCACGCTATGACCTGATTCATGTATCCCCTTAGCAAGACTAGCCACATGAGTTTCAATACCTCCATAGCTTTTACTATCAATTAATAAAGCTATTTTAAGATTTTCTGTAATCATAAAAAACCTATAAATAAACGCACCATACTTTGATTTTGCATAAAGTAGGCCAATTTAAAATACGGTTTATTACACGATATAGGCTTATTTTATTAGCAGATATGCCTGTTTATTCGCAAATTGCACTGTAGGAGGATTTTTGCAAAGCATATTAATAAATTGAATTGGATCCAAGACATTCAATAAGGTTGGATTTTTGAACTAAAATAATAGAAGAAGGTAATTTTATTCAGCGACCATGGAGACATTGATGGAAGTAAGACTAATAATATCGTTATTACTTATTGTTTTGCCAAGTGTTATTTGGCTATTTATCAAACAGATTCACTCTCCTTGGTGGCTGGAAAATATTTTATCAACTTCCTTCATAATATTAGCTATTTATATTATTTTGATGTTAATGGTTATTTATTTTGTTCCAAATATTCATTATTTAAGTTATTTTTTAATTAACTTTATCTTAGCCCTTTTACTCAATAACACAGTAAATTTTAGTAACATTGACTGTACGAAACCTGTTATTTTTTTTCAATTCAACATGAAATATAGCGAAAAAGAACATCAACTAAATGAGTTGATAGAACACCTTATTTCTACCCCATACCATTTAATTACACTACAAGGAGTTAGCCGGCAGATAAAGAGGGAAATTGTCGACAAGTTAAGCCCACATTACCCGTATTTTATTCTTGGAGAACACGAGAGTCAGCAAGTTTATAGTGATCAACTTTTATTCAGTCAATATGGTTTTTCAAATATTAAGTATTATCCAGAGGGTCACAATTCATTTTTAATTACTAGCCAATGGAAGTTGCCTTTTAGTGACATTAAGTTACATACTCTGCACCCACCTTCGCCTAGAAGCGAAAAACTTTGGCAAACCCGAAACAAAACCTTATACCAATTGAAAGACTCACTTAAATCTTCACTGTTGAAAAACTCCTTGGTAACTGGAGATTTAAACCTTTCGGGCCATTCAGGTAGAATAGAATTATTAAAACAACAGATGAATACTGAAATTATCAATTCATGGCCAAACAACCTGTTTACTCCTAGTTTATTTGGCTTAGCAATTGATCATTTTTGGGTATCTAAGCCAGCAACTATTTGCTCTAGAGAACGTATTGATAAGTTCAGCTGGTCAGATCATTATGCAATAAAAACTCAAGTTGAATTTAAATAGTAAAAATAAAATAAATTGTGTAATCAAATAGATATATTAAATAAAACGATATCTCCTAGCCTATTTCTAAGTTTAGCCATTATCGTAGGGAAGATTCGATTAAGACGATAGGTTTCTCTGCGCAATTCATCCAACAGTGAAGGATTTATTTTATCATTGAGTATCGAACCAATTAAATTGACCTTTTTAAGCTTCAGCTTTTCAACACCTTCTTGAATCAAGCTTGCTGGGGTTGATCCTGCTTCAATTACCAACAATGCTCCCTCACACACTTCACAAATAATCTCAGCAGGTATATTACTTTGGTTTAGGGACGTCAAAGCCGAGGTGTCAAAGATGATACAATCAAAATCAGCTAACCAGCTTTTGATTGATTTTAGTAGTATATGACTTTCTCGATATTGTAAAACATCACGAATATTATTGGGTGCTGGCAGTAAGCTGTATCCTTTATCTTCAATAGCAATAATTTGATTGTCTGTCATTGGTTCGGTCAATGACAAACGTAGCTTTTCGGATAACACTGGATTAAAGGTATTCATTTCAACTAATAAAACTTTTTTACCTACAACTTGAGCTCTTTCAACTAATGCGTGAGCAACGGTAGTTTTCCCCTCTCCTGCTTTTGCAGAAGTAATCGCTAAGGTTTTGTAACCCGCACCAATTGTTTGATTATAAATAGCTTCTACTTCAGCATAATGCACTGGTAATTCTTGCATATTATAACCCCCCAACAATAGCAACAAGTGAAACTACACTAAGCATATCTTTGACATTATCCATAAAAACGTTCCAATTACTTTGGGATACGTCGGGTACAAAGATGGTATCACCAACCCGTACCAGTGGTAACTTAGTGAAGTCTGGTTGTTCAATAAACTGTTCTAAATCAAAAACTCGACTAACATTTTCCTCTGAACGGCTTCTCGAAATATTTACCACCATAATTTTTTCCAAATAAGCGGTTTGAGTAGGACCGCCTGATTCAGCTAAAATATCTAAAATGGTCATGTCTGAACTGAACTTGTAACGTCCTGGTTTTTCTACCGCGCCAATTATTCGCACCGTTTGTTCTTTTTTATTGTCAATCCATGGCTTATTTCTTTGCGGTACGTAGATAGTGTCACCTGACTTAACTCGGGGTAATAAAGTTTCATCGCCAGTTTCAAAGTACAAACCTAAATCAAGGGTACTTACTTTACTTTGAAACTGATTACGATGAGTAATTTTTATATTATGAATATCAGCATGTTGATTGGGCCCATCCGCAGCTGAAAGTATATCCAAAATGTGTAACTTATCACTAAAAGCATACCGACCTGGTTGTCCTACTTGCCCAAAAACGTAAATTGATGACTCTTGCGATTGACGTAACCATCGAGCCTTATTATCGATTACATCTCGTGGCCGCTCACTGATAATTATCGTATCTCCTGCCGCAACTTTAGGTAATAAAGAAAAATCGCCACCTTCAGTAATAAAGCTATCTAAATCAAAAGGCGGCATCCGTTTTGCCTGACCTTTCTTAAGTACTCTTACTTGAGACATGTCTGCGTCTTGAGTGGGACCGCCCGCATGGGCTAATATATCAAGGAAATTCATTTCATCTCCCCATTCATAGCGACCTGGTTTTTTCACTGCCCCGATGATTCTTATCGATCTATTGGGAGTTATTTTCAGCCAAGATTTTTCATTCATGTCTGTTTTTTCAGGCACGAAAATGGCGTCACCTGGAGATACTGTAGGAATGGAGGCTTGTGTTAAACCTTCTGTATAAGCTTGTAAGTCGAAGGCATCAACTTTTCCTGTTGTGCGTAAAATTCTAATTTTTCTCGACTCGGCAAAACGAGTAGGGCCACCGGCATTGGCTAAAATATCAAAAAACTTAGTTCCTGCTGGTGCTTCATATGCCCCCGGCTTAAAAACCTCGCCCATAACATAAACCGTTCGCAGGCCACTTTTAACTTCTTCCTCTTGAATAGGAATAAATAAGGTAGAGCCCGCGGTTATTTTTGGCATATGTGAGGCATCACCAGTATCGAGATATGTTTTTAAATCAAAAAGTTCAGGTGAGCCATTGTTAATAACGCGAATATGTTCAACGCCAGCATATCGTGTTACACCACCTGCTCTCATTAGCATATCAACAACAGTATTGCCCTTTTTAAAAGAAAACACACCGGGCTTAAGCACTTCACCAAAAACCTTAATCGCTGTTTCAGCTTCTGAGCCATCACCACTCGCCGATAAGGTTGCCGCATCAAAGTCCATTTGAACATTACCGATTAATGGCGAGGCGGGAACAAAAATAACATCTAGTGGCTCAAGGATAGGTAAAATAGAAAAATCCCCTGTATCTAAATATTTTTTATAATCAAAAATGGTTACCTTGCCTTGGCGATTTAACTGAATTCTGTCGAGTTGAGCTCCAGCTACTGCACCACCGGCTTTTTGAAGCGCCATTTGAATATTGCCTTCTTGAGGTAAATCGACCACCCCTGGGCTTTTAACAAAACCTAATACTTGTATAGGTACACGCCTCTCAATTAAATATACTTTAAAGTTATTAATGGCGCGATACTCTTTGCCCAATCGTTTGGCTAAATCTTCGTTCACTTGTATTAGCGTTTTACCAGCAATTGATACTTTACCTACTTCAGGTAAATGTAGCGTGCCATCGCGACTTACTTGGAAGCTGTTTTCAAAGTCTATTTCCCCTGGGATTTCAATTTGCAGAACATCACCTGAGCGAATTACAATTTCAGCTGATTGAGCATAACTGTTCATAACTATATAGGTCACTAATGTTATTAATAATTTAAACATGACTAACTCCCTATATAGCTTTTATTTCACTGGTATCTAAAACTAAGGTGATAGAGGTATAACGATTGAATACTCTTGAAACATCACTTTTCTCAACTTCTCTGATATTTCCTTCACCTTTATTTTGTATATTAATTTGTGAGGTTTTAATGCCCTTATCGGTAAAATACTTAGCCACACTTTGTGCTCGTTTTTTACTTAATTGATTATTATATTCTTCGCTTCCTTTACTGTCAGTATGACCGCTGATAAGTAACATTGAGTTTGGATAATACTTAATTAATTCAATCAGTTTATTGAGTGAAGGATAATATATTGCTTTAATTTCTTCTTGATCAAAATCATGCAAAGTTTCAGTAATTAGCAGATGATTTTTTTCTAACTTTATTGCTTCTACTTTTATCTTCTGTGTTATCGCTTTTACTGCTGTTTTTTCTATCGATGGCTTTTCAATCAATGCCTTTTCTATCAATGGAGTGTCACATTGATCATAACCGCCCTCCTCGTACCAACGTTTTAGTACAACTTTATTATTGGTAAAACCACAGCCTAATTGGCCATTGATATATTGATTGATACAACGAATCTTACGAACTTGTCGATCGAGATCAACCAAGGTAATAAAAGCGTCTTTTTCCATTCCCGCATTATGTTCTGCTGTTGCTCTAAGCAAATATAGATGTGCAATAGCTAATTGACCTGAGATACATCGTTTAGACTCTTGTTGCTCCAACAACAAGAGTTGCGACTGAGCGCTAGCAATATAAAGTTGCATTTGAGTTTTATCTAAAGTTCTCGAGGTTTCTGTACTAGCAACTATATTGTTACTGTAATCTACTGTATTGGAACTACAGCCTAGTAACATTATGACAGCACATAATGACAACAAGATAGGCTCGGTAATCATTAGCTGGCAACTTGCAGGTTAGGTGATGTTTCTAGGTAACAGTCGATACTTTGATAACAATTTATCGTGCTGTCTAGAAATAGCATTTGAAATAGCTCTAGCGGTTGCTGTGTTAACCCAGTAACACAAACGCTATAACCTTTAGCCACCATACGTTTATATAAAAAAACAATTGCTCCAATACCAGATGAGTCGATAAAAGGTACATCTTCGAGATCGAAAACAATGTTAGTGCTTAATTTACTGAACTTTTCTATATCATCTTTCATGATATTTACTGTATCTGCATCAAAGCTGCCATGGAGTTTAATAATAAAATCGTTATTGAGGCTGTAAGTTTCATTTAACATAACAGTTCCACCTTTTTAGTTAGTACTCCTTAAGGTTTTGCAAAGTTCAAGCCAGAATTAATATACAGAATTATCAACAACTTGCTTGTTTTATGTTTTTTTTGTTTTTATTGAGAGGCAAAATAGAATGCAAAATGCGAATGACAATTTCGGGATATGAAATACGAGTGCTAAATTTAAACAACTACTATTAATAAATACTGGTGATGGGTACTAATCGTGTGACTTATTGTTATTATCCTTTAATAAGCCCGAGTAACTGCTCTCGATAAAAGGGATGTTGATGCCTACCGTTAGTATCGGCGGGAAGATCTGCGATGGTATACGGCTTACATAAGTCAGTGATACGAGAAATACGATGGCGAGGAATAAGTGAATGAACCGTTTTTGTTAAGCCTAGCTTCTTAATGAACTTAAGTTGGTAATGTACGTCATCGTATTGGTTATTAAATTCATCTTCGACGTTAGCAATAAAATAAATTTTTAACTGAGTATTGTGGTTAATAATATCTATGACTTCATCCATTAATAGACTAGGTAAGGTACTGGTATAAAAACTTCCAGGACCAAGAAACAAAATATCAGCATTTTTCAAAGTATGTATAACTTCATCACTTGGTTTGACCACAGGGGTTAAGGCTAATTTTTTTATCTCTTGATTAGCATGTTCATCAACTTCAACTTCGCCAAAAAAACAATGCTCTTCACTATGACTTACAAGATGAGTTACCGTATCAGACATCGGGAGGATAGTTGCTTTAATACCGAGATATTCGCGCATCACCTTAACCGTTTCTGTAGGTCTTAGGCAAAGGGAGTCAACAGCACAAAACATTAAGTTTCCTAAACTATGCCCAGAGAGATCGCCTAACTTATCAAAACGATATTCAAATAAAAGTGTTTTAGTTGATGATTCATTGCTGAGTTTTGATAAACAATAACGAATATCTCCCCAGGAAATGGTATCGCAACTTTCTCTTAAACGCCCTGTAGAGCCGCCATTATCCGTTGTAGTGACAATGCCTGTTAATTTTACAAAATCAAAATCATTAATTGCTGATAACAGTTGCCCTAAGCCGTGTCCCCCACCAATACAAGTCACATTAATCTCTGTCATAGGCAAATCATCCTTATATTAAATGGCGTTATTGTCCACGTCCTAGCACAATAATAACTAGCGTTTAAAAAAATAGATAAATCCATTAATAGCCACCTATGTAGTTGAGGGTCTTTTGATCTTTCGAGTTCGAATTTTGTTCAATTAAGCGTCTTCTGATCACGGCACTTGTTATTATGCTTAGTCATTCTAAGGTCAAAACGAGCAACAAATAGCAGGAGTCGCTTAATGGAACCCGAAGGGCAGTGCTTTGTTGGCCATTTTTACTACGTTGTCATATGCTTAAGTAGAAAACTACATTACACACGCTCCGCCTTGTATAAATATTCAACAAAACGCTGCAAAAACGAATTCCAAAATTCAACAGGCCCTAGTAAATGATTACGAGTATGCAAAGTAATAAGCTTAGGTGAACAAAGTTATCATGTTTAATTATATCCCCTATATTTTAGTCCAAACTTTTTCTTGTAAACCAAAAATGTATTTTAAAGAGCCTTTTAAGGCGACCCAGTAACCATTAACTAAATAACAAATTAATTTTAATGCGTTTAGTTTTGGTGAAATATGAAATAGATTAATGAATATAACAAAGCTGTATAAAAAAACTTGGCAGACCAAAATCGGTACAAAAATCGAATAAATACTCGCAAGATAGATATTACAAACAAATATAAATACAAATATAAAGGGCATTATTGCTCTTAACGCTTTACCTGAAGCAAAATTTATCGCATTCCAGCCATACTTAGGTGATAACAAAGGTAATAAATAAACAAGTTGTTGAAAATTACCTGCAGCGATTCTTAAACGCCTAGTCATATCTTGCTCTAAATTAACTTGTTCAAGCTCGATGGCAACAACTCTAGGCTCATATATCACTCGATAACCCAACTTAATAACATTCATTGGAATCAAAAAATCGTCATTAATGGAATCCGCTGGAATCTCTTCATAACAAGATTTCCTAAGTGCATAAAAAGCACCATGAGCCCCAAGAACACTAGCAATAGAGCTTTCTCTTGATTTAATGTCAGATTGATATTTCCAATAACATTGCTCACCTGATGTTCCTTTTTGAATAAATTTATATCCTCCTGAAACAGCGCCAACCAAAGGGTTTTTAAAGTGACTATCTAACATCAATAAGCTATTAACAGGTAATAATGCCGAAACATCACTAAAAACAATATTTTCAAATTTTGCCACGGCGACACCATCTTTGAGCATTGCTACTTTGCCTCTATTTTCTTTAAAGTTTAAAAGTTGAACCTTTAAATCATGGCAGGAAAGTTCGGTCAATGTCTGCTGGGCAATATTGTGGGTTTCATCATTACAGCCATCACAAAGTAAAATAAACTCATAACGATCACTTGGATAGTCAATAAAACTCAAGTTTCTAATTTTGTCGGCAATAAATTTAGCTTCATTGAATGCTGGAATAATAATAGAAAATCGAGTCAGTTTTTTATCTTTTGCGCTAAAAAGATAATGGCGATTAATAATATTAGGTTTGTCGTTCTTTTTATTCTTAGTCACTATTTTTAGCATCACCGGATAAATAACATGATGGTAGATCACTAGAAACAGGGCTAAACAAAAGGTGTATATCAGTATAGTATTTAACATAACTTTCCCCTTAAATCAGATCGCGTTAATGAAATATATTGCTTAATCATATGGGTAATAGAACGTTGGTTTTCTATGAACCCTCTGGGTGAATGAGTACTATCTTGATTTAATGTATTTAATAGCGCTTGTGATAACAGTTTCGGGTTATTCGGCTGAACTATCCTACCCGTTTCACTACAAACTGCTTCCTTACAGCCTCCCACATCGGTTAATACAACGGGCACTCCGCAAGCTTGAGCTTCCATCGGCGACAAAGGAAGCCCTTCGTTACTTGAGGAAAGACAAAAAACATCAATTAAGGGGTAAAACGTTGTCATATCATCAACATGACCTAAAAAGAAAACTCTTCTATCCAAATTTAAATTAATAACTAATTGCTTTAAGTTTTTTTCTAAACTTCCGGTACCAGCGAGTAATAAACCAATATTACCGGGTAAATTGTGTAATGCTTTGATTAATACATCATGAGCTTTTACTGACTCTAACCTAGCAGCACAACCAATAAACTTAAGCTCAATAGGTAAACCCGCTTCTTTGAGTAATTTTTGTTTATTACCTGCCAAAGGTTTAAACTTAGTAATATCAACACCATTAGGAATGACTACTGGCTCCAATGATGGCATTAAACGATTAATTTGCTTGGCAACAAAATTAGCATCGGCAACATAGATAGGACGAACTAAAGCAATAAATAGTTTTTGTAATACCCTAGGTTTAATATTCGCTAAATGCCAAGCATCATGCTCTGTATGTATAATATGTTTAACACTGGCGAGTCTTGCTGCCATACCGCCATAGATCAATGGACCTATATGGTGGGTATGCACATACATAGGATTAATTTTTTTAAAAAAAGTGGTTAATTGGCTAAAAATATTTGCTTGCCAACCCGGCTTTTTGTCTAACATGTGGATGAAGTTTTTAACGCCATCAATATTATTCCAATAACATTTAACATTTTGTTTTTCTAAAGAAATAATGTGCACATCAAAAAAGGGCTGTGCAGCTCGCTGAAACTCTAAAGCAAAGCTTTCTATACCACCTGGTTTTAGGTGTTGTACAACATGAATAATGGCTGATTTCATCAGGTTTCTCCTAAATTTTCTTCGAAATAATGCGGGGTAGTCGAGTGATTACAGGGCTTAAAGTAATTAATTCCAACTGATGCCTTGCACGAATTGATGTATCAGTTAATTCAGCAAACAAAGCTAAACCGCAACCTAAACATATGCCTCCAATAATGCCAGCCAACAAAAACATAGACAGAGGAAAGTTTGTTGGAACACTTGGTTGGTATGGCTCATCGATTATTTTAATTCTTTCGGGTTGTTCAAACTTGCCAAGAGCACCGGTTATTTTTGCCTTTTCATAGCGGTAGAGTAAATCACTATATAAACCACGTTTGACCTTAAGATCTCTTTCTAGAGTTAACAACTTTCTTTCCATTTCCCCCGTTCCGGCAAGTGAAGATTGTAGTGCTTTTGTTTGTTTTTCAATGGAGTTAATCTCTTCTTTAATTTTCTCAACATCGCTGTCTGCAAGTTGTAATTCTTGCAATTGTGAGACTAATAATAAGTTTTGACTGTTATCAACTTCTCCCTCTTGCATGCTACTGGCAATTTCCCATAACCGATTTAAGTCGACCTCAGTTATCTTGTATGATGTTCTACTTTGAGACTCTCGTTCGTCTTCAAGCTGTGATAATTTTCTAAGGGCTGTTTCAACTTTGCTATGTTGGTCTGTGTAACGTGAGCGTAAAATGGCCAATTCGCTTTTAGTTTTAACTATACTTTGCTCAATTTCACTCATTACGGGATCAACTTGAGCGAGCCTAGTACGAATAGTTCTTTTAGCGGCAATCGCACCCGACAACTCAATTTTTTTCTCTTCGAGTAACATACTTAATTGACTAAAACGGTTGCTATTGGCGCTATAAAGTCTAGGCAAGTGTTCAGCATTGTATTGTTTGAAATTAGCTAATTTAAGCTCCGATGCTTGTAAGTCGGCTGTTTTTAATGATAATTGTGTCGTTAGGAATGATTCCGATGCATCGATTGCGGATAACTCTGGAGCTAAAAGCTTTTCTAAAAACCTAGCTCTGACCACCAATAGAATATCAACAATATTTTCAGGAGAGTCTGTTTTATAGACAAGCTTAACTAAATCCTTACCAATTAACTTTACTTTAAGTGCAGCAGATAACTCTTTCACTAATTGATCTTTTTTAAAGTCTGTCGACTTATCATCGATTAGCGCTAAATCTTGCGCAACATTAATTAGCGTATGTCGGCTATGGAGTAAGGTATCTAGGGTAGTCATTCTATTTTCTAAATCCGTTGATACGGATAAATCTTCAAGAAAGGGGTTCATTGTGGCACTTTCTTGTACCAATATGGTGGTATAAGCTTGCCAAGTTCTTGGTGCGATAAAACAAATGATGACGGCAATAATAGGTAATGTTATTACTGGAAATATAATTAAGTAGCGATGACGCCATATCGCTGACAAAATAAGATGAATATTGATAATCACAGAAGTCGTCATATTAAACCACCGATCTCTAAGTTAATCGTATTGTTCGATAATTTCGGATCAAACTTAATGATTATTCTGTTATTAAAGTGACTAATGTACCGACGTAAAAGTTCGGCTCTTGCCATTGAAAGTGCTAATTGAGCAAGTTTATTTTTTCCAAGTGAAGGGGCAAGGCTGATGATAATGTCTTTATTTTCTTGCTTTACTAACTTGGCAATTTCTACTTTATCATCGTCATTTAATTCTTTATTATGCCAATCATAAGCGAAGATGTAATTTTGACGATACTTTTGTTCCGCTATCTTGTGTGAGCTACGTAGTGCCTGGATGCTCCTTAACGCTTCTTTATTAACTGCCCTAGTATTTTCTGCTTCACTCTCTTGTTCAATCAATGTAATAGAGTCGCTTATCGACGTAGATACACAACCAGTACAGGTAAGCATAAAAATAGCAATAATGCAGTTTACCGAAACTTCTTTCATGTGGAACTACCTGAATAACTGATATATACAGTGGTAACTTCACAATACGTGCCACAATGTTTGTTATTGTTATATAAGGGGTTTTATTATTAACTCACTTATTTTAGTGAGTTTTATTTGATTATTCGCGATATGCATTTTAAATTGCGACGTAAGAAAAAGCTTATTTGATAACCATAAATAAAAGTTTGAGAACAAGAATGGCATGAAAGTACAAACAGCCGAATGAATCGTTAATTATACGGTTCAACCGACTAGATTGTACTAATGTAATAATAAGGGGTCGTTGATTTAAGTTCAAATAGCTATATTCCAGCTATTACCTGAATCAGCAATACTCCAGTAAATATTTATCGGTTGAGCATCTTGTTCAATAGGCCAAATTTGAGCAATTAACTGTAGCTCCGCCGAACTTAATGATAAAGTAAACGACTGTTCTTGAGGTGTGAGTGATGTTCTTAACTTACAACTGTCATAATTAATTTTAACTTCATTGTTTTCATTAGAAAAATCAGTGCATATATTAACAAAATAACTGACAGTTGTTGATGGGCTAACCGGTAATATAACGTCTAAATCAATACCTGAGATAAAATCAAAATCAGGCTCACTAATTAAGTCACTGGTGACTATATTCTCTTCCATCGAGTTATCTGTTTCATCTGTAGTTTCATCTGTAGTTTCATCTGTAGTTTCATCTACAGTTACATTGGCCGTATTGACTTCTACTGGAGAAGTATTTATAAGTGTTTCACTTACTGGGCTATCTTCTTCACCTCCACAACCTGAGATTATGATGATAATTAATATCATGAGTGTATCTAAATGAGTTTTCATTACCTGTACTCCTAGTTCAGTATTTATGAATCAATAAAGTTTAGAGCTAACTGCATTACTTTGTGAGTACCAGCTAGTTTCTCTATTACCATTACTTTCGACAAAGCTTTTAAATTTAGGGTAGGCTTGTAATATGTCAATCATTTCTCTTGGATACATCCATCTTTCCTGAGAGCCAGGGTTTACAGCCAATGCCCAGGGCAAACCATTATGATTTTGATAGTTATAACTTGACGAGAGCTGTGTTTTATCATCAGCAACGCCAAACATACTGGAATCAGCTTTAGACGTTGGGGCTTTATTTTTTAGATGAATTTCTAATGATCTACCAGGTTGAAAGAATAAATCACCATGATAGGTAGCTTCTTTAGCAAATATAAATGGGTTATATGGGGCCTCAGGAAACAACTCTAACTCAATAGGGCTGATAAAAGGTATTGTAACGTTATAAGTCATTTGTGATGTATTTCTGCAATTTTTTTCTGTTCGATAGTAATCACAATCTTCAGTAAGTTGAATATGTTGACTTAAATCGTTCGTGATCTTAATGACTAAATATTGCGTACCTTCTTCTATGACACTACTTTCTTGTAAAACACCATTGATCTCAAATCGCACTAAGTCATTATTTACATTGCTGGGTAGGATATTATCTAATTGGATGGCAAAACCGTTGTGATAAGAAGCTCCTAGGGCTTTTAATACCCCTTGAAATTCAATTTGTTTTACTTCAAATGAGTCTGCTAATAATAATGAGGAGTTTTGTAGCATAACAACATCATTCATATCGTAATCACCTTGTTCAGGCCAACTGTCTTCGAAAGCAATGTAAAAAGGTGTGTCTTGTATTTGGCTATTACCATCATTAGTTACCAGCACCCTATAATCTTCTACTTCACCATCTGGGACACCACCACTAGCTATAATAGAAGTTATAGAGGTGAATCTAGCTCTAGTCCAAGTAAAACCGTTGAGTGCACTGATAGGTGTATTAACAAGAAATACTTCGCTGGTGTTATCAATATATTTATCTGAGATCAGTTTTTCTTCAGATGAGAACTGACCATCACGGTTCCAATCCCCCCATATACTCAGATAGCCAGCCCCTGTCGCCTGTACTTGAATAAGACTATCGCTGCCAGCAAGTAGAGGGGTTAAAAATATAATGCCATCATCTACATCCGATTTAGGATAAACATAGGCATTATGTTCAGCCGTGATACTACTTCCCAAATACAAATTACTGATACCGTGCCTTGCACCGTTACTAAAGAGTGTTGTGCCGTAACTATCTGGGGCATCACCATAATCAGTTGTCGCAGTAACCGATTCATCAGTAACAGGGGCTACGGCACAACGCGCTCCATCGTTTTGTGAGGCACTTGGTCCATAGGCGAAAAAAATCGCTTGTGGATTTATGTCTTCAATATGGATAATAAAGACAGATCCATCACTGTTACGGCTGATATAAAAATTACCTTCAACATCAAAGTAAACTGCGCCGAAGGTACCTTGTACACCTATATTACCTAAGGCAACTGTGTCACCGCTTGTGACATTTATTTGATAAAGCTGACCATTTTTATCAACTGTGTAAGCAAAACCATTCACTGGATGAAAAGCCATATCAAAAATTGATAGAGATAAATCTTGCCCATTTATCACCTTGATTACTTGAAGATATTCATTCGATTGCTCATTGAGAGAAACTTTATATAAACCGTAATCAACGCCTTTTTTATAAAAATAATAACTGTTTTCGCTAAGTGCGATATCACCAACAAAGAAGTTTACTCCGGGATTATTCTCTAAAGTAATTGGCGTAGCTTGGTAATCATCTCCAATGCGGGCTAAGGTACCCCACTCATATCCCCACCCATAGATGTAGTTGTCATGAAAATTAAAACCAATAGCATTGATTTTATTATCTGTGCCTAAATTATCTGACAATAATAAATAATCACCCGTAACAAGATTGACGCCATATAGTTGTGCAACGGCTTGTTGCATTAAAAATGCATTTGAAGGACAACTTTCAAAAGGAGCTGCAATTGATGAGCTATGAAAAATTATCATACAAGCATAAAACCAACACTGAACATTTTTGGAATACAACATAAAATAACTTCCTGCTATGGCTATTAATTATTATTAAAAGCATTGCAAGGAGTGTTCCCAATTTTATTATGTTTTTTATCAGTGTGTTAGTTTTTTATTGTGAAATAACATTGCAAAATGCAAAGCAATATTGCTATCAGGAATTGAATAACTTAATTTGGACGACATAATAAACAAAGATTCAACTGCCAATATATTGTTCTGATATCACCTCTAAAAAGAAGACTGCCTTGCCAGAGGTATTTGTTAATTGTGATGACTACCAATCGAGTTTTTTACGGTAAATAGTTGAAGGGCTTACTTCTAACATGGCTGCGGCCTTAGGGATATTACCATGACAATGTAGAATCGCGGCCTCAATAGCATCCTTTTCAATTTTCCAAAGTGGCTGAATCTCGGTAATACTTTTTTCATGGTTATTAGCCGTATGATGATTAATATTATTACTTTCTGTAATTGGCAGAGTTAAGGTAGGCTGAATTGCACTATAATTCTTTACTGTTGTAGATAATGATTTTATGATCATTTCGGATGTTATTTGCTCACCACTATTTAAAATAACCATGCCATGAATAACATTTTCTAACTGACGAATATTGCCTGGCCAGTCATATTGGCAAATAATTTGTAATGCATCTTTAGAAAAACATGTGAAAGTTTTATTTTCTACTTTTGCATACTTTTTCAAAAAATACCGAGCAATTAAAATAATATCACTGCCCCGGTCTCTCAATGGTGGCAAAGCAAATGTAATGACATTCAAACGGTAGTATAAATCTTCTCTAAACTCTCCGTCCATTACTGCTTGACCGATCGAATTGGATGATGCCGAAATTATTTGGGCATGAAACTTAACCACACTATTGGTGCCTAAAGGACTAAACTCTCTTTCTTGTACAACTCTTAATAACTTAGCTTGCAGAGTTTTAGTTAATGTTGTTATTTCATCTAAAAATAAAGTACCCTTTTTAGCGGCAGAAAAAACACCTTCTTGTGAGGAAGTTGCACCAGTAAACGCTCCTTTTACATGACCAAACAGCTGGGATTCGATTAAGTGCTCTGTGAAGTTAGCACAATTAACCGCGATAAAAGGCTCATCTTTATAAAAACTCTCTTTATGACACGCATGAGAAACTAACTCTTTACCAGTACCTGTTTCACCGGTAATAAATATTGGTGCGTTGGTAGTAGAGGCACGTCTAATACCAACGAATAATTCTCGCATCGCCTCATCAGCAGTTATGATTCCATGAAAATTGATTGGTGTATTTATAAATTCTTCATCTTGAGTACTATTCCCAGTACTCAGCACAGGTTTAACATCGAGCGCACTATTGATAATGAAAACAAGTTCTTTATTATCCCATGGCTTACAAATGTACCTTTCTATGATCCCACTATTAAAAGCTGCTGAAACTTTTTGAAAGTCTTGATAAGCGGAAAGTATGATGCGCTGAGAGCTTGGCCATAATTCTTTAACTCTAGATAAAAACTCACAACCATCCATCTCTGGCATATGTTGATCAGACAGCACAATATCAGGACAATTTCCTTGACAAAAACTTAAAGCTTCAATAGCTGAACTAAAAGATACAACTTTAGCATCAACACGATGCAGAACTCTTAATAACGCAGCAAGAATATCTTGATCATCATCAACGATCAAAATAGTTGCTTGATTATCCTGATCATCCTGGTTATCAATTATTGACTCATTGATGTGGCTTTGACTGGTATGCTCCATAAATATCTCAACTAATTTTTATCCCTGCTTTAAGCTTAGGATAATTTTTGCAATTTGAGAGGTTATTTTGCATTTTGCATTTTGCATTTTGCAACAGAATGTTAAATTACTAGCTTATTTTTATAGGTAAATGTATTGAAAAACAAGTACCTTTATTAAGTTCTGATTTAACTCTAATTTTTCCAAGATGCTGCTCAATAATTTGCTGACTAATTGATAAACCTAAACCGGTTCCCTCTCCTATTGGTTTTGAAGTATAAAAAGGAGTAAATATTTGTAAAAATTGGTCGTCACTAATCCCGCAACCAGTATCTTCAATCTCAACAACTACATTTTTATTCGCCACAAAAGAACGAACAAATATATCTCCAGACTTTATATTACTTCTAGGGTTAACTGTAATGGATTGCCCTGCATTAATTAACAAATTCATAAATACTTGATTAAGCTTTCCTGGATATGCCATGATTTTTGGCAGCTCTTGTAGGTCCACATGAATCCTACAACTGTATTTTAATTCATTCTTAACCATCGTCAGAGTAGCTTCTAGTCCTTCATTTATATCAACAAGAATTTTTTCTGGCTGGTCAGTTCTTGCATATACTTTTAAACTTTGAACAATTTCTGCAACACGTTCAACACCACCTATACTACTTTCTATAAGCGGGGAAATATCATTAAATAAAAATTCCACTTCATATTTTTTTGCTATTTGCTCTTGAGTTTGTTTCTGACTTTCACTAACAAATAGTGCTTGAGTTTCTTGATAATATTTTTTTATATCTAAAATATAATCTTCAAATACTTCTAAGTTACTTTTAATAAAGCCAATAGGATTATTGATTTCATGTGCCACACCAGCTGCTAACACACCAATGCTTGCTAGTTTTTCTGACTGAACTAATTGAGACTCACTTTGTTTTAACTCATTATTAGCATCAGATAACTGTTCATAACTATATTTTAAATCTTGCTCTCTTTTGGCTACTTTCACAGTCATCTGATTGAATTTTTTAAAAAGATCGGCTAATTCCTTTATGCGTAAATCATCTTGCAGAGGAATGAATTTATTTTCTTCATCAAATTCATCTGTCGCTTTAGATAGCATTAATATGGGTTTGACAAAATAACGATAGCCATAGAAATAAGCCAGTAATGAAGTTAAGACTATAGCTAATATTATTAATAAACTTAACTGAATAATGATGGTAGATAGTTCAGTTTTAATCGTACTCTCATCAATGGTAAACCGAAGTACAACATTTAAATCAGGCCATTGAATATACTCTTGATGACCCGTTAACAAGCTTCCAAATTGGCTTAATGTTTTATTATTTTGAATAATTTCAATCATCAGTCCACTTGCTAATTCATTAATACCTGTTACTTCATTGATGTTTTCTATTGGAATGTTAGCGGTTAAAATACCCTCAACATTTTTATTGTAAAGTACTGGAACAGCAAGACACCAGTAGAACTGTTTATCTACCTCTACAATATTAATATGCCTAGAAATTTGTTTTTTCAACATATTGTCAAGCCAGTCAAAGTCTTTGTAATTTATCAGCGTACCTTTACTTGTTGAATGAATAATTTGCCCTTCAAAATCAAGTAAACTTTCATCATAGTGTTTACCTAATAATGTCAAATCTGACATGAAATCTTGTATTTTTCCTTTATTAGACTCTGGTTGCATCAATGTCTGAATGATTAATGGTTTGACCGATTGTTCAGTTAATAATGTGAGCCTATGCTCAAGAAAAACCTTATAGTTATTACTAATACTGGTGATTTCTCGTTTAATTAACTTTTCTTGTTCTTTTTGAGCTGAGCTAATGACATAGTTAACGACCAAAGCAAAGGTAATTAACGCTAATCCTAAGCAACTTAAAAAGACAAAACGAGCTAAAGCAAATGAGACGGATGTTCTATTCATAAATTATTTTTTACATTAATTAGTTCAACATCATTATTTTTGTTATATTTTCCCATTGCATAATCTTTATCTGTCAATGCTTCATGAGCATCGGGGATTTCAGGGGAATAATGAGAAAAAGGTTTTTTATATGTTTTCAATAAGCCAATAACATTGGTATTCAAACTTTCTAGTGCTTGATGTATAGCTAGTTTATCTTTATTTTTATCACCAGTTAAACCTGCTTGCTTTACCGCAGCTATAAAAATTTTCATTAAGTCATATCCATGAACAAACCCAGTTTGAGCTTTAATGTCATGACGGCTAGTGACCTCACTAAAGTGTTTAATAGCTAAAGACAGTACTGCATTAGCATTCTTTGATAAGTGCCCTGATTGAAAATTAAAACGGGTTTGTATGAATTTTAGATTTAGCGCATTACGCTCTTCGAGAGTAAAATTTTGAATAAATTCTCCGCCAGTTATGCCCCAGTGACTTCTTATCGGCAAATTATTATCACTAGATAACTCAAGCATAGCTTTAGCAAAAACTTTTCCTTCATTAGCATTAGCAACCAGAAAAATAACATCTGCTCCAGACTGTTGAATAGTTCTTAATATGACTTTCGCATGGTTAACCCCAAGTCCCCAGTTAAACCAAGATGCACCACTAGCTTTTATATCAGCACTATCTAAGGCAGCCGTCATCCGTTGTTTATTAGAGCGCCCCCAACCTGTATCTTCTAATAATAAATATGGCTTTTTAAAACCTTCACTCAATGCGTATTGTGTGATGAACATCCCAGCGCTATTATCATCAACAGATAATCGAAAGATCCAATTCTCTTTGCTATTACTACGAGTAATAGGGCCTGCAGCAGCCCAAGGGTCAAGAAGTAGAATTCTCTGCTCGTTGATGTAATTTTTATTAGCTAATAAGGGAGGAGAGTGAAGTCCTGAAAATACAGCTAGTGCACTTTGATCTTCAAGGTATTGCTGTAAGTTCTTTTTACTCCGGCGAGAGTTACCTTTATGATCTTTAATTTTAATTTCAAAGGTGAAACCATCAATTTCATGACTCACCTCCAAAAGTGCAGTTTCCACTCCTTGAAAGATAGACTTACTTGATAACGAGGCTCCGGCGAAGTCAGCATCAATATAGATGGAGTACTTTTGATTTGCCCACAGAGGATTTTGCATAAAAAGAAAACTAACAATTAAAAAGTTCATAATGTTAGTTAATATTCCCTTAGTCATAAAAGATCCCTACAGTTGCTACAATAATTATATTGTTTACTGAAGTTACTATAGTAAAATTTATCGACTATAAAAAGAGTACACAAGCCTATAATAAACTTAATTATATTTTATATTTAATTAAGAGCGCTTGAAGTAGCTAAAATGAGATTGAAGTTATGTAAATTACAGGATATAAAATTTATATAAATGGTGCCCCGACCCGGATTTGAACCAGGGACACGAGGATTTTCAATCCTCTGCTCTACCAACTGAGCTATCGGGGCATTTTGAATAATCAAACTGAAGTTGATGTTTCAAAGAGCGCGTATCATATCGATAAAGCTTAACACTGGCAACCGTTTTTATTTGTTTTTATTTTTTAAATAATCTAAATAATTACTTTTGAAAATTAGAGTTCAAAATCACCAAAATCAAGAGCTGTCGAGTTCTCTAATTTAGATTTTAAAGGGGGGTCTAACAATGAAGGCTGTACAAGCTCAGCCTCTTGGCTCTCGTTATGAACATCGATAGGTTTTGACTTGGTGATGCCATCTTTTCGTTTTTTACGCTGTTTGCAGCGCTTAATCACTTTTTGCTTATCGTCAGAGGTGAAACTATTCCAATTGAGTCTCTCATCACGATTTCTAAAACACCCCAAGCACAGACCTTTCTCGTCAGTTTCACAGACGCTTACACAGGGGCTTGGAACATCAAAAAACTCTAATTGCATAATCGTCCACAAATAAAAAACAAAATGCGCTGATAGGCTAAGTATACCTTATCAACGCATTATTATCATAATCGAGCTATTTATCTAATTATGCCAGCTTATCTGTAGCTATATGATAGTCAGGATCTTCAATAACATTAACTTCAACCAAGTCACCAGCCTTTTTAAGTAACATCTGACATTCCTGGTTTAAATGTTTTAAGTGCAATGTTTTATCTTTAGCTAAATAACGCTCTGCTAAAGTATCGATAGCCTCAATAGCAGAATGGTCAGCAACACGAGAGCGTTTAAATTCAACAACTACATCATCACTGTCATTGTCGATATCAAATTGCTCTAAGAAGTTAGCTACTGAGCCAAAGAATATTGGTCCGTTAACTTCATATACCGTTGAACCTTTTTCATCAGTGCTGCGGGTAACAACAATATGTTTGGCGTGTTCCCAAGCAAAAACTAATGCGGAAACAATGACACCAACAACAACGGCAATAGCTAAATCAGAGATAACAGTAACACCTGAGACCAGAATAATTACAAAGGCGTCCGCTTTAGGCACCTTACTTAATATCCTAAAACTTGACCACTCAAAAGTACCAATAACCACAATGAACATCACACCAACTAATGCGGCTAGTGGGATTTGTTCAATTAAACCAGAAGCAAAAAGAATAAAACCTAATAGCGCAAGTGCGGCAGTAATACCAGATGCACGACCACGGCCACCAGAGTTAACGTTGATCATTGATTGGCCAATCATCGCACAACCGCCCATACCACCAAAGAAACCAGTTACTGTGTTAGCTGCACCTTGAGCAATACATTCTTTGTTGCCACGACCACGTGTCCCTGTTAGTTCATCAATTAACGTTAGCGTTAATAGTGACTCAATCAAACCAATAGCAGCAAGTACTAAAGCAAACGGAAAGATAATTTTTAGGGTAGTAAAATCAAAAGGAACTTCAGGGATGCTAAATGTTGGTAAGCCACCAGCAATAGAAGCAATATCACCAACTAATCTGGTATCTAAGTTAATACCAAAAACCAACAACGACACGACAACTATCGCTACTAATGTTGAAGGCACCGCTTTAGTTATTTTAGGAAAGAAATGAATTATAGCCATCGTTAAAATAATTAAGCCAGCCATTGTATAAAGTGGAGTCCCAACCATCCATTCTAATTCACCTGCTGCATTTGGCTCTTTAAATTGCCCTAATTGAGCAAGGAATATAACAATTGCTAGGCCGTTAACAAAACCTAACATCACAGGGTGCGGCACTAAGCGGATAAATTTCCCTAATTTAAATACCCCCGCAAGTATTTGCAGTAACCCCGTGAGAACCACAGTAGCAAATAGGTATTGTACGCCATGAATGGCAACTAAACTCACCATTACAACGGCCATAGCACCAGTAGCACCTGAAATCATGCCTGGGCGGCCACCAAATATTGACGTTATTAATCCCACCATAAAGGCCGCATATAAACCAACTAAAGGATCAACCCCTGCCACAAATGCAAATGCTACGGCTTCGGGCACTAAAGCTAGTGCCACGGTAAATCCTGAAAGTACATCGTTTTTCAGGTTCGAAACTTTACTGGCGTGTAATTCAAACATTGTTTTCTCACGTTTATTAAAACATTTAAGGAGTTAAATTGATCAGGGTACTGGTTAAATAAGGATAGATTATTTCACTAGCAAATACGCAATTTTAATAAAATCATTGGAATTTAGAGCGCGGAAATTCTATAGAGATATGATAAGGAAGTCAATAAGTGTTTATTTTACAACAATAAAAACAAACACTTATCTTATTGATTTTTTATATTTAAATAGCATGCACATTTAAATACTTTAACGCTGACTTAACAATGGCTTAGCTTTCGGCATTTGCTGCTTCACGCTCTCTCAAAAAATCTTTAATTTCGTCGCGAGAGCCTAGAATATGCTGTTTTAATACCGCGGTAGCACCTTGAACGTCTCGAGCTTTACACTTATCAAGTAAATCATTATGTTCAGACTCAGCTTTAGAAATACCACCCGCCCATAATAAATGCATACGAATATAACGATCTGCATTTTTATTCAAGGTATCGACAAGGTCTTGAGTTTGTGGTCGTGTTGCTCCAGAGTACAAGCAATTATGATACTTAGAATTTAATTCACTCCAAGTATTCGCTGCATTTTCTTTACCTAAAGCTTTATTAAGTTTATTTAAGATAGCCGTTGCTTCATCAAGCTTAGCATCAGTAATATACGGAAGAGAAGCGGCGAGTAAATCTGTTTCCAACATGGCGCGAAGCTCAAAAAGCTCACCTACTTGATCAACACTCAGCTCTGTTGCTGTTGCGCCTTTATGAGGTTCAAAAGAAACCAAACCTTCAGCTTCTAATTGTAATAATGCTTCACGTACCGGAATACGACTTACATTAAGCTCTTCTGCCAATGCTGCTTGTCTTAATGGCTGTCCAGCTTTAATCTCTCCACTTAGAATTTTTTCTCTAAGTGTTTCTACCACTAGCTGTGTTCTTGTTTTATATACTATGGTCATTGTACTTTCCCTAAAAATATTGCATCCATTATAATCATTAAAGGTTAAAAACAAAGCATTAAAAACAAAAAAACACGTTATTAAATCAATAACGTGTTTTTTACAGCAGTTTTTACTGAATTATTCATTAATAGTTAAGCTAATGAATAAAAATTTAGCTTCTCAATGCAATAGGTAGTAATTCTGCTGGCATGTTTTGATAACATATTGGACGTTGGAAACGTTTAATTGCTTCACTTCCAACAGAAGTTGTTCTGATATTGGTTGATGCCGGGAATGGTCCACCATGATTCATTGATGCACACACTTCAACACCTGTTGGCATTTGGTTATATATTAACCGACCTACTTTATGTGCAACAGCTTGTGCAACTTCACGAGTAAGTTCTAAATCAGCACCTACACCGTGAATACTTGCTGTTAAATTACCTTTTAATAAAGTGATTAGCTGCATCATCTGCGCGATATCTTCACAACGCACAATAAGTGCACTAAAACCAAAAACTTCTTCTTGCAGTAATGGTGTATTAGCAAAGGTTGTAAGGTCAGTTACAAATAATGATGCTGAACATTCCTGCTCATTACCTTGTTGTCCTGTTGCTAACAACTCAACGCCTGTTAATGCTTTTCGTTCTGCGACTGCATTGTCATACCCTTTACACATAGCAGGAGTTAACATAACACCAGCAGCTTGTTGTTTTAAGCTATCCGCTGCACTGTTAATAAAACGCGTGTAGCTTTCATCCGTTTCTTTACCAACAACAATCCATACACCAGGGCTAGTACAAAATTGTCCTTGGCCCATCATTAATGAAGCTACTAAGCCTTGAGCTATTTCTTCAGCGTCATTTTCAACTTTTGAAGGCATGATGAACTGTGGATTAATACTACCTAATTCGCCATAAAAAGGAATTGGCTCAGGACGTTGATTAATTTGCTGCTGTAAAATCATACCCACTCGCTCAGAGCCAGTAAAACCAACTGCTTTAACTAGTGGATGAGTAACAATTTGGCTAGCAATCGCGTAGTTTTTACCTTGAATTAGAGAGAATACACCTTTATCTAAACCACAAATTTCAATTGCCTTTAAAATAGCACGAGCAACAAGCTCTGCTGTCGCAGGATGAGCAGCATGAGCTTTCATCACAACAGGGCAGCCCGCGGCTAACGCTGAAGCAGTATCACCACCTGCAGTTGAAAATGCTAATGGAAAGTTACTCGCAGCAAAAACACCAACAACCCCTAAAGGTAGGTACCCTAAACGAGTATCAGGTTTTGGCAATGGTTGACGTTCACTATCTGCTAAATCAATCACACCTTGGTATTCACCACTTTCGAGTAAGTTAGCAAACAAGCCTAATTGTCCAACAGTTCGGCCACGCTCACCTTGAATACGCATCGCTGGCAAGCCAGTTTCAGCGCAAGCAGCTTCAACTAGTTCATCACCTAGCTCATTAATTTGGTCGCCAATGGTACGTAAAAAGTGTGCTCTTTTTTCAGCACTTAATTGGCTAAATGAAGAAAAAGCTTCGTTTGCACGTTCAATTGCGGTATTAACTTCTAGTTTAGTCGCATCAGCAAATGAAGTTTCTATAGCTTGATGAGTTTGTGCATTGAAAGCAGTAAAACCACCGTCAGTTTCGCCAGACCATTCGCCTGCGATTAAATTTTTTCCTGTAATTGTCATAAATAACTCTCTTTTTCAGTTTATCTTGCCAAGTTATTATCTCGGCAATTTACTAGTTAGATTTCGGCTCTACATGTCCGAAATGACGATATTATAAATTTTGAAACTTTTTACTTAACAACAAAACCAAAAGCATATGGGTCATCATCATCAATGGTGATACAGTTTTTCCCAAAAACTTTCGCCCAACCTTGAATGCTCGGCATAATCGCAGGTATTTTCCCTGAGGGTCCATCAAGTTCAATCACATCTTCAATTTTACCAGTGAACTGACTACCAATATAACTTTCGTGAACAAAAGTATCGCCCTTCTTCAATTCACCTTTAGTGAACAATTGTGCCATTCGAGCACTGGTTCCTGTACCACAAGGAGAACGGTCAATGGCTTTCTCGCCATAAAAAACCGCATTTGCCGCATCTGAGCCATTAGTTTGGTATTTACCTGTCCACAAAACGTGTGAAATTCCGTTAACTGAAGCATCTTCTGGATGCACACAAACCAGTGCTTTTCTGGCGGCTTCGCGAACGATGGGACTCCACCTTAAAATTTGTCCTGCATCCCAAGTATCGATACCAGGGAAATTTTCTTGCGGTTCAACAATAACGTAATAATTACCGCCATAAGAAACATCAACTTTAAGAGCACCTAACCCTGGTACATCAAGCGTTACATCTTGGTGAGCCAAATAGGCAGGGACATTAAATATTTTAACTGCGCTAACTTTACCGTCTTTTTCTTGATATTCGATAGACACTTGTCCTGCAGGTACATCAATAATGAGCTTGCCAGGAACTTTAGGTGCGAGCAGACCGCTTTCTAATGCAGAAGTAACGGTACCAATAGTGCCATGACCACACATTGGCAAACAGCCAGAAGTTTCAATAAACAATATCGAAGCATCAGCATTATCGCTACAAGGCGGATATAAAAATGAACCTGACATCATATCGTGGCCACGAGGCTCAAACATTAACCCTTGACGGATCCAGTCATAGTTCTCCATGAAGTTTAAACGTTTCTCACTCATGGTATTCCCTTTTAAATCAGGGTGACCACTGGTCACTAACCTAACAGGATTTCCACAAGTGTGTGCATCAATGCAAAAAAATGTTCCTTTAATCATATTTCTCTCAAAAAATTAGTGATTAGTAATTTATTTCTCTATCTATTTTAGCTTATTAAACCAACAAAGCAGGCCACCCATTTGTCTGTGAAGACAATAAGTTACCTGCTTATCTATTGTACTTTTAGTATCACTACTACCAGCCAACAGTTAACACGATCAGCGAGCAGCTTAATCAAGGTTAAATTTTGATAAATCTTCGTTACATTGTGTTGTTACCGCAGGGTAAACACCTTTCCAATTTACAGTCATGTAGTTCTCTTCCATTAATTATAAATACTAGTAAAGTATTGCTAGAAACAACAAAGCATATTGTATACAATCTAATTCAAAGTTCAAGTCCTTCATCAAAATTTTTTACCAAGAGGTCAAGTTAATGCAATTTAATGTAAACAATTTAGAACACTATCAAACGATAACGACCATAGATGCGCATACAGAAGGTGAGCCTCTACGTATTATCTCTTCAGGTTATCCTGAAATACTTGGTGGAACTATATTAGAAAAACGTCAATATTTGACTAAGAATCTTGATCACCTACGTCAATTATTAATGTTTGAGCCTCGTGGTCATGCGGATATGTACGGTGCTCTTATTACCGAACCCTGCACAACAGATGCTGATTTTGGTATTTTATTTATGCATAACGAAGGTTATAGCAGCATGTGTGGTCATGGTATTATTGCTGCTGTATCGGTAGCAATAGAAACTAAAGCCATTGAAATGCCACAACTGGGTCAAGTGATTGCTATTGATGCACCAGCAGGTTTTATACGCGCTTATGCCCAATACAATGAAAATGAAAAATTAGTGGTTAGCTTTGATAACGTCCCCTCTTTTGTTGAAGCACTCGATCAAGTCGTTAATGTGGAAGGCTTAGGTAATGTAAACTACGACATAGCTTATGGCGGCGCTTATTATGCTTATGTTAACGCAGATGAGTTAGACTTAGATTGCAGTCCTGAAAATCAACAAGCACTTATTACTGCTGGACGAGCAATAAAACACGCAGTTATGGCAAGTTATCCGTTAAATCATCCTTTAGAAGAAGATTTAAGCTTTTTATACGGAACTATTTTTTATTCAAGCAAAACCGACGCTAGCAGCTCTCACTCTCGCCATGTTTGTGTTTTTGCAGATGGCGAAGTAGATAGATCGCCTACAGGTACTGGTGTTAGCGCTCGTATTGCCTTATTAGCAGTAAAAGAAGGCATCGAAGATAAACAAGACGTGGTTATTGAAAGCATTGTTGGTGGTAAAATGACAGTAAACATTCAATCACATTGTAATTATTTTGGTAAAGATGCAGTAATCCCGAGGGTTAGTGGCCGAGCTTTCATTACTGGCTCTCATCAATTTATGCTTGCCAACGATGATATTTTTCCACAAGGCTTTATTTTAAGATAAGAGTTAATGTTATGACTATAACAAACAAAAACATTGCAGTAATCGGCGCTGGAATTATTGGCGTAAACTGTGCTGCAGAATTACAAAAACTTGGCTTTGAAGTCACGTTATTAGATAAAGAGAATGTCGGCGAAGGATGCTCAAAAGGAAATGCTGGCCATTTTGCTACCGAACAGGTATTTCCTTTGGCCGAAGCAAGTTTATTATGGCAATTGCCGAAACTGCTACTCGATCCTTTGGGACCTGTAAGGCTTTCACCACAATATTTACCAAAAGCCATACCTTGGTTTATACAGTTTATCACTAACATGTTCGCCAGTAAGCGAGCAAAAAATGGCGCTGCATTAAAAACTCTTAATAAACATGCAATTGACTATTATAAACCACTACTAAAAGCAGCAGGCGCTGAACATCTATTAACAACTAAAGGCAGCTTATTAGTTTTTGAAGATAGTCCAATAACAACAGTAGAAAAACAATTCCAACATTATACAGATGCAGGTATTGCTGTGCAGATGCTTAACCGAGAGCAAACACTCGCTTTAGAGCCAAATTTAAGTGATAAAATTCAGCACGCATTATTTTTCACTGATGTTGCTCATACTGTTGATCCTCAGGAAATTTGTATCGCTATAGCTAACTATGCTAAATCTCTAGGTTGTAGTTATCGTCAATTTTCTGTAAATACAATAAAGTATAACCAAGATAATATTGAGTTGAGCAGTAACAGTGAAACTCTGAGTTTTGATCAAGTGGTAATTGCTACAGGTGCTTGGTCTAAAGCGTTATTAAAACAGCTCAATTACAAACTACCGCTAGAAGTTGAACGTGGTTATAGTCTTAATTTATCTAATGAAATTATTGATGACGAATTATCTCGTCCTGTCGCTTCTGCTGAACGTCGTTTTATTATGACGCCTATGGCGCATGGCCTTCGATTAGCCGGTACCGTTGAGTTTGCAGGCTTAAATAAAAAAGCTAATATGCAACGGGCTGACATGTTATATCAACACGCCGAGCAAATGCTGAATAAGCTGCCGAGCTTTAATGCTAAAGAAGCTGATGATGAGCAGCGCTGGTTAGGTTTTAGGCCATCAATGCCAGACTCATTACCTGTCTTAGGTAGAGCACCACAACATAATAGGGTTTGTTTTGCTCTGGGACATCAGCATTTAGGATTAACTTTAGGTGCAATAACAGGAAAGTTAATCGGTCAAATAATGACTGATGCAGCTACTGATATTGATATTAAACCATTTTCTATCAGTCGTTTTAACTAAGTCATTCAGTTAAGTCGATGATTCTTAAAAATAGCCACATCAATGTCTACAAACTGGTATGGCTATTTATCATAACTTTTTGGCTATGCCGCTAACTGAATCATGCCATCTTCAAAACGTACTGCGTAAGTTTTTACTGACATTGTTTCATCTTCAATACATTGACCTGTTGCTAAATCAAAGTGCTGTTTATACAAAGGTGATGCCACCACGGTTTTATTAGATAAACAACCGACGATCCCCCTTGAAATAATATTAGCTTGACTAAAAGGGCAATGGTTATTAATGGCATAAACTTTTTCAACTCCCAATTCAATGACTCGAAATATTGCCACTTGTTCGTTTTCGAACAAGGCACAACGGCCCATATTTGGTAGAACATCATCAGATTTACAAATGTCTACCCATGTTTCTTTTTGGTCTGTTTTACTCATAATAAAGCTCTCTCAAATTATTAATAACGCTGCTAGTAATTAATCAATAGCTACGACTTCTATACGTTCATTTTTTGATCTTGGTCTAATTTGTTGACGTTCTTGGGTAAACACAACATTTTCATCTTTTTTATCGCTGTTAATAAAATGGCTAAAACGCTTCATTCTCTCAGGATCATCTAAGGTTGATTTCCACTCACATTGATAACTGTCTACGACTAAGCTCATTTCTTTTTCAAGCTCTGTACATACCTCTAACTTATCTTCGATAATCACTGATTTTAAATAATCTAAACCACCCTCCATGTTATCCAGCCAAACAGATGTACGCTGCAAACGATCAGCAGTTCGTACATAAAACATAAATAACCTATCGATATATTTAATTAAGGTGACATCGTCCAAGTCTGACGCAAACAAGTCAGCATGCCTTGGCTTCATTCCACCATTACCACAGACATACATATTCCAGCCATTTTCGGTTGCAATAACTCCGACATCTTTACTTTGAGCTTCAGCACACTCTCGAGTACACCCTGAGACCGCCATTTTTAATTTATGAGGTGAACGTAAACCTTTGTAGCGATTTTCTAATAACAACGACATCCCCATGGAATCTTGTACGCCATAACGACACCATGTTTCACCTACACAAGACTTAACGGTACGCAATGACTTACCGTAAGCATGGCCAGTTTCAAAACCTGCATCAATAAGCTCTCGCCATATAAGCGGCAACTCTTCAGAGCGAGCACCAAATAAATCAACCCGTTGTCCACCAGTAATTTTAGTGTAAAGGTTATATTTCTTGGCAACTTCGCCTAAGACAATAAGTTTATCAGGAGTAATTTCACCACCGGCAATACGAGGAACTACCGAGTAGGTACCATCTTTTTGCATATTTCCCATGAAATAGTCATTAGTATCTTGTAAACCATGTAACGGTTTTTCAAGAATATAACTATTCCAACATGAAGCCAATAAAGAGGCAGCCGTAGGTTTACAAATATCACAACCTAAACCTGAACCATGCTTTTCAAGTAAAACTTCAAAGCTTTGAATTTTCTCTATGCGAATAATGTTATATAAATCTTGGCGGGTATAAGCAAAATGCTCACAAAGGTCGGTATTAACTTCAACACCATTCTTTTCTAATTCACTATTTAGTACTTGAGTGATTAATGCAGCACAACCCCCACAACCGGTAGCGGCTTTGGTTGCATCTTTAATATCTCCAATATTGGTAGCACCTGCTTCTACTGCACAAACCACATCAGCTTTAGTAACATTCATACATGAACAAAGTTGAGCCGTATCAGGCAGAGCATCAACGCCTAAACCGGTCGATTGACCATCTACTTGCGGTAAAATCAATCCTTCAGGTTCATTAGGCAACTCCATCTTATTAAGCATGAACTGCAATAAGCTGCCGTATTCACTCGCGTCACCAATAAGTACAGCACCTAGTAAGTATTTATCGTCAGAGCTGACGACAATTTTTTTATAAACTTCATCACGATCATTTACGTAAGTATAACTGCGGCTATTGGGCGTATTACCATGGGCATCGCCAATAGAGGCAACATCTACCCCCATTAACTTCAACTTAGTGCTCATGTCAGCACCAGCAAACTCGCTATCGCCACAACCAGTTAAATGATCACATGCCGCTTTCGCCATAGCATTACCAGGAGCAATTAAACCAAAGATTTTATTGTCCCAAAGAGCCACTTCACCAATAGCATAGATATCTTTATCGCTAGTTTGACATTGGTTGTTAATAACAATGCCGCCACGTTCTCCCATCGTTAACTCAGCGTTTTTTGCTAGTTCATCTCTAGGTCTAATTCCGGCTGAAAATACAATAATATCGATTTCGAGCTCTTGTCCATCAGCAAAGCTCATTTTGTGAACCGAGCTGTCACCATCACTAATATTTTTAGTGTTTTTTTCGGTATGTACCGATACACCTAAGTCTTCAATCTTTTTACGTAGCATTTTACCGCCACCATCATCAATTTGAACAGCCATTAATCTCGGTGCAAATTCAACGACGTGGGTTTCTAGATCTAAATCTTTTAATGCTTTTGCTGCTTCAAGGCCTAATAAGCCACCACCAATAACAGCACCCGTTTTGCCTTTTTTTGCCGCAGCAGTAATTGCTTCAAGGTCTTCAATAGTGCGGTAAACAAAGATATTTTCACGTTCATGTCCGGGGACTGGAGGAACAAAAGGAAAGGAGCCGGTCGCCAATATAATTTTATCGTAACTGACCACTTTTCCACTTTCTGATGTTACGGTTTTTGCCATTCGGTCTATGGCTACAACTTTATCCTTGGTAAAAAGCGTAATATCATTAGCTTGATAAAAACCGTCTTCAACCATGTTGATAGCGGTAGCATCGCGAGTTTCAAACCAGGCTGTAAGATGAACTCGATCATATGCAGGCCTAGGCTCCTCACCAAATACAGTTATGTTAAAATCACTAACTTTTCCGCTTTGTACTAACGATTCTAAAAAGTGATGACCAACAGGACCATTACCAATAACAACTAAATTACTTTTATTACTCATGCCTTTTCCTGAATTCACTATCTTAAAGATTAATGTAATCAAGATTGCAAAGCTTATACCAACAAAAAAAAACAAACTAACCACTTGTTTTTATTGATTTATTTGCAAGGCTGGATTTTAAACGGGATGTTAGACGCACAATTAAAGTGCATTGTAATTGATGATTATACTATGTGGTGGTGCAATAGATTTAAATATAAGGCTAGGATATTTTAATTTTTTTCAATTCTTTTCTATGTATTGGTACCCTTACCTTAAAACTACAACCTTTGTCGGTATCCAAAACTTTAATAGTACCGCCAAGTTTTGCATCAACTAAATTAAAGACAATATTCATACCTAAACCAGAGCCTCCTTGTCCTCTCTTTGTCGTAACAAAGGGATCAAAAATCTTATTTTTGATCTCACTGTTTAAACCCTTACCGCTATCACTATATAACAAAGTTAAATAGCCATTACTTTCAGTAAAGTCAATATTAATAACACCCTCAATTGAATCCTCAAAACCATGAATATGTGAATTCATTAAAAAATTAGTTAATATTTGATTCCAAGCACTAGGGTAAGTGACTAAGTTTAGCTTAGGATCTACCGATAAGTTAATCTGATATTTTTTATGTTTAAACATTGTTTTAACCGTATTCACAACATCATTAACATGTTGAGACAAATTAATATTTAACTCTGGGTCTGTGTGTTGTTCAACCGCTACAGATTTAAAACCACGAATTAATTCAACCGACTTATTTAAGCTTCTTTCAATTATCTGCTGATATTCAATAAGTAAGCTTAGGGTATTAGACAAATATGACTTAGTTAGTTCTTCTGATTCAACCACTTTGACTAAATCATCAATTTTTTCTTTTAATGCGGTAATTGATGTTACGCATATACCTAAAGGTGTATTCACCTCATGAGCAACACCAGCGACAAGTTGCCCTAAAGAAGCCATTTTTTCTGATTGTACTAGCTGATCTTTTGCCAGTGTAAGGTTATCAAGGCTATGTTGAAGTTGCTCATTAGTTGATGCTAATTTTGCGGTTCGATCAAAAACTTTAACTTCTAATTCACCATTGAGAGAAATTAAAGCATTTTCAGCTTCTTCTAATTGAACTATGTCATTTTTTAATTTAATCCGCATGGTATTGATTGCATCAACCAAAAAATCTAATTCATCTTTTTGCTTAGCACGAGAATCTAATTGCAATTCAATATCTAAGTTATTTCCACTGAGTTGCTGGGAGTATGCAGTTATGAGAAAAATGTGCCGAGTAATAAGCCAATGAACAATAAATATTATACAAAAGGCAACAATGAATATTTTTATAAATTCAGAAGTGATGATAAAGCTGGCTTTTTGCCATAGCGCATTAAAAATATCATCGTAGTTAGCAGAAACCTGAAGTGTCCCTATTTGATCTTCACCATAAATAATAGGGTATTCTGTATATTTAGTTGCAACGACATCAGCGTCACCAAATGCGTATTCATTACCAAAATCAGTAACTACTTTGGCGTACATAATATCAGGAAGTTCAACAACACCTTTAATTTGCTGTTCAACTAAAGTTTGGTTGAAGTCCCACAAACTAGTGGCCATTGATGGAATGTGACTAGTTTTGATGCTTTCAAATTTCTGATCTAAAACCAAAAGGTCATCTTTAAAATCTGCATACAACTGAACGAAAGTGGAGCAAATAGACAAAATAGAGCTGCATAAAACAATATAAATCAGTACACGCTGACTCAGCTTGTTATTAATGCTATTTGCTTTACTCATATGTACTTTCAGTAAATTAGCTAAAAAAGCATATCCTTTTTGGATATAGCGCTTTTACTGTCCTTGTTACTTGCCTTACCTCATTAAATGCAGCAAACAAATAAATGTCAACACAAATGCTGATTAATTAGCAATTGGTTAACATTTAAAAGGTTATTTATCTGAAAAAGATCAAAATATATTAAGTAGGAGTGTCTGTTAGCAATTTAAAGTACTTAAACTTCAACATACTTGCATAAATTGGCTATTAATTTTTCCTCATCAAACTTTCAATTTGCTTAATTGTTCTAGGTACATCTTTCGATAGATTTTCAGCACCTGTTGGCGTAACTAAAATATCATCTTCTATGCGAATGCCAATACCACGCCATTTTTTATCGACGCTAGTACAATGTTCAGGAATATAGATACCGGGCTCAATAGTAAAGACCATATTTGGAACTAAAGTTATCCAGTTGCTATCTTTTGTGTGATAGCTACCAACATCATGAACGTCCATACCAAGCCAATGACCTGTTTTATGCACAGTAAACAGTTTATGAGATTCATCAGCCATTATTTGCTCAAATGAGCCTGATAATAAACCAAGTTCAAGTAAACCTTTTGTCATTTGTTCAACACATGTTTGATGAATTTTATTCCAAGCTAAACCAGGTTTGACAAGTGCAATAGCACTATCAATGGCATTTAGCACCACATTATATAATTGAGTTTGCTCGGTAGAAAAGGTGCCATTTACCGGCCAAGTGCGCGTGATATCACTACAATAATAGTTATATTCTGCACCTGCATCGATTAACAGCAGCTTGCCATCGTCTAAATTACAATTGTTTTCTTCGTAATGTAAACAACAGGCGTTATTACCTGTGGCAACAATTGAAGGATAACTGACATCTCGACAGCCAAATTGAGCTATTTCTTGTGAAAAAGCCGACTCAATTTGCAACTCGTTCATACCAACACGCGCTATTTGCATTACTTTTTTATGTGCACTAACAGATGCCGCCACAGCTTTTTTAATTAATACAACTTCTTCGTCAGACTTAACAACCCTTTTATTATGTAATAACGGCGCTAATGGCAACAACTGACGATGTTGCTTAATAATGTCAAAACCAGTTGTCCGTTTCTGGTTATTCAACCAGACTAAAACACGATCACTATAAATATCTTGTTCGTCTAGGTAGTAAACTTTAGTTCTACTTTCAAAAAGCTCGACAATGTGTTTTTCAACATCATTAATGTCAAATGCTTGGTCTGCACCAAAAATATCTTTTGCACCACTGATGCCAGCTCGAGCACCAAAGCTTGTTTCAGCACTCGCATCGTTTGGACGGGTAAATAAAACAAAGGGATTTTTGTGTTTAGGGCGGATAACCGCAAGGGCATTTTGCTCTTCGAATCCAGTAAGATAAAATAGATCATTATCAGCTCTAAAATGATACTTAATATTTTTACTACGTGTTTTAGCTACATTGCCTACTACAATAACAATTGAATCTTCATCAAGTTGCTGTACTAACCAATTACGGCGCTCTGCAAATAAATTCATATCTAACATAAAGAAAAACCTCCAATAAACCCTATTTTATCCAACACTTAAATTATTGGCTATTCTTAACAAATTGTGCAACAAGTTTAGCAGCGGCTAAATCTTCTAACGCATGTCCTACCGATTTAAAAACAGTAATATCGTTGTCTTTACGGGTAATCGTTGTTTTTTTACCACAGATAGCAAATAAATCAGCTTCAATATCATCAAGTGTAATAATATTATTCGCTAACGGGATGGCAATATCACCTGTTTCTCTTGTCGCCGATGAAATGTTATCGACAAAAACTCGCCCACGGATCAAACATTCATCATCCATTTCGCGCATATCAGGGCGGTAAGCGCCCACCATATCTAAATGTTGCCCTTCTTTTAACCATTTACCAAATACTAATGGATCTTGGCTCAAGGTTGCACATGAAATAATATCAGCGTCAGCAATATTACTTCCTATGTCTGTTACCGCCTGACAATCAAGATCAAGGTGATTAACAGAATCGCAAACTGCTTGTGCTTTAGCAAGAGAGCGCCCCCAAACTTTTACTTTTTTAATTGGGCGAACACTTGCATGAGCAGCAATAAGCTGTGGTGATAGCGTGCCAGTACCAATAACCAATAAATTTTCACTATCCTCACGTGATAAAAAGCGCGAAGCAAGTGCTGATGCTGCCGCCGTTCTTTTAGATGTCAATGATGGCGCGTCCATCATTGCGATCATTGAACCAGTATCTACATCTAATAACAAATATGTTCCTTGTATTGAAGGTAAACCTTTTTGACTATTTTCAGGAGCAACCGTTACTAATTTAATGCCCGCCACTTCACCAGCTTGCCATGCAGGCATCATTAACAAGGTTGTTTCACGACTTGATTTTGGATTTTCCATATCATAATGTAAGCGAGGTGGAACGGTAATATCATCAGAGAAAGCTTGAGCTAATGCGTCGATTAATAGCGGAAACTGCAATGCTTGATCTATTGTCTTCGCAGATATGGTTAACATAGTAAAACCTCGTAAAAATAAAAAATATGATAAAAACTAATTCAACCAACATTATTGCATACTGTATACTAACTTTAAAGTTTCAAGGCTAATCCTACAACAAATGACCTTATTATGATCAAAAAAAAGCAGCACTAAATCAGTACTGCTTTATGTATCTGATTGTAGCTATTTAGTTTGTACGTCCAAGCATATATTTGGCTGCTGCTAAACGGGTTTCTGCATCTAAATAATTTTGTGGTGGCATTTCGGGGTAATCATCGCGTTTTTTAATTGGATGCTCAATATAATCAGCGATGCCTTGTGGGTTATCCATATACAAAGCTTGAATAATTTGTACAGGAGGGCCAATCATTCGTCCTGTGTATGTGTGACACCCCGCACAAATCCCCATATACACTACTTTTCCACGTTCAGTTGGGTCAATGACTCTCGCCGGCACTGGCTCATCTAATAAATAGGTTTGTGTAGAAGCTGTATTAGTAAAGTTACATTCTTTGAAATCGTTAATACCAGTAGTGACATAGCGATGACGATTAATAATACAACCATCCTTTGCCCCTATAGCGATAATATCAGGATTTCCCTGTTTGAATTCAAGCAGCATTAACGCTTTGGCTTCATCAATAGTGTCGTAGCCATTGTTTATCATCATATTATCTAGAATCATTACACGGTCAGGAACAGGATCTGACTCAGGATCTATAGTGACATTCGGCGCATTATGATGATCTGTAATTAATATCCCAGCCGTTTTATTATCTGAAATAATATTACCTTCAACAATAACATCATCAGCCGCCATTATTAAAATTCCCGTACCTGCAGGAATACCACCAACAGTTGAGCCCGGTGCACCAAAGTTTTTATGATTATTTGCCGAAATAAAATTATTACGAATAATAACGTCATAAGTAGTCTTAATAGGTAGGCCTGGTGTTATAAAAGCTAAGATACCGCCAGTATTATTATGAACATAATTGTTTTCAACAATTGCATGACGCGAATTCTCAATTTCAATACCTGCAACACTGTCAAAAACATCATTATAGGCAACATGGATGTTGTCACTCATACCAACGTAGATAGCTGCGTCTTCAATACCTGAGATAACATTAGAAACCACTAGACCATTTTTTCCTAATTGAGGAAAAATGCCATAAACACCAGTATCAACAATGATGTTATTTCTGATCTCAAAATTATTACCTGCTTGCCCCATAATCCCGTTACCTTTATAACGAGTGATTAAAAGGTTTTCAATAACGATATTATTACCAGAATATAAAATAGCGTCATTTAACTTACCTTGACCATCTAAAGTCGCACGCTTTCCCTCTTGAATAACCCCTATAATACGAATATCGTCTTTATCAATGTAAACGGTTTCGTGATAACTTCCCGGCATTACCTGAATCGTATCGCCAGGTTGAGCTAACTGGACAGCTGCCATGATAGACTGGCCATCATTCACTTTATGTACCTTGCCCTCAACTTCTCTTTTTATTACAGCACTTTTAATTGCGGAGTTTACATTTTGTTGATCTGCGGATTTATCATAGCCACCGCTATAACTTGCGCCACCTTGCGAACTGGTAATTACTGACGAACTATTTTGTCCACCGTAATAGGCTCCACCTGCAAAGGCGCCAATAACTAATAACGCGCTTATTATCTTGCCTGAACTCATATTATTCTCCACTTTGTTGCTTGTTTTTATTGCTGATTTTTTGTTTTAATTCTTCGGTTTTTATTGCTAGTTGATACTGTTTATCGATTACATCCAATCCTGACGGTACTCTATCGGGAGTTGAAGGTAATAAACTCTCATCCGTTAAACTCCCTAAAAACTCAACAATCAGCTGCATTTCTTCATCAGTTAAATCAGGCTCAGAGATATGCCAATGTAACAACATGTCTTCACCATCAGGAACAGCGTTACCACGGCCATCATTATAAAATTTTACCGTATCGAGTAGATTATCGTACCTGCCAGAATGCATATAAGGAGCGGACTTTACGATATTCCTTAATGTTGGAACTTTAAATGCGCCACGTAACTTTTCTTCGTTGTAAGTTTTTGCTGCGCCTATATCTCGAGTCATCCCCTCAGGCTCAGGAGTACCAATAACTGCAATTTGGTTATTGGTAAATAATGGCGGCTGGTGGCATTCTGCACAACGGGCGACAAAAGATCTAAAAACATTTAATCCGGCTACTTCATTTTTTGATAAAGCTTGATGATAACCATGAGCATAACGATCATATCGACTGTTAAGAGAGATTAAAGAAGTTTGAAAGGCGGTAATTGCTGTGTAAACTTGGGACAATTCTATGGTATTTTGTTCAGGAAAAGCCTGAGAAAATAACCTTGGATAAATAGCATTACTCTCTAACGATGCTAGTAAGTGCTCAGGACTATTACCCATTTCATTTGGGTCAAATAGCGGCCCTTGTGCCTGTTCTTCTAAGGTCGTCGCTCGAACATCCCAAAAAAACTTATCTAAAAAGCCCACATTCCAAAGGGTGGGTGCGCTTCGACCAACTTTGTCACCTTTAATACCAATACTCCGATCTAAATCGTCGCTAAAGCCTTTATCAGGTTGATGACAACTCGCACAAGAAATAGATCCATCTTTTGATAAAAGTGGATCAAAAAATAAGTAGCGGCCTAGATCTATTTGCTCTGGACTAAAGCCACCTCTATGCTTTGGTAAAGAAGTTTGTGTACCACCTAAGCCTCGATTTTGAACTGAGTCATAAAATTGATACTGACTGACCAACTGGCAGCTACTTCTTTGATTTTTTCTAATAAGTTCAAAGCTCGGTGGACAATTTTTATTAAGTAAAAACTCATCTATTTTCTCATCAGAATTAAATGCTTGAGCCATAGGCAGTAATGCAATAAAACTGATTAGTATGAAATTAATACTAACTAACACTTTGTAGTTATTTTGATTTGCTGAATTAGTCATCGTTTGTCTACTTAGCTTTTGTATCTGTAATGGTACTAAGGTAATAAATAATATCTTTAAGCTCTTGCCCTGAGGTTGTTTTAGCCATCATAGCCATTTGCCTACCGAATTTATCTTCCTTTGCTGTTCCTCGAATACCAGCTGAAAAATTTTCCATTTGCTTTAACAAATACTTGCTGCTTAAGATATTTAGTTTAGGGGCATTAAATAATTTATTACCCTGCCCTTGACCACCGTGACATGCGCCACATTTACCTTGATAATAACGACTGCCATTTTTTAAAGAATTGGCATTTGATGCAATCTTTGATTGATTAATAGATTTAACAGCAGGTAAAGATTCGATGTAAGCAGAAAGTGGAGCTAGCTCATTTGAAAGATTTAATGGCTTAGCAATGTTAACCATTTGCTTACCTAAAACATCCTCTTCATGTGCCCCTCTTAGCTCTTTTGAAAAGTTTGATAACTGGCGAGTTATATACCAAGCATATTGTGTTGCAATAGCAGGTGTATTTAATTGTTCAATACCCTGGCCTTCCACTCCATGACAAGCAGCACATTGTTGATATAACGATTGGCCGAGCTGCTCGGTATTTGCTAAAAGTTTAATTGAAAACAGACTAGAAAATAAAAGAGCAAATATTACTAAATAAACCTTTAATGAATGTAAAAACATAACCAACCTTAGCTAAACTAAAATAAATACCAGTAGTTAACTATAGAGTTGGAATAATTCAAAAGCTTGCGGATTACAAAAAAAAGCTGACGAATTCTAAAATTCATCAGCTTTAATAGTATTTTGCATGTTAAATCCCAACAGTTTGGGCTAATATTTTTTTACGATATTCTGTGGGTGTTGCATTGTGAGTACTTTTAAAAACTTTATTAAAAGAGCTTAAACTCCTAAAGCCGCTTTCTAATGCTAAGGTCAATACGGGTGTATTGCTAAATTCAGCTTGTGCTAGTTTTTCAGTTATTTCTTTAATTCGATAGTAATTTAAAAAATCATTAAAATTACGATAATTTAGTTCACCATTAATTAAATGTCGTAGCTTATACTCATGAATTGAGAGGTGTTTTGCAAAAGTGGAAATAGTAATACCATCTTGCTGATATAATTTATCATCTACCATAGATGAAAGAATTTGAGTTAACTCTTTCGATGGCGCTTTAATTTCTTCAGGCAATGCTACTTTAACTTTGACTACTTCAAAAAGACTTGCATCTCTTAAGCGAAATAAAAGGAAGTTAATTCCCGTTATTAAAACAGCTGACAATACACTTTTTAATAAATCTAAACCAAGCCATTGTACTTTAAATAACTCCTCAATAACAATAACCGAAACAAGGTAGATAGCTGAAAAAGTAATAAACCCACCACGGATATATCGACGCTCTTGTACCAAATCATCGCGCCATTGTTGTGCGGCAATAAGTAATGCATGACATATTAATGATAATTCTAACGTTGTCGCGCCATAGTTTACAAAACCATAAAGCGCTTGATTATCGATGAGTTTATATGACCAAATAATTTGCGTTATCGTTGTTGTTAAAGGAATAAATAAAGTTAACGATGCTAAAGCATATTGCCAACGCTTTAAAACAACATGATCACCAAAAACACTTAAGCTGACTAGCCAAAATACACCAGGAAGTGCATTTCCCCCAATAAGTTCTAACCATCGACTTATTGAATTTGAAGGAAACGGTGGATATATCTCTCCAAACATATAACCACTAGTGCATATCATTAACAATATATATAACCGAATAGATTGATTTTTATTCCATGACGGCAATAGCAAAATTGCGCACAATAACATTTGAGAAAGAGCAAAGTGTGAAAAAAATAGCTGTAATGTTTGCATAAAGTGAGTTCTAAAAACCTGTTATAGGGTTGAATTAATGATGTTATACCAGTTTTATTAAGTTTGTGATCTTGTTGTACGCAGGAAAAAAAATGTCAGGGCAAGGCGCTCGATTGACCAATAGCTGTCTATTGGGATTGGAGCAACGCCGCCATGGTATATTTTAACTAGCGCAAGTGGGCAATAACATAATAAAATTGGTATTAATTATTTTATAATTTTCAGTCTAAACTCAAACTCTACCAATTGAAACAAGTTCAAGTTTTTAAACAAAAAAAAACGATAACCGTCGTTATCGTTTTATTAATTTAAACTCAATTAAAAGCTACTCCGTTGTAGCTGCTTCTTCACTTTTAACAGGCTCTGACTTTGTTAATAGCAATTCCCTAAGTTTCGTATCAACATCATGTGCCATTTCAGGATGTTCTTCCAAATACTTCGCAGCATTAGCTTTACCTTGACCTATTCTTTCACCGTTACAGCTATACCAAGCACCCGCTTTCTCAACAAAGCCATTTTTAACACCAAGCTCTATTAGTTCGCCTAAGTTATTAATACCTTCACCATATAAGATTTGAAACTCTGCTTGTTTAAATGGTGGAGCAATTTTATTTTTAACAACTTTAACTCGGGTTTCATTACCCACAATCTCATCACCATTTTTAACCGCGCCAATACGGCGAATATCTAAACGAACAGAAGCATAAAATTTAAGTGCATTACCACCCGTTGTAGTTTCTGGCGAGCCAAACATTACACCAATTTTCATACGTATTTGGTTAATGAAAATCAACATGGTATTCGATTTCTTCAAGTTACCCGTTAATTTACGCATGGCTTGAGAGAGCATACGTGCTTGAAGTCCCATATGAGAGTCGCCCATGTCGCCTTCAATTTCTGCTTTAGGTGTCAGTGCGGCCACAGAATCGACAACGATGACATCAATTGCCCCTGAACGCGTTAACATATCAACAATTTCTAAAGCCTGCTCACCAGTATCTGGTTGTGATATTAATAATTCATTAATATTCACACCTAATTTCTCAGCGTATATAGGGTCAAGTGCATGTTCGGCATCGATGAAAGCACAAACTTTACCTGAACGCTGTGCTTCAGCAATAACTTCTAACGTTAACGTTGTTTTACCACTTGACTCAGGACCGTATATTTCAACAACACGTCCTAATGGTAAACCACCAGCACCTAGTGCAATATCTAATCCCAGAGAGCCCGTAGAAATAGTTTCTACGTCCATTGTATTATTATCGCCAAGCTTCATTATTGAACCTTTACCAAATTGTCTTTCGATTTGACCTAAGGCTGCTGCTAATGCTTTTTCTTTATCGTCTTTCATAGTTTGCTCCGCTGATAATTTCTGGGATTTCGTTTTGATGAAGCAAGTATACTGTATGACCGTACAGTATCAAGTTTTTTATAACTTTTTTTTTATTTAATTCTAATGGCAACTCTGCGATACTTTTAATTCGTTGTTTTAACTACAAAAAAGAAGCACTAATAACTTTTCATAAAAACAGTGAAAAAAGTTACTAATTCTAATACATAAATTCATACAGTAGTTTTTCTGGTTGAATATCTCAGCATTAAAATTAAAATAACGAAGATATCCATGAGTTGTTTATGGCATAATCAACACTCACGCACCCTATTGATTTTATGAGTTACCGCACTTCAATGACAACATCGAAGCAAGTACTTTCAACCCATACCCCAATGATGCGTCAGTGTATATCACCTATGTAACGGTCAATTTAATCAACAAAGTTTGGGTGTCCCAATCTTTGTTTTGCCGAAGGTAGTTTAACTGATATGACTTATGTGGTATAATGTATACAATGTAGGTTTTTAAACAACAGGAAATATGATGGAAACAAATAGTACAGATTGGCGGTATACAGTTATGCCGGCCGTGTTTACATGGCTAAAAGAGTCAGAATCCGGGGCCCTTGAAATTGACTTTGATGTAACACAAAAACAGGCCGCAGCTGTTTTAAAAGCTCAGGGAAAGGGCGGAAGCAGAATGGGCGGACTTGTCGCTTCTGGTACTTTGGGTGAGAATAGCTACCTGAGCACCGAACAGCGTCTTGCTTTAATTAAATCCCTTTCTGAGGTTGCTAAAGAATTCAATGTCCCGTTGATCAGTGGAGCTGCAGCAGAAACTAAGGAAGAGATTGCGAAAATCGTTGAAGGACTTGCAACGGTTGGCGTGGATACTGTTATGGTCATGCCGCCAAAAACTAAAGCGGTTCCTTCTGATGAAGAAATGTATGCGTACTATGCCCTTGCTGCAACAGCTGCCAAAGAGGCAGGCGTAACAATTATGCCTTATAACAACCCTGATGCAGCCGGATATCATGCCATTTCAACAGATCTTCTTAGAAGACTTGCTGCGCTACCTGAAGTAACTGCGCTTAAAATATCGACTACAGATGTTTCAACTATTGAAACACTGATGGTAGAAAACAAAGATTTAAAAATCTTGGCAGGTGTTGACACGGTAACTGTACATGCAGGACTTGCTGGCGCATGTGGTGGCATTACAGGTGTAGGTACTATCTTCCCAAAAGCTAGTGTTACTATGCAGGAGTATGTTTTAAAAGGAGAATGGGCTGAGGCAAACAAAATTTCTCAGGCTATGAATTCTATATCTTATCTTGATGCTCAGCCGTTGCTTATGGAATACCTTAAGTTTGCTATGGGAATTCATCATAATGATGCTGATGGAGGGCTTCGTACCCTCGGTAAGAAATTAACTCAACAGCAAATTGATGATGTTCGTGCAAGATATATTCTAGCAAAAGAAAGACTTGAACTTCTGGATTTAATAGACTGATCCTTTCAAATTTTCAAAAAGAGAAAGCTCCATTTTTACGTAATGCCGATCAGTTAAGAAAATTTTGACCATCCATTGACCAATCTTCTGGTTAGTATATAAAGGCTTCTGAATTAATTCAGGAGCCTTTTTTTGCAGCTATCTAACGCTTTATCACAAGTATCACAAAATTCTTTTAATGAATTTACAGAGCTAAATGAATTATTAGACCCAAGTATTGTTGATGCAGCACTCGCGCAATCAGGTGTGGTGACCATCAGAAAACGACAACTCCCCATGGAGCATATGGTTTGGGCCGTTGTTGGTATGTCTTTGTTCCGTAAAATGTCTATGCGCCAGTTAGCCAACTAGCTTGATATTATCCTACCTAACGGTGAACCCTATATTGCACCAAGTGCAGTGACTCAGAGAAGGAAAAATCTTGGTCATCAAGCGATTTAAAGCATTTTTGATCGTTCACAATAGTTATGGAATGAGAAATCAGAGCATCCAACATGGTGTGGATTAACACTCCTTGATGTTGATGGCGTAGTATGGCGAACACCTGACTCAAAAGAAAATAGTGAGCACTTTGTCCTAACAGGGAACAAGCATGGTAAAGCGAGCTATCCACAAGTGAGAATGGTCTGTCAGATGGACTTACGAGCCATTTACTCACGCAAAATGCTTTTGATAGTGTTGCGTTAAGTGAAATCAAGTTGGCTGAGTTTTTAATAAAAGCAACAGCCTGACATTATTTGACCGAGGTTTGTATTCACTTGGCTTATTTCACCGCTTGCAATCGACAGTCACTTCACGTCATTGGCTAATGCCAATGAAAAAAAAGGTGCAATATGAAGTTGTTCGCTCAATTGGTCGACAAGATAAGATTGTTAGGTTAAAAGCCTGTCCACAAGAGCGTAAAAAATTTACAGACTTATCGGCATCAATTGACGTGAGATTAGTATCGAAGAAAATCAATGGCAAGGTTTGTTAAATAGTAACGTCAATGACGGATGTTATGAGGTTTCCTGTTGCTGATATTGCCGACTTGTATGCACAGCGTTGGGAAATAGAATTAGGCGTTATATGAATAAAAAATAGTTCAGGACATCCAATAACTTTAATAATAGACAATACATTACCTAAATAGCTTTGCCTTATGTGTAAAACATTAGGACACCCATAAACTTTTATAAAGTTTAAATTCTCGCTGAAATTAAAGGTTTTCGTTCTTTTAGCATTTAATTGCGTCCTTATCCATAGCAGGTATAGCACTAGCTTTTTAATATCAGTATGATTGCATTTATAACTTAGAATGTTAGTAAACTAGCAGATCTGGTCTGATTTTTTTTAATGGTCCGATTACACACTAAAAAAATTTACATCAAAACCTACACTTATTAGTGGGGTTACATGGTATAAATTAAAATTTCAGTTTGTTTCACTAGATTACAACAAACGCACAAACAGCCGCTTAGCTGGCTATACAGAACTAAAAAGTGTAATAAAAACATGCAAGATTTATCCTCACATACCCCAATGATGCGTCAGTATCTAACAATCAAAGCCGAATTTCCGAACATTCTTATTTTTTATCGAATGGGAGATTTTTATGAATTGTTTTTTGATGATGCTAAAAAAGCTTCCGACTTACTCGATATTTCATTAACTGCTCGCGGTAAAACCGGTGGTAATGCTATTCCAATGGCTGGCGTACCCTACCATGCTGTTGATACCTATTTGGCAAAACTTGTTAAGCTTGGTGAATCTGTAGCAATATGTGAACAAATTGGCGATCCCGCAACCAGTAAGGGCCCGGTTGAACGAAAAGTTGTTAGGGTGGTAACACCGGGAACGATAAGTGATGAGGCATTACTGGTTGATAGACAAGATAACTTAATTGTAGCCATTTTTTCGCCTGCTGTTAATCATGGTAATAAAGCTTTTGGTTTAGCTTATTTAGATATGACCAGCGGTCGTTTCGTATTAACTGAACCACAAACACAAGAGCAACTTTTAGCAGAATTACAACGATTAACTCCTGCTGAACTATTATACTCTGAGTCATTTAGCCAATATAGTTTAATTGAAAACTATAAAGGGTTGCGCCGTCGTTCTGATTGGGAGTTTGATTTAGATACTGCCACCACTTTACTTAACCAACAATTTGGTACCAAAGAACTCGCTGGTTTTGGTGTTAATGACAAACCATTAGGCTTAGCTGCTGCAGGCTGTTTATTTCAATATGTTAAAGAATGTCAACGCAGTGCACTACCTCATATTAGAAGTATTATTTGCGAATCCTCCGCGACAGGTGTCATTTTAGATGCTGCAACAAGAAGAAACCTAGAGCTAACGGTGAATTTACATGGTGGTAGTGAAAATACCTTATCTGCGATACTTGATAAGTCTGCGACACCAATGGGCTCTCGTTTATTAAAGCGTTGGATTCACTTTCCATTACGAGATGCTGAAATATTAACTAATAGATATAACGCGATAGATAGTATCTTAAGCTCTGATCTGCAATTTAATTTATTTAGTTTATTAAAACAATTAGGCGATATTGAACGTATAGTTTCTCGTATCGCACTTCGTTCTGCCCGCCCTCGTGATTTTGCTAGACTGCGTAATGCATTACAGCAGCTACCTGATTTACAGAAGATGCTTAGCCAATACTCAAACGGCTACTTGCATACTTTAGCCAGTAACAGCCAGCCGCTACCTAATATTCAACAATTGTTAGAAAACGCTCTCGTCGAAAATCCCCCTGTACTTATACGAGATGGCGGTGTAATTGCTCCTGGCTATCATCAAGAACTGGATGTTCTTCGTGATTTAAGTGATGGGGCAACTGATTTTTTAGCTCAACTTGAAGCAAAAGAAAAACAACGTACCGGCATTCATTCTTTAAAAGTTGGCTACAACAAGGTCCATGGCTTTTTTATTGAGATTAGCCGAAGTGCCGCTAGTCAAGTACCCGATGACTATATACGCCGTCAAACTTTAAAAAATAATGAACGCTTTATTACTGAAGAATTAAAGCAGCACGAAGTCACCGTATTAAGTGCTCAAAGTAAGTTTTTGGCACTAGAAAAACGCCTTTACGAACAGTTATTTGATCAAGTCTTACCTGAACTTGAACACTTGCAACAATTAGCACAAGCCATTGCCGAACTTGATGTATTAAATACCTTTGCCGAACGCAGCGAAACACTTAATTATACTAAACCTTCATTATCAACCGAGCCTGGTATTAACATTGAAGGTGGCCGTCATCCTGTTGTAGAGCAAATGACCCAAGACGCCTTTATCGCAAACCCCGTGGCTTTAACACCCCAACGTAAAATGCTGATAATTACCGGTCCAAACATGGGCGGTAAATCTACTTATATGCGACAAACCGCCCTAATTGTATTGCTTGCCCATATTGGCTGTTTTGTACCGGCCAATGCCGCGAACATCGGTTTGGTAGATCGGGTATTCACCCGCATTGGCGCCTCAGACGATCTTGCTAGCGGTCGCTCTACTTTTATGGTTGAAATGACAGAAACAGCCAATATATTGCACAATGCAACGGATAAAAGTTTAGTGTTACTTGATGAAATTGGTCGAGGAACAAGTACCTATGATGGCTTGTCTTTAGCTTGGGCTTGTGCAGAAATGTTAGCACTGCAAACTAAA
>Ga0209707_1000123_pt1 | contig 52194 bp, 35 predicted proteins | sample EN4Hudsemesocosm_FD_184630 | JGI IMG/M metagenome (GOLD analysis project Ga0209707, IMG submission 184630) | Methane-oxidizing microbial communities from mesocosms in the Hudson Canyon - EN4B Hudson Canyon (SPAdes) (version 2) | ecosystem: Environmental > Aquatic > Marine > Cold seeps | place... | reverse complement strand
GCCCGACTAACAAGGCGACATTGGTACCAATACCGTTAGCCATTAACTTTTTGGCCGTTGCTTTGATATTAACTGGACCACCACCGTCATTACCATTAACAACAGTAGTCACTCCTTGGGTTAAATAGTTTAAGTTATGATTTTTATCCTTACTTAATAGTTCTGCAAGGCTGTGAGTATGAGGATCAATAAAGCCAGGACTAACTATTTTACCTTTAACATCAATAATTTTTTCTGCATTGACCTGTTGACCTCTTGGATATAAACCACAAATCGTTTGTCCGCATATCGCAATATCTAGCTGTTGCGCTTTAGTGGTATCACCAGAATAAACATCACCATTGATAATAAGTAAATCTACCTTAACAACTGATTTTTCTTCAACCCTAACTGGTTTTTTGGCCTTAACGTCTTTAGCTGACTCACTATGGTTATCGCTACAAGAGGCTAAAAGGCTCAAACTCATCGCGGTAATAATCAGTTGGCGATTAAACATCTTCATTATTATTCCTATTCTTTATCGTGATCTTCATCAGACAACATAGTCTTCATTAATATATTGGCAGAATTGAAAGCAATCTGTTTTATTTCAGTGCGGTCTGTATTATCACCCATTTCATACGTAATGGCATGAATACCAAATTTATCTGAAAAGTATTGTTTAGATACTCCTAAATCAGGATTATTACCTGGCCTTATCTCTACATCAAAGTTTGGCATCTGACGATCGAGTTCACCTAACCAATGTCTAACAAAATAAGGTTTCTCAACCCCATAATCCACAGGCATACTGTAAAAAACATCATGCCTCGTTGAATGAAAATCTACAGCAAATGTTATTTTATCCCCTTGATTTACTAGATCTTGCAAATAATCGTTAATTAATCGGGTTTCAATTTGTGAAAAATCTTTCCAGTCACGATTTAAATCGAATCCATTAGCATTATTACGCCAGTTACCAGCATGAACACCGTCTGGATTGATATTTGGAATAACTAAAACATTATATTTTTCTAGATATTTTTTACTTAATTCACTACTAGATATCAGCGTCTCTACAAAAGGAAACAAAGCAAGTGCACCGGTGATCTCAGGCGGATGCTGCCGACCTAAAATAACTAGCCACTCTTTTGCCTTATCATTTTTTCGTTCAAGTTTATAAATTGGACGGCCCTGTGTTGATTGTCCCAAAACACTCCGTGTTACTTGCTTATTACTTATTAGTTTATCGGCCCAATCAATATAGTATTGATTATTGATAATCTCTTGTCCGGCAATAATGATAGGCTCTGGTGAGGCGCTTATATTCATCACCAATCGTTCGCCTTTTAATTTATATTTCTGTAATTGCCAGGCTTCGCTATTATGACTAATTTTAGGTGGATAGCGATGCTCATCACCTCGTACCTTCATCGTAATAGTAATATCTGTTACTTGATCTGCTTGTACTTTAAAAGCATACCAAGGGCTTGAATTAATAGGGGTGTTTTCAGGGACTAAGGTAATTAGGTATTCATTCTCTGCTACCCGTTTACATTCATCCATACGTGCAGTCGAAAAATCAGTGGTAAGTCGAACGTTACCGCTACTACATGCTTGCGCATTTTCACTTTGTTTACTCTGGTTCGTGGTACATGACAGTAGTAAAATACTAGAAAATAACAATGAGCAAGTAAGCAATAATTTTTTCATAATGTTGTCTTTATAAACTAAGGGAAAGGAATATGGCTCAACTAGTATTACGTAATGTTAACTAGTCGAGCCATAGAGTATATCTAACTTCTAATCTATCTTATTCAACAAACTAAAAGCTTTTGCTTAAGTTTACATAGAAATAACGGCCTCGGTTTGAGTGGTAATCACCAGAGTAGCCATGCCAATAGTTATCAGCCATCGGCGGTTCTTCATCGGCAAGATTACGTACACCTAATCTTATATATGCTCCAGATAATGTGCTATTTTCAGCAAATTTATATGATGCATAGGCATCCACAGTTGTCATGCTGGCGATAGGTAAAAATATTTTTTCATCATCAACAGTCGCATTAGTACTAGTATCAATGAATTCACTAACATAATTAACACTTACACCAGCACCCCACTCTTTAAGTCGCCAATTAAGTGAAGATTTAGCACGCCACTCAGGGTTACCATCTTGTAATATTTGATCGCCTACACCATCAACGTTTACATCGGCAAGGTTTGGATAAGTCACTAAATCTTCTTGAGCTTCAAGTACTACAGCAGAAATACTATCAACAGATGTTTCATATTTAGTTAAATGTGCCGCGTTAACGTTAAACTCAAAATCACCAATGGCTGTTTCAAAATCATAAACAATGCCAAAATCTAGGCCTGATAACTCTTGTGCTGACGAATTTAAATATTGGTTATTTACTTCGCTAGCAACTAAGTCTGCATCACGGATAACTGTTTCATTACTAGAACCATTTACACGTAAAACATAATCATGTGCTAGAACCGTTCCGTAAGGCGTTAAGAACACAAGATTCTCTTGATCTATATTCCAAGAATCGATTGTTATCGTTAAGTTTTCAATAGGTTCAAAAATAAGGCCGAACGAGGTATTTACACTGTCTTCTGATTTAAGATTTGAGTTACCTTGGCGATTATCAATAATCGCATAAGTATCATCAACTACTGGATCATACTTAGAGCTACGACGAGGCATATTACTATTTTCAGCACTTTGTTGCAGTCCTGGCACTTTAAAGCCACCGGCATAAGAGGCTCTAAAACTTACCCATTCAGTTGGTTTATAAAATAAAGCAACTTTAGGTTTTAGTGCATCACCCGCATCAGAGAAATTCTCGTAACGTGCCGCTAACTGTACTTCAGCATACTGATCACCACTATCGATCAATGGAACAATAAGCTCAGCATAAGCAGAACCAATGTTTCGGCTAGCGCTGGCATCAGAAGTGGCACTACTGCCATATAATGAACTGTCATTAACAACGCCATATGCATCAGTAAAAGGTCTACTACCATCTACGTATGGAGAACGGTCACTATCATAAGTTTCACGACGAAATTCAACACCTACAGCAAGACCCACGTCACCAGCTGGAACACTGAACACTTCGCTGTTACTGGCTTTAAAGTCAATCGACGCTAAGCTGGTTTTTGAGTTTGTTAGCGCTTCAACAACAAATAAATCGCTGATTGATTTTGAAATTATCGGTGTATTGCCAATGGTATTCGGGTTGTTAACATCAGCACCACCAAACATATTATAAGCAGTACTTTCGTCTGTACTGTTAGCAGCAGCAGAAAATGCATTCACGTCTACACGTGTACTACGATCGTTAGTTTCAGCTTCACTATAAAATGCTGCACTTTCCCAATCCCAGTCCCCCATATAGCCTTTAAAACCAGCTAGCACTCGAAAGCTGCTATCTTCAACGGTAACGGTTCTTGGTCCGATATCCACAGGACGATATTTACGAACTATAACTTCTTCGTTAAACGGGTTATAAAAAGCATCTGCTGCAACAGTAAACTGATGTTTACTACCACCATGGTTTTGCTCTGATTGATTAGTAAGTTCAGCTTGGTAATAGATACCTTCAGCAAAAAATTCTACATCTTCATTTACCTCATGAGTAAAGTGAGTATAAAAGTTAACTCTTTCTGCGTCTGAAGATAATGGTCGTGTTGTACCTCGGTCAAATCGAATATCACGGCCTGTACTACCTTTATCTACACAGACACCTTCAACATCAAGTGGTGAATCAACACAACCAGACAGTGAATCAGGTTGAAGATGAAACCGGCCTAAACTATCGCTATTGAATTCTCCCCAAGGAGTATCTGTACTACGGTTATCTAATTGAGTATCGCCAACAAACTCTTCAGGTAAACCTGGATATTCACGTCTATCATGACTTGCCGAATAAGGACGTTCAGTTGCCATCATACCATTACGGTTATAAACAGTTACCGAGCCAACAAGATTAGAAAGGCCGTCATTAAGCTCAATACCACCTAAGTAACTAAAGGTTGTTTCATTTAATGGTGTGCCTTGAGATTGACCATATCTTAAGCTAACTTTGTGACCGACATATTCACTGTCAAGGGCATAGTTCACTACGCCGGCAACAGCATCTGAGCCATAAACAGCAGCAGCACCATCACGTAAAACTTCTAATGAGCGCAGACCTGAAACAGGTAAAGTATTAGAGTTAACCGTATTTACTGGAACCTTATTAGCACCTTTTTTAGATTGGGTACCGGGATGGTTTACCATACGGCGACCATTGAGCAATACTAATGTATTACCAGCGCCTAAGCCCCTTAGGTTAAATGAACCGACATCGCCACGCGCGTCGTTAACGTTAGAAGACCCCGTTGTTTCACCAAAGTTGACTGAGCCCATTTGTGGGATAGAACGAAGTAACTCATCACCAGTCATTGCTGCAGTATTTTCAATATCAGCAGCAGTTAATGCTGTAACAGGTAATGTACTAATATCAGTAGCACGTTTAATGTTACTACCAATGATAGAAATGCGTTCTACTTCAGCTTCTTTTTCACTTTGTTGATTTTCCTCAGCTTGAACAAACTGAGATGATACTGCGGTTAAAACACATAAACTTAGATATGACAACTTATGCGTTAAGCTTGATCTTTCTTTCATGACATTCATCGTTATAATTCCCACGTTATTTATATTTTGTCAGGTATATTTTTTACCTGATCATTTATCTCTTACTAACCATGAACTCAAAACTCTCTTTAAACAATTGACGCTTTATAGCAAAACTATAACCTAGGGTTATAGGTTGAGATAAATCAAACCAGTTATCAAACGATCAATAACAATTTAATATTCAAACATCAAAGTTTATCTATATAAAACAGTGACTTTTTATATAACTAAATCTAGTTGAGAATTAAATTTATTCCACTAAATTGGAGATTTCATCTTAAAACTAAAAATGTAGATTAAAAATTAGCTGATAAGTGTGTAGCTATCACAGAAATAGAAAATTTAGCTAAGGAGTGTTATTGGAAATGAGAGCGACTCATCGCTAGTAAAACATCAACTTCTGCCCCTAAATAAAATTAAGGGCAGAAGGTTTTAATGATTAAACAAGCAGTGTACGTATTTGCCGATTCGCAAAATATAACTTATCAATATGTATAGCTCCAGCAACTTTAAGATCGTCAATCACTCTTTTAATTCGCTCAATATCTGAGCTTTTTGACGCCTTCCATAAATCTATCGCTTTGCCTGGTTTTTCACTTAAATGGTTTTTGATAATCTTAACCACTAACTTCTCTCTAAACTCTAGTAAATCCAGCAATAACGAAAAACGCGCGAGTCTTGACCAGTGATCATGAGTGCTAACTTTTTCTGTTTGTTCAATCAACCAAGCAAGACCAACCAATTTACTGACTGAGCAATAACAAGGCAGTATTTTAGTCACCGGAAGATCTAGTTCAAAAGCAGTTTTAACTATGTCACAAAACACCACAGAAGAGACTTTTAACTGATGAATTCTTTCAACAACAGCTAAGCTATCAGTTTGCTTTTCTAACTGATATAGCGATTGTTCAATAGGTGAAAAAGGCAAGGTTATGTCAGCATCATCAAGTTGTTGCAGTGTTTTAATCCCAGGAGTATATTGCGAAACAATCGTTTCAATAGACTCTTGTGGACTGGCATGATTGATAAACCAAATAGCCATTAATCGATAAAAACGCTGAACTTCAATCATCATTTTTATTTGAATGTCTGCCGTAACACTGTCAGATAATGACTCTATTTCAGCCCAAATGTCATCAAGGCCAAACACTTCCTTAGCGATCATAAAGGCTTTAACTATCTCTGCAATAGTTGCCCCCGTTTGCTCTCGTACTGCATGGATGCCGCCACGGTTAAATATTTCATTAGCAACACTTGTCGCAATAATTTGCTTAGCTAATGGGTGCTCGAGAACAAATTCAGGATATCTTGTCGCTAAAACATTAGGAAAAGCAGTCAATAAGTACCTTTCAAAATAGGGATCGGTTAATAAACCTTGCTCTTTTAGCAAAGCATTATTGACATCCATTTTTGAATAAGCCATTAAAACTGCCAGCTCAGGCCGAGTCAGCCCATGTTTAGCAACGTTCCTCGCTTGTAACTCATCATCATCAGGTAAATACTCTAACGCTCGATCTAAATCGGCATGACCAACTAAATAGTGTGTTAAACGACTAAAACTATCAAAGTGCGACTGACTATTGGCTTCATCAATACTTAAAGCTTGAGCTTGATAAAAATTATTACGCAATACCATGTCACCAACGACATCAGTCATATCCGCCAATAAATTGTTTCGTTCATCTTTTGTTAGAACATTTTTACTCACTAAATTATTGAGTAATATTTTAATATTTACTTCATTATCAGAGCAATTAACACCTGCAGAATTATCAACGGCATCGGTATTTATTTTACCGCCCATTTTAGAAAACTCTATTCTAGCCAATTGTGTACAGCCAAGGTTACCACCTTCACCAATCACCCGGCACTGTAATTCGCTGCCGTTTATTCGCAGAGAATCATTGGCTTTATCCCCCACATCACTATTATTTTCACTAGCTGCTTTGACATAAGTACCAATGCCACCAAACCATAATAAATCAGCCTTAGCTTTTAATATGCAGCGAATCAATTCAACGGGGGACATCCTTGTCACTTGTTCATCAATATTAAGCAATGTCTTTATTTCTTGCGATAGTTCAATATGTTTCAACGAGCGGCTAAATACACCACCACCTTTAGAAATTAGTTTTTCGTTATAATCTGCCCATGACGACCTAGGTAAATGGTAAAGTCTTTCTCGTTCGATAAAACTAGAAAAAGCATTTGGGTTAGGATCAATAAAAATATCACGATGATCAAAGGCGGCCACCAACCTAATGGTTTTTGACGACAACATGCCATTACCAAAAACATCACCAGACATATCACCGATACCCAGCACATTAATTTCATCATGTTGCACATCAATATCCATTTCATTGAAATGACGCTGCACTGAAACCCACGCACCTTTTGCCGTTATGCCCATTTTTTTATGGTCATAACCAATGCTACCACCAGAAGCAAATGCATCACCTAACCAAAAGCCATTCTCTATAGCGATGGCATTAGCAATATCTGAAAAAGTTGCTGTACCTTTATCTGCTGCAACTACAAGGTAGCTGTCATCACCATCAAAACATACAACATCGTCAGGTTTGGTTATCCCTTGCGCTGTATTGTTATCTGTTAAGTCTAATAACGCTGAAATGAAAATTTTATAACAGCCTATTGCTTCATTAGTCACTTGTTCTCTTGAGCCATTTTCCGGTAATTGTTTAGGAACAAAACCTCCTTTAGCGCCCTGAGGTACTATCACCACATTTTTAACTTGTTGAGCTTTAACTAATCCTAAAACTTCTGTTCGAAAATCTTCACGTCTGTCTGACCAACGTAACCCGCCACGAGACACTAAGCCAAAACGTAGGTGAACACCTTCAACTCTTGGAGAGTAAACAAAAGTTTCTACATAAGGGCGAGGCTGAGGAGCATCGACTATTTCACCACTACGAATTTTAAATGAACAATAGCTTTTGGCTTGACCTGAAGAAGTATTTTGATAAAAGTTGGTTCTTACCGTCGCAGAAATTGCAGAAATAAAATTTCGTAAAATTCGATCATGATCAATTTTCAGTACCGAGTTAAGGCTTGCCAATAATCGATCTTTTATATCATTACCAAGCTTAATACGTTGTTCAATTGATTGATTATTTAAAGAAAATCTCACTTCAAAAAACTCAATTAAGTCAACAACGATATTAGGGTATTCAATAAGTGCTTGCTGAAAATATTCTTCACTATAACCTAAACCGAGTTGACGTAAATACTTACCATACGCTCGAATAATAACGATTTCCCTAATATCGAGCTTGGCTGACAGCAATAATTTGTTATATCCATCGTTTTCAATATTTCCAAGCCAAACCTGTAATAAAGCATCTTCAATATTTTCTTGTAGGTCATCACTATCAATCTTCACTTGCTGTGGATATTCAAGGGTATAACTATAAAGATCGTTAATAACACCAGACTTACCATTAACTTTTATTTTAAAGCTAAATTCATCCAATGGCCTGAAATCAAAGTTTTCTAATATAGGAATTGAATCACTTAATGCAATACTTTGTGAATAACTATAAATATTCAGTTTTAGTCGATTTTCAAAAGATGACTTGTCTGAAGTAATTTGAAATTGAAAGGTCTGGTTTTTCGCTAACTGCTCTAGGCATGTGATGGTATTGACGGTTTCAACTACACTGAAATGTTCTCGATAACTTTTAGAAAAACCCTCACCGTACTTTTCAATAAGTCTAGGAGATTGCTCGACTGACCAATTTTGATGAACTAAGCAGGATAAACTTTCTTGCCAACTTAGTGCATTCTTTTCAATATTACTGACCAGGTTTAAAGTATCGACTTTGGAGGTTAATGACTCCCCTTTTTGTACAATAAAGTGCCACTGCGCTAAATAACTATCATTAAGCATCGACCTTCTTGACAATATTTCCCCTGAAAACACCTGGCTAAGTTCATCTTCAATGCTGTCTCTTAGATCGGTACAAAAGGCTTCTTTAGAAACAAAAACTAATACCGACACCTGTTGATTAAAATCATTTTCACGAACAAATACGCCCGCTTTACTTTTCGCATTAAGGTTATAAATGCCTTTTGCTAACACCAACAATTGTTCAGTGCTACTTTCATACAGCTCTCTTTTGGGCAGTGCAGCAAGTATATGACTAAAGTTGCGATAATTATGGCTATCGGCTTTCAGTGATAAGTTTTTTAATACCCCAAAAAGTTTTTCCTTTAAATAAGGGTTTTTATTAGGAGTAAGGTTATTGGCTATCTGAGTAAATAAACCGATAAAACAGTGTATGGCTATGAGTTGGCCTTGCTCTGAAAACTGTTTAACATGAATTTGATCGTAATAATCATGTCGATGAATCGCAGACTGGGTGTTCGACTTTGTCACAAATAAACTCTGCGTAGAATCAATAATTCGAGCTAACTCATCACTTACCCCCCCATTTATTGAATGAAAATCTACGTCGTCATTTACTGGGTTATTTGTGTGGCCATTTGCGTAGTCATTTAGATAATTCAATATTTCATTTGAGTTATCTAAGCTAAAAATGCCTAAATTACTTGCTGCTGATTGACTGTTATTATCGGGATTAAGTAAAAGTGTATGGTGACCCAAAAACACAAAATTGTCTTGTTGAAGCCATTGTAAAAAATCGTTCACTGCACTTTTATTATTTTCATTAACAAGCGCTTCTGCTTGGCTTGTCATTGCCTGCCAGTCAGAGGTAACCGCGTTAATAGCCTTTAATAACTGCTTAATTTTATCAGCTAATAGTTTCATTTCTAGGTCATTAAGTTGGTAAGTCATCTCAATATATAAAACAGACTCGCCAACGCCTTGTTTGTTGATTAATACTGGATGAATAAATAGATTTATTTTATAATCTTCAATGATTAACAGCTCTGTTAATGAGTCAACAATAAAAGCTTTATCATCCGTAATTATTTTTAAGGCACTGCCTTTTACCGCGTAAGAATTCAAGGTAAGTGGTTCAATAACAACGACGTCTTCGTTATCAGTTTTTGATGAAAAATTTTGCCAGAGCGAACAGGCTATTTGATAACGACGTTCAATAGATAAAGCCTGCATATCTTCATCTAAAGCGCAGGAAAATAGTTGTTCACAAAAATTTTGCAGAGCTAAACAATCGTTGTTTTTGTAATTAGTTTTAATATGTTGGGTTAGGTCTAGCTCTGTAGTGGAAGTCACAATAAATTACCTTAATTTCAATGAATAAACTTCTGCTCAACATTCACCTTATTAGTAGAAGGCTTGTTACTGCATTAACTAAAATCCTAGTTAGTAGACCATTTACAAGCAAATTCATTTATTTTCATAAGGTATAACCTGATGTTGTACAACTCAACTATCCACAGATAGCCCTAGCATTCTACTTTCACAACAAATGGTTGTAATAGTTACCTACATAACCCAAGGTTATATGTGCACCAAGATTAACTATTGTCGCTTTTTCCTCCCCTGCTCTATCTTAGATGGTATTGGATAAATCTATCGCCTAATGTCATCAGCGACATTGTTTTTGTAATCAAATAAAAAGATACCGATCATGAGCAGAAAGCAACAAATAATTAACAGCGCACTTAACGCAAATATCATTGATGACAACTTAACCGCTATCGGAATTATGGATTTAAATAGCTTACAAAAAACAGTAAGTGATGTTTATTCGGCCTTCCCAAAAAACTTTTTTCATACTTTTGCTGTCAAAGCAAATGCTTTGGTGAAAGTATTAGAGTCGCTAAAGGAATATGGCATGGGCGCTGAAGTAGCAAGCCCAGGTGAATTAATGATTGCCCGTGCTGCAGGTTTTACTGCTGAAGAAATAATTTTTGATTCACCAGCCAAAACCTTGGCAGACCTTAGAACCTGCATCAAACATAATATTTCACTTAACATCGATAATTTACAAGAGCTTGATCGAGTCGATCAATTAATGGAAGAGTTTCCGCAAACAAGCTCTGTCATTGGTTTTCGAGTTAATCCACAAATTGGTGCTGGAAAAATTGGTTCAACTAGTACAGCAACAGCAACCTCTAAATTTGGGTTTGCTTTAGAAGACAATAATAATCGCCAGCAATTAATCGATATATATAAAAAAAGACCATGGTTAAAAAGCCTTCATACGCATACAGGCTCCCAGGGCTGTGAACTCAGTTTAATGGCCAATGGCATAAAGGTTATTACCGAATTAGCAGAAGAAATTAATAATGAAATGGGTAAACAGCAAATTACTCGACTGGATATAGGTGGTGGTCTTCCTGTTAACTTTACTTCAGATGAAATAACCCCAAGTTTTCAAGACTATGCCGATGTGCTAAAAGCTGCCGTGCCGATATTGTTCACCGATAAGTACCAAGTTAAAACCGAGTTTGGCCGTGCAATTGTTGCCAAAAATGGCGTTATTATTACCCGTGTTGAATATACTAAAAGTTCTGGGGGGCGACATATCGCGACTACCCATGCCGGTGCGCAGATTTTAACTCGCACCGCTTTTTTACCTAAATCGTGGCCCATTCGTGTCACAGGTTTCAATGTAAATGGCATTGAGAAAACAGCGAACAATTGTGATGTGGTCGCAACTGATGTTGCAGGGCCATGTTGTTTTGCTGGTGATTTAATTTGTGCTGATCAAAAGTTGCCAAAATTAACCGCTAATGATTATGTGATGGTACATGATACCGGCGGATATTATTTCACTAACCACTTTGATTACAATAGCTTACCTAGAGTAGCCGTGTACACTGTTGAAAATGCAGCTAAAGGTGTTATTGAAAGTGATGACAACGATGAACATGAATTAGTGGTTACATGCATCCGTGCAGCACAATCCCTTGAAGACGTGCTAAGTAATATGTAACCGTCTTTGTCTTAAGTAAAACAAGATAACATTCCACTTCTTAATATAAAAACTTGCTCAAGAAAATTTACAGCACTTGAGCCAACAAGCGGTTTTGATTGAATGCTAACACCTGAATTAGAACAATAAAGAGAGTACAGTTATGGAAATAAACCTCAGTATTATCGCAACCTTGGTGGTAGCACTTATTATCCTTTTTTCAGGATATTATTGTAATAGTAAAATAGCTTTTTTGCGTAATAACAATATCCCAGAGCCTGTGGTTGGCGGCATTGTATTCTCTATTTTAGCTGCTGTTGCGCATAGTTTTTTTGATTTGCACTTTGCCTTTGATATGGGTTTAAAAAATCCACTGATGACTATATTTTTTACCACTGTTGGTTTAGGTGCAAGTTATTCACTTTTACTCAAAGGTGGACCTAAAGTTGTTTTATTTCTTGGCATCGCTACCGTTTATTTACTTTTTCAAAATGCCATTGGCGTATCACTAGCAATGGCAAGTGGCATGAACCCACTCATGGGGTTAATTGGAGGCTCTGTCACTTTATCAGGTGGCCACGGCAATGGAGCAACTTATGCAGACCTATTTATCAGTGAATATAATATGGCTGGCGGTATTTTTGAACTTGCCATGGCTGCGGCGACCTTAGGACTTGTACTAGGGGGGCTAGTAGGTGGTCCAGTAAGTAAAAGACTCATAAAACGCTACAACCTTAAAGCAGATGAATATCATGAAGAATTAGATGACACAATAACATTCAACCCTGATGATCATGACTTGGTTACTCCTAAAAAGATGATGGAAACCTTATTTGTTATTTTATCTTGTATGGTCATTGGCGATATTGCTTATCAAAGTTTAAAAGCCGTTGATGTGGTATTACCGGCTTTTTTAATGCCTTTATTATTTGGTGTAGTAGCCACTAACTTATGCGAGTTTTCAAAGCGTTATACTATCAGCAGAGCCTGCATTGATTTATGGGGTACTATGGCACTTTCCATTTTTTTAGCCATGGCACTAATGTCTTTAAAGGTATGGGAATTAGCAAACCTCGCTGGCCCTATGGTAGTCATTATTTTGGTGCAAACCGTCATGTTAATGATGTTTGCCTATTTTATTACTTTTAGAGTAATGGGCAAAAGCTATAACGCCGCCATCATTGCCGGTGGTCATTGTGGCTTTGGCTTAGGGGCAACACCCACAGCAGTTGCTAACATGGAATCATTGGTTGCAAAACATGGCCCTTCACCACAAGCGTTCTTAGTTGTACCGTTAGTGGGCGCCTTTTTTATTGATATAACCAATGCCTTGGTTATTCAATTTTATTTAAGTTTGCCGTTTGTGGCCAGTTAACCCATACCAGAGTAAAATGATAAACCGACTATTTAACTAACAGATAGTCGGTTATTTTAAAATGACTTAAACTTTCACTAAACATTAATCAAGTATTCAACTTTCAAAAATTAAATTATTTCTCTCTTTCATAAGCTAAATTTATCCTATAACCTAAAGTTATATTAATAGAATGATTAAAGAATTATGACAGGCGTTAACAATGCAAAATAATAAATTTATCGCACTTATCGTTATTGTCATCGGTTTATTGGCAGCTATTTATATCAATAGCCAAGTGACAAAAACTTGGCTAGAGCAGTCTTATATTTATGACATTTATACTAATGGCTCAGGAAATTCCGCCTATAAATACAAAGACAAAGAAATTGTTATTGACGGTATTGTGCCTTATGAAAAATCATCCCTTAATCAACAACACTTAACCAACCTTACCGAACCACCGTTACTGAAACAGCAATGGGTTGAAGATGATAATCAGCAACTAAAGTTATTAAAGCCGGCTTTTCATTTTGGCTTATGGTCATTATTACCTGCATTTATCACTATTGCCTTATGTTTAATTACTAGAGAGCCGCTTACATCACTATTTGGCGGCATTGTTGTTGGTGCATTAATGCTAGGGCAGTATGACCTTACCGGTGAAATCATTATCCCTAACTTGGCTAAAGATGGCACCGCCAGCTTGTTATTACTCTACCTTTGGTTATTAGGTGGGTTGCTAGGTATATGGTCTAAAACGGGTGCCGCTCAAGCATTTGCCCAATTTATGACCGTTCATTTTGTAAAAGGAGAGCGTTCAGCAAAGCTTGTGTCTTGGCTCTTGGGGGTATTGTTCTTTCAAGGCGGCACCATGAGTACCGTATTAGTCGGTACTACCGTTAGGCCATTAGCAGATAAAGCAAAAGTGAGCCATGAAGAAATGAGTTATATTGTTGACTCAACAGCCTCTCCTATCGCATCAGTTATCGCATTTAATGCTTGGCCTGCCTATGTTCAGGCACTTATTTTTGTCCCTGGGGTTTCCTTTTTAGCTACTGAGTCGGATCGATTAAGTTTCTTTTTTAGCAGTATACCTTTTAGTTTTTATGGCATTTTTGCCGTAATAGGTACTTTGCTTTTGAGCATGAACATCACCATTTTTTCAGGTAAACGTATTCGTGATGCAAGGCAAAGGGCATTAACAACAGGCCAACTCGATGCACCACAAGCTAAACCGTTAAGTGCTAAAGAATTACAAACCTGTGATGTACCTGAAGGTTATCGCTCAAACGTTCTAGAATTCTTTATTCCCTTAGTAATGTTAATCGCTATCGCTATCTACACTTTTATAGATTCTGGCGTACCCAAAGTTAACTGGGCCTTTGGCTGTGCTTTGCTGTTGTCTGCTTCAATTGCACTGATTAAAGGCATGTCACTATCAGATTTAGTTGACGGCTTCGCTAACGGATTAAAGGGGGTGGTGGTTGCCTCGGTGATTTTAATGCTAGCGGTGATAATCGGCAGTATTAGCAAAGATATTGGTGGCGGTTTATATTTAGTTTCATTATTGGGTGAACAATTACCTTTTTGGTTGTTGCCAGTAATATTACAACTAATGACAATGGTTATTGCTTTTTCAACGGGCACTAGTTGGGGCACTTATGCCATAGCTTTTCCTTTGGCTATGCCACTAGCTTGGGCAATATGTCAATCTCAAGGTTTAGCAAACCCTGAAATTTTTATGATGGTGTGTTTTGCAACCGTTCTTAACGGCAGTGTTTTTGGCGACCAATGTTCACCTATTTCTGATACTACCATATTAAGCTCAATGACCACTGGTTGCGATTTAATGGATCATGTTAAGTCTCAGTTGGTACCGGCATCGTTTGCGGCAACCATAGCGGCATGTTTATGGACATTAACAGTATACTTTTTTGCTTAAGCGACTATAGAACTAAAACTAAATTAACGATTACAAATAAAATAAAACATATGAATTTACCTTACGACTCACTTATTAATTCAAATGGCAATTTACTAGAGGAATAACAATATGCGCATCAGACACATTGAAATTTTTCACGCAATTTATACCACAGGCTCAATCACCAATGCGGCAAAAATACTTCATGTATCACAACCTTCAGTAAGTAAAGTACTAGCTCATGCTGAAATGCAGCTAGGGTTTAATTTATTTGAACGGGTGAAAGGTCGATTAATTCCAACAGATGAAGCTGAAATGCTTTTTGATGAAGTAGATAAAATTTATCAACAAATGCGCTCTATTAAAAATACCGCTGAAAATATTAAAAAATCTGAATATGGTCAAATCAACCTTGGCCTAACACCGGCATTAGGGTTTAATGCGATTCCTAGTGCTATTTCTAAATATCATAAGGAACATTTGAAGGTTAATTTCAATGTGCAAACAGTGCATAACGACGCGGTAATGCAGGCACTGTTAGAGCATAAATGTGACTTGGCGATATTATTTTCGCCTAAAGTATTACCCGGTGTTACCTCAATTGAGTTCGCTCAGTCTGAGCTTGTTATTGTTTATCCTAAAACAAGCTTTCCAGATTGTCCTGATAAATTAACGTTACATGACTTAGTCGATTTTGAATACATCGACATTAGTGAAAGTGGCCCGTTAGGCGATTTATTATGGACACGAATGCTCAAAGATAAGGTTACCCTTGAATCTCCAATAAAAGTACAAACCTACTTCATTGCTGCACGACTAGTTGCCCAAGGCGCTGGAATTTGTGTGGTTGATAAATTTACCGCTCAAAGAAACCTAGATGAGAGTACGGCCATGGCATCGTTTGATCCACCACTTAACTTTAGTGTTAATGCCCTTCATTTAGAAAATAGAAGTTTGTCGAAAGTAACAGAAGCATTTATTCCCTTTTTACGTGAAGAAATATCTAAGGGAAGTTAACAAGATAGAAATAATAAGGGGATAAACAGTATTCTGTCTATCCCCAACTGCAACACGATTTACTTTTCTATTATACAGCCGTATAGAGCTTAATAACTTAGCTGTACTTTTTTACTCGTAGTTTTATTCAAACCAATGTAAGCACCCTGGCTACTATCAATGGTAAAATACTGAGGTTGAATATTATCGGTAAAAGAGGTTTGCCATTCAATAACGGCAAAATCATCAATATCAACTTGGCTGATAGTACCATCTTTTAAGGTAATTTCTACTAATACTCGATAGCTTTTATAACCAATTCTAGGCGAATTAAAATCTACCTCTACCGCCTGCCATTGGTTAGTGCCGTTAAGCTCTACTGTTTTAATTAAGTTTTTGGGACTATTTTTAAAGGCATCAAACAACTTTTGTCGTTTCTTCCTACCCTGCCAGTAATAGCTTAATTTTACCGCCTCATTACTTTTAATGTTTGCTTTAACGGTAATCGGTCTGCTGGCTGAAAATACTCGTTTAAAACTTTGCATACCAAAGGTAGTTGCTTGACCTTCTTTTAAGGTAATTCCAAGACTTTTACTACCGCTAGCACCGTAGTTATTTATTTTTGTGATGTCTCGATCAAATAACCAACCTCGCTCGGGACTATCAAACGTTGAAAAGCTTTCAAAATCACTGCCATTAACTAAGTTAGTTCCAAAGCGATATTTCAATTCTTTTGTCGGTAATTTCACCGTGGCTATTTGTAGCTGCCAAGGTAAATGGTACAAGCTTGCTACTTTAGTACCTTGAGTAAATAACAGATCAGTGGTTATTGGATTATTTGGCTTCTCACTTATTATTTGTTTATTTTCTGCGGTAATAACACCATGACCACCTGATTGGCTAATAGGTGTATTTCGCGTTTTTGAAAGTTCGGTTAAACGTTTCATTACCGTATATCTGTGCATGCCGGTTGCTGGCGTAGGTTTATAGCCTTTTACATACAAAGGCACTATTTCTGCACGATGGAACTGACCTTCATCTAACCAAACGTACAAAATAAAACTATGTTGAGTGGCACTAAAATTTTGATCAAAAATGAAGTTACCCATTGAATAAGCGATTAACTTACCATCATATAACTCTAAGCCTTGTGTTACATGGGGGTGATGAGCAATAGCGAGTGCTGCGCCAGTATCTAAAGCAGACTTTAAACGTTGCTCGGTAACACCTGTTGGGTTGTTGGCATACTCTTGAGAGCCATGATATTGCACTATGGTTACTTTATCTTGAGCTACTTGCTTGTTAACCGATTCGGTTATGTTTTTCATTGAGCCATATGCTGCGCCGCCATGTTCATGGTTAGCCGTTTGTGTTGGATTAGCACTACCTTCCCAGCCCACATAACCTAGCATTGAAAATTCAGTATTATTAATGACTTGATGGTGTGCTTTTAACGCTTGTGTTTCATCCATACCAGCGCCTGAAAAACCTAATTGACTTTTATTCAAAAAAGCTAAAGTAGAGACTAAACCTGAAGTCATGTAGTCAAAAGTATGATTATTACCTAACGACACGTAATCAATACCCGCCCATGTTAATGCATCGAGTACTTCAGGCTCAGAATAAAAAGTCACTGATTTAGGAGCTCGTTCACCCGGCAATGCATCAGCGACTTGAGTTTCTAAATTTACCGCAGCGTAATCGGCAATGCTCATGTAGGGTTTAATGTTCTCAACAATCGCTTTGCTGTCAACTAACTTGTTATCAGGGTGGATAAGAATGTCATCACCAAAATAAGGCTTATAAAATCGACGCCCCATCATTACATCACCGCCAAAGGCGAGCATAACGCGTTTATCTACTTTTTCAACAAGGGTGATATCAGCAATTATTGGCTGTTGTTCATCCGTTGATTGAGAAAAAAGTTCATAATGACTAAACGTTTGAATTGATTTGAAATAACCTTTTTTAGTAAAGGTTAATTGATAAGTCGCCTGCGCATTAAGGGCAATTGAATAGCGGCCTTTATCATCGCTGGTAACCGAGTTGCCAGCAATGTTAATAATTACTTGTTCAATCGGGTGTTTTGACTCGTTGAGCAAACGCCCTTCAAGTATAATTTTTTCATTGGCATCAACTTGAAAAGTCGACAGTAAACTAAAAAAAATGATGAATATTAGGGCGCGCATTTAGGTTCCAAAAAGCAATGGTTTGATGTCAGTATATACAAACAACAGCGATTGCTTTATTCCTATAATTACCAACAATATAACCTTAGGTTATCACCTTTTTACTCATCGCACTTTAAGAAGCTATTCTCAGCAAATATAAATCGTCTTAGCTACAAGGTATTGCTTTAAATTTCGGCTTTGCATCTTCCTTTAACTACATAATACTTGGCTAATCTTGCGCCCAATTGGTAACCTAAATAAGCGATTATTATCCAAACTAAAAAGTTTTGAGCATGAATAACATCAGGCCAATAAGTAAACCAAATAGCGGCTTTGAGCATATTTACAACTGAGTCAACAAACATACTAATCAAAGCATTAACGCTAAACAACGCAGTGATCTCCTGAAAACTTCTAATGCTCATTAGAAAATTAACTATTTGCAGCAACTCTATTACAACAAAGGTTAATAAAGCGATTAGGCCATAAAAACCACCACCGAAAGTCACCCATTTAGAATGTAGGAACAGTAAACTTTTTTTATGCTTTTTGGAAAGTTTTGTTTGAGCCTCATTGTTCTTTTTAAACGCATGCTTAAATGCAACATCAGTTGATAAATAGTTATTTAAATAAGCGTAATAAACCATTAAAAAACTAAAAGCGCCAACAGGGATTCCAGCAAATAATACCGCTTTAACTATGTCAACAAACATCGATACCCATCATTAATTATTAATTATTAAGCAATAACAACAGTGTAATTGATTGTTGAATCTAAATATAGTGAGCATATTTTTTAGTTGTTTGTAATTTATGATGTGGGGGAGTTTTAAAATCTCATCCTAATAATCAGGTTAGAAAGGTCTACTGGTACGATAAAACGGACGATTTCATCAATAGTTTTTTGAGCTATTTTCATCGTTCATATACATAGATATCCCTTGTGTTGAAAGATAACTAAACCACCATATAGTCTTTGAGACTTTAAACTAAAGTGGCTGTTGTTTCGACAAAACGATCATTAACACCAATAGATTTTGGCTGTTTAAAGCGAAGTAACTTACACTCAATAACATCTACTTTTTGAAATCTATATGGCAAGGAAGGAACAGTGGCAACCGACTTTTTTCGGTCACCAAACTGATTTATATTTTAACCTTACTTTGAAAGCTCTGCGGCCGTATCTACAAAAATGCCTTGAATGTCACTAGCCTCTCGTTCAGTTTGGCCTCCATGTTTAAGAAATGTGGCAATGATAGTTTGTGTTTTTTCTTCTTTTGCACGTTCTAAAAAGTATCGCAATTCAAGTTCAGTCCCGACAGCTTCATTTGTTATGGAAGCATTAATAATTTCTTTGTACATCACAATATCGCGAATCTCCCAACCAACAATAATTGATAATAGTTGTGCTATAAATGTATCAAGTTCGGCTTTAGGTACAAACTGAGTAATAATATTTAAAGTTTCTGCTTGTTGTGCAGTAAAGTCAGTACCGGTTAGCAATGCTTGCAGTGCTTTACCCTTCCCAAGACGACGAGCAAACTGCACTGCACCTTGCCCTCCTGTTGGAATATTAATATATAATTCTGGTTGAGCAAAAGCTGAATTTTCAGTACCGTAGGCTAAGTCACACGCCATAACAAACTCATTACCACCACCACGCGCCACTCCATCAACTACTGCAATAGAGAGTTGTTTCATTGTTTTAATGTTAGCAATCATATGGTTAAACTCTATTGAGGCGGCTTGTCCACCTGATGTCCCATTAATGACATTAAGGTCTAAGTGAGCAATAAAAAATGCTTGATGAAACGATTTAAAAACAACTGCTTTAGTTTCACGATCATCTTTTAATGACAAAATGAACGCATTTAATTCGTTAATTAAATCAATAGTTAAAATATTTACAGGAGGGTTTTTAATTAGAACAGTAGCCACGCCTGATTCTTGGGTTATCATCAATTTATTCATAATAATCTTCCTTTAAAAATAGTCAATGCAGCGACAATGTTTGTGTCACTTCGAATTTACGTGGCTATTTTAAGAACATATTAGGCATTAAAAAACAAGCTAAAATGAACTATACTGGTTCCAAACAGGAACCAATAGGCCGTTTATGGATCTCGCTAGTCGATTACTACTTTTACTTGAAGTATCAGAGTTAGGCAGTTTTGCTAAAGTATCAGAGCATAGGAATGTCAATAGGTCTGCTATTTCTAAACAAATAGGGAAGCTTGAACAAGAGCTTGGCGTTCATTTATTGAATCGAACTACACGCTCATTATCATTAACAGCGGCAGGTGCTGAAATGGTGAATCAAGCAAAACAATTAAGAGGCTTACTTAATAACTCTAAACGCTTAGCAGAAAATTATCACAGTGAGCCTAGGGGAGAGCTTAAAATTTCCAGTTCGACATTGTTTGGTCGTCAATATGTGCAACAAGCCATTTTGAAGTTTCAGGCGCTATATCCAGAGATTCGCGTAGAGCTGCTGTTAGAAGATCGGATTGTCGATTTAGTAGGTGAAGGCTTTGATATTGGTTTTCGTATTGGCGAGCCGAAAGAGTCTAATTTAATTGCCAAACAAATAGCTAGAAACCGGTTGTTAGTTGTCGCCGCACCTGAGTTTATTGAGAAGCATGGCCAACCGAACACAATACCCAAGTTAGAAACTCTACCTGCTGCTGTCTATTCAGCTCATGGCTTATTGATTGATAAAATTAAATACCGTGACAACACGGGAAATGAGGCTTTTATTCAGCTTAACCCTGTTTATAAAGTCAATGAAGTTGAGATGTTAATCAAAACGGCTTTAGCTGGAAAAATGTTTACGGTTACAACAGCACAGATGATAGAAAATGAAATTTTAACCGGCCAGCTTGTACCCATCATGACGCATATCAATTTGGCTGATTACGGAACATTTTACGCTGTTTACCCTCACCGAGACTCAGCGTTGAAGACCAGACTATTCATCGAAACACTTAAGGAAGTAATTGGTGATAAAATACCTGTTTGGGAAACTCGAATTCCAGGATTCGATAAGATGTATGGCAACACATCATAGAGCAATAAAGCTTAGTTAGGTTTCATATTTAGCTTGTGGTATTTAGGCTAGGAAAGAGCTGATAAACAATAACGAAATTAAAGAGCCTAGATGAAGGCTCTTTACTATTAAATTTAAAACATGCCGTTATTGTGAGCCATGCTGGATGGAATTTCTTGAATTATGTCCCAGTGCTCAACTATTTTTCCGTCCTCAATACGGAATAAATCATAGAAGGCTTGCGCTTTACCATTCCATCGTCCCTCACTTTGGGTTAATACAAAGTTACCTTCACCTAAAATACGATGAACCTTATGATAATCAAACATATTGTTTTGAGATACAAGATAACTAATAGCTTCATTAAGAGCGTTTAAACCATCTTTGACCATAGTATTATGTTGATCATATTGCTTTGTACTAATGTATTCACTGATTTTTTCAGGAGCCTTACCAAAGAAAACGTCCTCCATGAAGTTGGCTATTAACTGTTTGTTTATTTCGGTTTTATCTAGGTCTTTGACCGTTGTAGGGCCATCGTACTGAGAACGACCGCTTGCTGTTTCTTTAATGATTGGAGAAACTGCATCCCAATGCTCAGCTACCTGTCCATCTTGCATACGCCATACATCAAAGATGACGACGTCTTTGGCACCAAAGGCTTCTGCGTTGTTGTAAGTATTATGCATAACAATAAAATCACCATCTTCCAATAAGCGGTGGTTTTGATAAGTTGTGCCTGCTTCCTTTAATAAAGGGAGAAAACCTAATACAGCATCAATACCCGTTGGAACATGCGGATTATGCTGAATATAGTCTTCACGGAAATATTGTTTTATCTCAGTCGCATTATAATCTTTAAAAAACGCATCTTGTGCTTTCAATGCTACTTCTTTCATTGGGGTATTTACCTTTACATTATTTGACGTAATTGACGTACTGTTACAACCACTAAGCATTGTGAAAACTGCAAACATAGCTGTAGCAATATATGATTTTTTTGATTTCATTTTTGTATTCCTATTTATCTAATTCGAGCAGAATGGTATCATTTGGATACTTAGTGTCAATTACGCACTTTAAAGTAACTAGGCACCTTGAAGTGACTAGTAACTATGAATAGTAGAAAGAGGTAAAATATGCATAAAGTAACCGTATTAGATAAAAAAGCATCATCAAATTGTCCAATCCGTGATGTGATTAATCGTATTGGCGATAAATGGAGTCTGCTCATTTTAGTTGTATTATCAGAGCAGCCAACACGATTCAATGAGCTTAAAAGAACAATTGGTGATATCTCTCAGAAAGTATTAGCTAAAGTACTAAAAGAGCTAGAACAAGATGGCTACATAACACGTACAGTGTTTGACCAAAGTCCACCTAAAGTAGTTTATGAATTAACGGACATAGGAGTCAGTATATTAACGCCTGTCGGATATTTAATTGAATGGGCAGAAAAAAATCATTCAAGCATTAGAAATAATAGAAAGCGTCACAATAAATAACTCTTGCAAAGAGTGTTGTTAATTATAACTTTTGAAATAGTAAGGTTATGACTCTTCTATCTTATCTTAACTTAGCTTAGCTAAATATTCTTTGTGCCCATCGTGCTAAACCAACAGTAACACTGCCAAAGTGATCTCCGACAACTAAAGGAATATTAGGCATTTTTTCTTCCAAAAATTCAGCTATCACTGGGGATTTAGCGGTGCCGCCAGTAACAAATATAACATCGGGTTTGCACGCAGCTTGTGAAACGGCTTCATCCATCATTTGCCCTATTTGTTTTAGCTGACTACTACTGGCTGCCAACATTAATTGACGAGAAACATCTACCGATAAATCATCGGCTATATCCTGTAAGTTAATTTGCTGTTTCTCTTGATCGGTTAAACTAATTTTTGCTTGTTCAGCACCATTAACTAAGCGGTAACTTAATTTCTGATCATGCACTTTTATTAACCGTGAAAAAACATCGGCTTCTGCCGCATCTTTTTTCAGCTCTTGAAGAAAACGGCGATTACTTTGACTATAAAACTCTGTTTGTTCATTAACATTGTTAATAGAAACGGCTTTAATAAAACTATTAACAGGCATAGGTTTACCCGTTTTAAGCATACTATTCATTCCAAGGCTGGGCATAATGCCTTTAAGCGCTAGTTGAATATCAAAATCATTTCCGCCAATACGAATGCCACTATGGGCTAATAAATGTGGTTCTCGGTCAATACTAGTAATAAAATCAGGTCCCATTAATAACATTGAGCAATCTGTTGTTCCGCCGCCAATATCAACAACCAACACCCGTGTTTCTTTTGTTAGTGATGCTTCATATTCAAAACCAGCAGCTACAGGCTCGTATTGAAACTCAACCTCTTTAAAACCTACACGTTTAGCCGCATTAGTTAATACATCAATCGCCTGCTTATTACTTTTTTCGCCATTTAATCCTTGGAAGTTTACCGGTCTGCCAATAACCGCTTTGGTTATTGTTTTTTGTTGAGACTGCTCAGCAAGGGTTTTAATATTACTCATCATCGCAGAAACAATGTCTTCAAAGAGGTTTATTTGCATAGGCAATAAACCACTAGCGCCTAAAAATGACTTAGGAGACTTGATGTAATAACCTTCTTCTGGATCTTCAAGATAGCGGTCTAATGCGGCTTTGCCAAAAGATAACTCTGTTGGAATACCGTCAAGTTTCAGCTCTCGTAATACGTTCTGACTTTTTTGTAAAGGTAGAGACCTTTGTGTTTTGTAAACCGCTTGTTCAGACTCTGGTAAATGCTGATAGAGCCAATTAACAATAATATCGCGACTGGGTGCATATAACGTAGATGGAACAAACCGACCATGCTGCCCTAAAGAAAGTATTTCAGGTTGAGAATTTTTCATCACACCAACGGCACAATTTGACGTACCGTAATCAAAACCAATCATAATTTCTCAACCGCCATAACTATATAACAAGTAAATAAAAAGTATTTCAAAGCCAGTAAACACAGACTTTAAAAAGGCCGCGTAGCATACTGAGGAATATAACGTAGTGCAAGGTAAAACCAACTAAAAAGCTTTTATTTACGATAGCGGTATATTGCTTAAATTTAACTTTACGATAATGCTACACTCTACCCTATGCAACTATTAGAAAGCCCTATTCCATAATGAAAGACTGTAATCAATGTGGTAAATGCTGTATTAAATATGGTGATGGTGCACTTTCAGCTTCTGATGAAGACATTGAAATGTGGGAAGTTTTTCGACCTCACATTGCTCAGTACGTACGTAACAAACAAATTTGGTTCGATCCTAAAACGGATAAACAATTATCATTTTGTCCGTTCTTAGAAAAGGTTCCTGTCGCTGATAATTCATCGGGGCAAGCAAAATATACCTGCGCAATTTATCAAGACAGACCAGAAGATTGCCGTCACTACCCTAGTAATATTGCTGAAATGGTACGTGATGAATGTGAAATGATCGAAATTGTTGATTTAACCAACACTAAGCAGGCACAAAACAAACTCGATAAACTAATGAGCGATAGCAGGCCGCCAAGTGATTTTTGACAACGACCAAAGTTAATAATTAAAATAACACCACACAATATTTAAATCATGGTGCTAACCACCTCAGTTGTGATTGTCAAAGCTAAACCTTAAAAACTCAAGTTAAAACAAGTAATTTGGACTAGGGTTAATAGATAACTAAAAATTGTAATGAAGATAAAGAAGAGATAATGATTAAAAGCTTACTGGTACTTTTTTTGATGGTATTTATGTTCACTGTAAATGCTAATGAAACATGGAAGGTAGCGTCATTAAACTGGCAACCTTATGCTGACTCTTCTGTGGCAAACCAAGGAACTTCAATTGAGAAACTAAGAGTATTATTAAAAAAGCAGGGAATCACCCTTGTTGTTGAGTTTTACCCATGGAAGAGAGCCAAATTATTAGCTGCAACCAACACTGATTTTGTTGGAGTTTACCCTGCTTGGAGTGAAGACGTATTTGACAATGCCATAATTTCACCTGCGGTTGATTGGTCAACAATATCGATTTTAAAATTTACCAAAAAGCCTGTGACTTATGACAGTATTGACCAATTATTTGAAAAATATACCGTTGGCATTATTGAAAGTTATACTTACCCAAAAGTTATTGCTGATGCAATAAACAAATACCCACATCACGTAGAAAATGCCTCTAATGAATTATCCTTACTAAAAAAACTTTCAGTCGGCAGAAGTGATGTTGCGATTACCGACCCAAAAGTAATGCTATATTTAGCGGACAAAGAAAATATAGCCAATATAGAAATTGTCGCAGAGCTAATGAAAAAAGAATTAGTTTTAGCTTTTAGAAATGATAAAGAAAATAGAAAACGTTTAAAACTAATAAGTAAATTAATAAAAGACAATAGTTTGACACCTCAGTAATGATGAATAAATAAAGCAACCTAATTACACTGATTAAATAGTTCACCTCAATTCAAAAATGGCTTATGCTAATTATAGCTATCAGTAACTCAATAGATAATGTTTCCTCATGTCAAAAAAACTTCCTGCATTGCACCTGTTAAGCATTTTTGAAGCTGCAGCTAGATTAGAGAATTTTAAACTAGCGGCTAAAGAGTTATTTATTACTCCCTCTGCTGTTAGCCATCAAATTAAATCCCTTGAAGAGTTTCTTGGCTTTGAGTTATTCCAACGTAAAAGTCGCGGTGTTAGCTTAAATGCAGCAGGCACCATGTATTTACATTATGTTGAACAAGGTTTGGAATTATTTGAGCTAGGTACCAAAAAAATAACAAACAAATTCTCTTCACCAACACTTAAAATATCAACGTTTCCGACTATGGCAAGTAACGTTATTATTCCTCAGTTAGGTATGTTTCAAGATGCTCATCCCGATATAGACATCCGCATAGAAACCGGTATGAACGTAACCGATCTACGTTACGACGATTACGACTTAGCTCTTAGAATTGGTAAGGGTGACTGGCCAGGCGTAACGGTAAAAAAAATATTAGACTTAAAAGTTAATGCGGTATGTTCGTCTGATTTTGCTAAAAAACATCAATTAACTTCCTTAGAACAACTTGATAAAATACCGTTAATTGATTTATCAAACATGAATAACATCTGGCAAACATGGACACAATCCCTAGGCTTACCTAAAAAAAACTATCAACATAAGTTAACCTTTAGCAACTACGACTCATCACTGCTAGCCGCTGAACAAGGCTTAGGTTTGGCGTTGGCAATTATGCCCATTGAAAAACTACTAATTCAACGTAAGTTACTGATCACGCCCTTTAAGCAAGAAACGCCATTTAATCAAGGTCTATACGCCGTGTATCGTGATGAAGACAAAGACCGTCACGACATTCATTGTTTTCTTAATTGGCTAATTAAATCGCCTAATTTGGAAAGTAGTTAACTCCTCTTTTATACTCTACACCTAACAACCAAATAAGTAACACCTCCCATATAGATGAATAATATTCACCCATAAGGTGAATATTATCCTTTTGTTAAAGTTTGTTAACAATTCTACAATTACCTTATCGAATCAGTACAGAACATATGTGTTTATTAAAACTTCCAGAAGGTAAAAGCAATAAACATAAAAATGTAAATAAACAGAGGATAAGGGAATGACTACTTCACTCGTAACAATATATGCATACCGAATAACAGCAACACTGTTAGTAATAGCCCCTATAGCACTAAATGGTGTTTATAACCAAAACATCATTACTTCATTGCTGTATGTACCTTTAGCTAGTTTAGTGTTGATTGGCTTGGTTATGGTTATTGACTCGAAATTAGTTAAGTATTTTGAGCCTAAGAATGAAGAAGCAGTTCAAAAAAATGAAGCTGTTGTGAAGGTATTGCCAGTGATTGCCAACAGTGTCAGTGGCAAACTTCACCATGCTGCCTAGTTCAAGTTAAGTCAACTTCAGCCAAGTTAAGATAAATTAAGACAAGTTGAGTCAAGTTAACATCTATGCAGTTGAGCGGATAAGCAGCAGACCATTTAAAATGCTTTATGGTGGTCTGCATCAAATATTTTCTAGTGGTTTGATCTTAAGTTGGCAACTTCAATCGCAGCATTGGCATTTCTAGCTGCTGCTGCGACCTCTTTAGGAACCACCGTTTTACCCACCGGTGCAAGTGAAATACCTGCCAGCTTTAAATGTTGTATCGCAAATGGAATGCCAATTATAGTTACAAAACAAGCTATTGCCGACAGCACATGACCAATAGCCAGCCAAAAACCGGCAAAAATAAACCAGATAATATTACCTAACAAGCCTAAACCTCCAGTACCGAGATCTTCAGCTTGGGTTAATTCATCACGTGCTATTGCTTCTTTACCGAATGGGAAAAAAGAAAAACCCGCCATTACAAAACAAGCACGCCCCCATGGAATACCTACAATACTAAGAAAAGCCAACAATCCGAAAAAGAACCAAGCTATTCCCATAATTAACCCGCCAAAAATAAACCAGATTAAATTACCAATTGCACTCATTTTACTTCCTTATTTTTAACTTTCAATATTAGTTAGATTTAGAGATTAGTTTGCTTTGATGCATATTCACTTTAAACATTATCCCTTATTAACTCATCTATTAACTTTTTAAATACCACTTATATTACCTTTAATATCACCTTTAATACTAACGAAAAGCAAAAAAAGTATTCGGGATAAAAACCTCCACTGGATAAAAGATAAAGTAATAATGGTCACAAGGGACAAATATTGATTAATACCCAAAGTCGTCAAAGCATTAATTGGCTCAGCAGTCTTACCTCCCCAGAAAATCAAATGGGGTAAATCAAAAACTACGGGGAATACACTATAAAACAACAGATCATAATTTAATAAGGCGCCACATACAGTAACGATCAAGAACATGCCTTTTGGCCTAAGGATATAAATAATTGAGATACACAAAAATGAAATCACGAGGTTAGTGACACTGCCCATTAATGCAACTATCGCGTACTGATTTTCATTTGTTACTACATGCTTTGCAATTGGGGATTTTATGCCTAATGATGAAGAAACAGAGAACGAAGAAGGCACTGAAAGCTGGTCATAAATACCAGCATTAAATAAAGCATTTTTGCTGACTGGATAATTATTAGTAAAGGCGATAGCACCTTCTGGCCAATCAGTTGGAAATGAGCGGCCAAAGTTAGGTGATAACTCAATGCCTGGCCAAATATAAACATGAAAAGAATCTATACCGAGCATTTTAGCCGTTAACAAATGACCATATTCGTGAGTGATTACTGAAAAAATAAGGGGTAAGGGTAAAGCGATGAGGGTTATTAGTATTTTCCGATTGAAATGCACTGAATATCCCTATATTCATTTCATAAATTGAATTGTTTTACTGAGCTAAATTTTGACGTTCAAACTACATTATTTAATGATATTAACTATAACTTATTCTTGATTTATATTAAATAATAAAAAGAATCGGTGACAATTGAAAATGATATGAATTGTCACCGTTCCCTTATTTTCTAATCTAAAACATTGGCTAATAATTAGGTGTATTGTTCAGGTAATGATAGTGCTGCCACACCTGAATCGACTGCGGCTTTTGCTACCGCTTTAGCAACATTGTGACATAACCTAGGGTCCATAGGGCGAGGGATTATATAGTCTCGACCAAACGTTAAAGACTTTTCGCCACTGGCTTCTAAAACGCTTTGAGGCACGCTCTCTTTGGCAAGTGCGCGTATGGCATGTACTGCTGCTATTTTCATTTCATTGTTTATTTTACGTGCTCGTACATCTAATGCGCCTCTAAAAATAAAAGGAAAACATAAAACGTTGTTTACTTGGTTGGGGTAATCTGATCGTCCGGTAGCCATAATAAGGTCATTCCGAACTGAATGGGCAAGCTCAGGCTTTATTTCAGGATCAGGATTTGAACAAGCAAAAACAACGGGGTTGTCGGCCATTTTTAATAACTGCTGATCATTAAGCAAATTAGGACCCGACACACCAACAAATACGTCTGCGCCATCAATGGCATCGTCAAGGGTTCGTTTGTCAGTGTTATTGGCAAATAAGGTTTTATATTCATTTAGATCGCTACGGCGGGTATGGATAACACCTTTGGTATCTAGCATGTATATTTTTTCACGTTGTGCGCCGCACTGTATCAATAACTCCATACAGGCTATGGCTGCAGCCCCTGCCCCTAAACAAACAATAACAGCATCTGCTATTTCTTTACCCTGAATGTCTAAAGCATTAAGCATGCCTGCGGCTGTTACTATGGCTGTGCCATGTTGGTCGTCATGAAATACCGGAATTTTGCAACGTTCTTGCAAGGCCTTTTCAATAACAAAACACTCTGGTGCTTTAATGTCTTCAAGGTTAATGCCGCCAAAAGTGTCGGCAATACTGGCAACGGTATTAATAAATTCTTCTGGTGTTTTATGATTAACTTCAATATCAAACGAGTCGATATTAGCAAAACGTTTAAACAATAACGCTTTACCTTCCATTACTGGCTTAGATGCCATCGGCCCTAAGTTGCCTAAACCTAAAACCGCACTGCCGTTTGATATAACTGCGACAGTATTACCTTTGCTGGTGTATTTATAGACATTTTCAGGATCCGCAGCAATTTCACGGCAAGGCTCTGCAACACCGGGGCTGTAGGCTAATGACAAGTCCTCAGTTGTTTCAGCTGAGGTGGTTATTTCAATTGCTATTTTTCCGGGAGTTGGCTGGGCATGATAGTCCAACGCGCGTTGTTTAAAATCGCTCATAGGTGACCTTTGTTATTTTTCAGCAAGTTACTGACAAGTGTAGTTGGTTAATAAATTGAAATGCTATTACCTATTTCTCCATATGATAAAAGGAAATAGCAGGCAAAAAAAATCAGCTGCACGTCCAATACAGCTGATTTTGGCAAGCAATGATTAAAGTTAATCACTGCCATTGTGAACTGAAATTAGAATCTCCAAACAGCTAATAGTTGTGCCGTGTTGTCATCAGTACCCTTTTCACCTAATTTGTTTTTCCAGTATTGATACTCAAGACCAACAAACAAGCGACCGGCTTTATTACCTAATGCTTCACCTAAATCTAAACGGACTTGAGGCTGAAATAAAATCCAAGACTCAAGCTCTGTTGTGCCAAAGTTATTAGTTTGGGTACGACCATCAATGTATTCTAAATGGCCTTCAATGCTCCAGCTGGTAGATCCTAGCTTAAAGGGATAAGCCCAAGCAAAATCGACCATAAAGCTTGAGTCTTCATCAACAACGGTAAACACAGGAGAAGAAGCACTACCACCACCTTGATGTATATAACCGGTAACATCAATTTGAGCAAAAGCAAAACCCGGTAAGTCCAATGCAAACCTAACACCTGGAAGCACCCAGCTACTGTCAACTTCTGGTGCGAAGTTAAAACCAGCGACGACGCCAATATCTTTTACCAGTCCGAACGAAAAATCGTTGCCGGTAATTGCACCTAAACTGAAATTAGAATACCACTCGCCATAGAACTCACTGCTGTCTGCTACTGGAAAGTTAGCATCGTCGTTCACGTTGTAACGTGAATAATCAACAAAGAAAAAGTTATCACCATACTCCCATCCGCCAGCATGCTGGAAAGTAATAATAGTTGTTTCGGCTGTGCCGCCCGTACCAACTCGCTCTAATTCGCCAAGGGCTTGAAGTTGCACTTCGGTATTGCCCCAAATCTCAGCTGAAGCAGACGTGCTTATTAATGTTGTTGCAACTGCAGCTAAAGCAGCAGACTTAAATAGTTTATTTACTTTCATAATTTTCCCTTACATTTGTTCTAGTGGTTTCTTGGTTTAATTTGTTATTTGTTATGTTTGTTTACTGTTAATCATTTTATTTTATCTACTGGCTTTAAAAACAAGTTGAACATAAACCAAATTTGTCAATATTGGCTAAACTCTAATCAAGCCCGATTTAAAGTTACAAATCCTGACATATATGTCAACTTAATTATTATTAGTCGATTTAAAAGTTTGTTGATAAAAAATAATTTCAACCAATCACGAACTTGACACTTGTGACAGGTTTTGTTATCAACTATATAACAATTATTTATTTCATCAAATAAGGCAAACAAAACATGAACTATCAATCTTTCAATCCTCCAAGAAGGATCTTAATGGGCCCTGGCCCTTCAGACATCAGCCCAGAGGTTCTTGCTTCATTATCAAGACCAGTAATTGGCCATTTAGATCCACTCTTTGTTGGTATGATGGACGAAGTAAAAGCATTACTTCAGTACGCATTTCAAACTGAAAATGAGTTCACCATTGCCCTTTCAGCTCCCGGCTCTGCTGGTATGGAAGCTTGCTTTGTAAATTTAGTCGAAGCAGGCCAAAAAGTCATTGTTTGTCGAAATGGCGTATTTGGCGATCGCATGATTCAAAACGTTACCCGCATTGGCGCAGAGGCCATAATTGTTGACTCTCCTTGGGGTCGGGCGGTTGAAGTAGACAAAGTTGAGCAAGCATTAATTGACAATCCAGAGGCTAAATTTGTCGCTTTTGTTCACGCAGAAACGTCAACGGGTGCGGTATCTGACGCAAAAGCTCTGTGTGCACTTGCCCAAAAACATGATTGTTTATCTATTGTTGATGCCGTTACATCCCTTGGTGGTATTGAGCTTAAAGTTGATGACTGGGGTATCGATGCCATTTATTCAGGTTCACAAAAATGTTTATCTTGTGTACCGGGATTGTCACCACTTTCGTTTAGTGAAAAAGCAGTAAATGTTATAAAAAACCGTAAGACTGTTGTACAAAGTTGGTTTTTAGATCAATCACTTGTGATGAGTTATTGGTCGGGCGAAGGCAAGCGAAGTTACCACCATACCGCGCCAGTAAATTCGTTATATGGATTGCATGAATCATTAGTACAACTGCACAATGAAGGCATAGAAAACAGCTGGGCTAGGCATAAAACACAACATGACGCACTCGCTAAAGGTCTTGAAAAGCTTGGTATTAAGTTTATTGTGCCTGAAGAAGAGCGCTTGCCTCAACTGAACGCTATTTTTATTCCTGATGGCGCTGATGATGTGAAAGTTAGAGACTACCTACTTAACCATTATAATTTGGAAATAGGTGCAGGTTTGGGCGATCTTGCCGGAAAAGCATGGCGAATAGGTACTATGGGCTATGCGGCTAGAAGTGAAAATATCGCATTGTGTTTAAGTGCCTTAGAAGATGCCTTGAACCAATAAACTTGTTTAAAGACAAAAATAACCAACCAATAACGAACAAAAAATTTCACAATGTGAAATTAAAAGAGATACAGTGATGAAGCATAAAATTGAAATTATGATCTCAGAGCAAAAAATTAAAGATAGAGTTGCTCAACTGGGACAGCAAATAACCGAACATTATCAAGGGAGCGATAATTTAGTGATGGTGGGTTTGCTGCGAGGTTCATTTGTTTTTATGGCCGATTTAGCCAGAGTAATAACGGTGAATCACAGCGTTGATTTTATGACAGCTTCTAGTTATGGAAATAACATGGAAAGCTCTCGTGATGTCCATATTCTCAAAGACTTGGACGACAACATAGAAGGTAAAGATGTATTGCTGGTAGAAGACATTATTGATACTGGCAATACCTTAAGCAAAGTATTGGAAATCTTAAACTTACGAGCGCCAAACTCTATTCAAATTTGCACCTTGTTAGATAAACCAACACGCCGAGAGCAACAGGTAGATGTTAAATGGGTAGGTTTTGAAATACCTGATGAGTTTGTCGTTGGCGTCGGCATAGATTACGCACAAAAGTATCGCCACCTGCCTTATATTGGCAAAGTTATTTCTTTAGAAGAATAGGATTTAGAAAAACAGACTAAAGGGCATGAAGGAACAGAGTAAAATTCTTAACATGTGCAGTAAAAAATTAAATGCTCACGCATTATGCCATTTCCATTAATTCGTGAAATTGGTATTAATCAAAAGTCTAAACGGTGTTTACCGTTTGGGCTTTTTTATTGAATTTTATAGGATTAAAATTAGCTACATGGTTAAAATATTTAGCTGAACTCTACTGAACTGAGCTGTGAGGACGGGTAAATTATGTTATTTATCCTCAACTCGGTTGTAAGGTGTTTATTCTATAATTTGTCATTCCGGTAATATTTTAGGCCGGAATCTATGCCATTTAAGCGCGAGATCCCCGACAAAACAACTCGGGGATGACTATTAAAATATTATGTGCTTATCCCAAGTTCATTTTATTTAAATGTTAACCCGTGCTTCATAAACATTGAATCATTAGTTATCTTAATAATGTTTCACAACTTTATCTTGACTAATTGAATCAGGTAAAAAAACTTTTACCTGCCTGTACAAATGAATTTTTCCTTCAATAATTACGCCTTCAGCAACTTTTAACTTGGGAGTTTTATCAGCATAAGATGTTAAGAATGTATCTTCATAAATTATATCTCCCTTAACTACCGATTTTTCTCCCAATGTAATATCACCATTAGAAGCAATTAAATTAGCACCAACATTTACTCTTTGATGAATATTAATATGACCATTAACTGTTTTTACACTTCGAGTGATTGAAACATCCTTAGCCGCATCAATATTTCCATTGACCGTTTCAAGTGAATAAGCTTCACTGAATTCACCTATATCAATATTGCCATTCACAATATCCACAGATTTAACTTTTGCATTATTACCAACAGTAATGTTACCGCTATTATTTTCCAAGTCACCGGCATATTGTCCATCTCTAACATCTATGTTACCAAAAGTTGAGTAGACATCTTTACCACTATGCCCAATTTGATTACCGACAACACAGCCAGATAATCCGACTAATAATAATGATGTAGATAATAATGTTGTTAACTTGTTTCGCATCTATAATTCCTTGAGAGTAAATTTTCAGTTTTACCTTATAAAGCAAAAAACAAGCCAAACAATAAGTGTTTGTTATTGTTGTAAATTACTTTGGATTTAAATAAATCCCTCAAGAGTTTTGGCGAAAACCATCACATTTATGAAAATAATACTAATAAATGACAGTAAAAATACAGCTGTATTTATGTAAAAAATACGAAGTTAAAATTCTGCTATTTTGGAAAGATATGAGATAGTGAACATTAAAAAAAGCGAATTATATATTATGAAATTTTTGATCTTACTAACTTTTATTCTATTAATATCAGCTTGTAGCCAACAGGAAGTATATAACTCTGAGGCCATAAGTAAGAGTAATCATAGTAAATCAGCCATTGCGGCTACGGTATTATCAGATGATGGCCTACTAAATTTGGTTGTTAATAATAACAGTGTCTGTCTTTGGCAAACTACACTGCTCGCTAAAGCTCCTAGGTGCTTACCCGCCGTTCATGCACAGCATATTGAACTAGCGCGATTCAGTAAAAACAAGCAGTCCTTTTTTCTTTCCAACCGAGTTTCAGTAAAAAAATATGACATAAAAACCTTCCAAATAATTGGAGAATGGCAAGTTTCTGATAACATAATCAACGATATGGCAATTTCAAAAAATGGTCAGCTGCTGTTATTAGGTTTTAGAAGTGGCAAAGCCAGTATTATTGATACTCAATCAAATAAGGTAACAACGCACCAAAAACACCGCTTAGATATTAATTCGGTGAGCTTATCTGAAAATGGCGAAGTTGCCTTTACAGGCTCTAGCGATAAAAAAGCTCAACTTTGGAATACCGCTACAGGTGATACGCTTTTTGAATTTGATCATGCAACAAGAGTTAATCATGTGGATATTAGTGCTGATGGGTTAGTTGGCTTTAGTATTGACGCAGTAAAAGATCGAAAATTTTGGAATTTACAAACGGGCGAGCTAATTGCTGAACTCGATACCTATTTAAAATTTATTGAAGTTAATGACTCTGTTTTTTCTGATGACAAGCGTTTGTTCTTAACGGGGTCACCAAGACAAGTATTACAACTATGGCGCGTCGTTGATGGTGCATTACTCGCCCAATGGGAATCGTCAATGCAGTTTGGTCGAGCATCAGTATTAAGTGTAACTATCAATAAAGGGGCTAATAACGCTAAGTTTATTAGTGCGAGTAATAGTGATGGTGTTTTAGAGCAATGGGAATTCCCTGTTCATTAGTTAAAGTGAAGTCAAGATATGCTTATAACATTATAACAGTCATCCCCGAGGTATTTTGTCGGGGATCTCGCAATTCAATGGTATAGATTCCTACCTAAACTATACCGAAATGACGAATCATTGAATAAATATTCTAAGCCGACTAACGGATAGTTATTAAGTTTTACCATTGCTAGTACCATAAAAAAAACTGAAAAATGTTGTTCTTCATTTGATGTAGAAAAAGCGAGAGTAGTAGCAAAGAACATACATATTAGTAATATTTTATATTTTAACAACTTTTGCTTTTTATTATTATTATTTTACCTAAATAATAATATGATATTAAATGAGTCTAAGCTATTATTTACTATAATATTTTTTCATACGATGTTGTACGATTTTTTTTATTAAGAAGAATTTAAAACTAATAATTAGAAATCGCTTACTACATATCATTATTAAGCCCTTAAATACCAATGAGTAAAATTACATGATATTGCGCAATACATGGCTTACAGTTATCACTATATTTTTCATTTCAATCATGCTGCTCACAACAACTAATGCAGAAGAATTCGTTGGCTCACAGCAATGTCAAAACTGTCATCAAACACAGTTTTCTGCTTGGCAAGGATCTCATCATGATATGGCAATGAAACATGCTGATAAGCAGTCCGTTTTAGGCGACTTTAATAATGTTTCATTTAAAGATGTTGAAAGGGTTAATAAATTCTATAAAAAGAAAGACCAATTTTTGGTCAATATCAAAGGGCCTGATGGTAAATTTCATGACTACCAAATAAAATATACTTTTGGCTTTGAGCCGTTACAACAGTACATGGTGGAATTTGATGATGGTCGTGTGCAATTAATTCCCTTTGCTTGGGACTCCCGAACTAAAGAAGAAGGTGGTCAGCGTTGGTTTAATTTATACCCTAAATTTAATGAAAATCACCAAGATTTTTTTTGGACCAATACAGGTCAGAACTGGAATTACATGTGTGCCGATTGTCACTCAACCAATGTTAGTAAAAACTTTGATGTTAAAACTAATAGCTATGATACAAAGTTCAGTGAAATAAATGTTGGTTGTGAAGCTTGTCATGGCCCTGCAAGCAAACATATAGATTGGGCAAAAGTGCCAGATAACTCGGCGAATGATAAAGGCTTTTCACGTAATATAAACAAACAAGTCAAAGAATGGATTCACAAAGAAGGTTTTAATACTTTAAAACCTAAAACCATTCATAGCAGCCAGCAAACATTAGTGTGTGCTCAATGTCATAGTCGAAGAACACAAATAAGTAACGCTAAACACGGTAGTAATCATATAGATAAAAATGAATTTGGCGAAAAGTATTTATTATCATTAATCACCAGCGACAATTATTACTCTGATGGACAAGTTTATAATGAAAACTTTGTTTATGGCTCATTTTTGCAATCTAAAATGGCTAAAAATGGCGTAGTGTGTAGTAACTGTCATGATCCTCATACGGCTAAATTGACGATGCCTGAAGAAGTGGTTTGTTTACAATGCCATCAAGCCGAAAACTATGCACAAAAAAGCCATCATCAACACCAAGAAAACTCAGCTGGTGCGCAGTGTGTTAGTTGTCATATGCCAGAAACAACCTACATGGAAATTGATAATAGGCGTGATCATGGTTGGCACAAACCAAGCCCTAGCATGGCAAAACAATTTGCAACACCAGATACTTGTTTGTCTTGTCATGAAGAAAAAGACAGTAACTGGAGTAGTGATTATGTCAGTAAATGGTTTAACAAAGAACAACAAGAAGCTGAAGAGCCTTTTGCACCAATCTTTGCACTTGCCGATCGCGGCTATCAAAAGGTTGCCGAGCACCTTTCAAAAATAGCGCAATCGCAAGAGTACCCTGAGATAATCCGCGCCTCAGCCTTAAGCAGAATGGCCAACTACTCTGATACTAATACCTTAATTGCCATTGCTCGAAATGTTAAACACAGTGATAGCAATATTCGCCGTGGCGCGATTGATGCGGCAGTAAATATGAAACCTGCAGAAAAATGGCGCATATTCTCACCGTTATTAACTGATAAGGTATTAGCCGTTAGAAGTGAAGCGGCTATGGCTTTAGTCCCTTTATGGGCAATGTTATCACCAGAGCAAAAAATAGCTCTTAAACCTGCCTTAGCTGATTACATGGCCATTCAAGATTTCAATGCAGATAGAGGTTATGCTCACACCAATAAAGCTATTGTTTTGGGTTACCAAAATAAGATAAGCGAGGCATTAGCTTCATATCAACAAAGTATGAGAATCGAGCCCTACTTTGCCGCAGCCTATGTAAATATGGCGGAGTTATATAAACGCCAAGGACAAAATACAAAGGCAATTGAAACATTACATTTAGGCAGTAAAGCGAATCCATCAGACAGCAGTATCCCTTACAGTTTGGGTTTAGCATTTATCAGAGAAAAAGATATTATACAGGCCCAAAAAAGCTTAAAAATTGCTGCTGAGTTAGCTAAGACCAACGCACGTTATTATTATGTTTATGCGATATCACTTGCTGAGAATAAAACTAAACAAGCAGAAGAAAACATGCAAATAGCTTATAAGTTAAGTGGAGATCCGCAACATTTGTATGCGCTATGTGAAATGCAAGTTAATCGCAATGCCTTTGAAGCTAAACAATGTTTACAAGCGTTAGAAAAGGTTGCACCAGCAAATGCAGTTAACTCACTGCGTCAGCGGTTGTTATCTAAATAGTTAGTTTTAGAGTTTTTTCTAATATGTTTTCATATGCAGGTGGGATATTGATGGTAACTGCGTGCTTTTTACTTTACACACAATTTAAGTGATATTTAGAATACAAAAATGAAAGGTTTTTTCTAAGTTAGAAAAACATTACACATAATTGGATGATGACTTATACATATGAAGCCACAATAAAGACTATCCATAGCCGCTAATGCTTATCCATAAGGTGTTAGTTCTGGAAAATATCGAAGGGGTAGACAGTCTGAACAGCCATGAACAATTAAGGGGTGTTTAGTGCGCTAAGCGGAAGCTTCGAGTGACTAAACTAATACTTCGGCTCCTAGCCAATTGCGGACATTAAGCCTTAGCAAAACCATGATGAAATACAGCGTAATACTAACCGTAATTTACTGTTCGTTTGTGGGGCAGCTCAAAGCTGCCGTTGGCTTTCAATATCCTTGACGCTAAATTGATTAATTTTATTCATAAGTCCTATTAGCGGAACAGGACTAACTATTGTATGAATTGGTTGCTATATTGTTAAAAACTAATATATTTTTTTGAATTAATGTCTATATTTTTATATCAAATATCAAATAGCACAATAAAAGGAAATAAAATGCGCAAATTATTAAAGTGTTCAATTGTTATTGCATGTTCAATTGCTGTTATGGGGTGCCAGAGCGTCTCTGACCAGTCTAGCCCAACGGCTGCCAGTAAGGTAGATGCACCATACTCTTTAACTCGTGGCTTCCCAACTGACGCTGCAACAATAAAAAAAGCTCAAGATGCGTCAGATTTACGCCGAGCGATTGAAGCTTACAAATACTTCTCGCCTACAGTTGAAACAGAAGCGGTTATACAAATGTTTCAACCACATGGTGCAGTAGCCAACAAAGTTGGCATTATTATGCCACAAGACGCTGAGCAACAGTTCTCAGTAGCTAATCAAGATACACCATACATCATGGCTAATTTTGACTTACGCGTAGGACCAATGGTTATTAATATCCCTGCTGGCCCTTACATTGGTTTAGTATGTGACCACAATATGAGTCCAGTAGGTGACATGGGTACGATTGGTTCAGGTAAAGGTAAAGGTGAGAAGAACCTTATCTTACCACCAAACTATAAAGGTGAAATCCCTAAAGGTTACACGGTATACCAGAGCGAGACTTGGGAAGCAGTTGCGGCTATCCGCGTTGTATCTGCTAAAGGTGAATACTCGGAGTCCGTTGCACTTGCACAACATGTTAAAATCTACCCGCTTAGTGAAGCAAGTAACCCACCCGACTACAAAATTATTGACATTAATGGCCAAGCAGCACCGCTACCAATGTTAGCTTGGGAAAAAGATATGGAGTTCTGGAAACAGCTTCATGCAATAATTAACGAAGAAGCAACACAAATCAAACAGCATGTCATGATGGGTATGTTAGCTGAAGTTGGCATTAAGAAAGGTGAAGCGTTTAACCCAACACCACGCCAGATAGCTATCTTAACTGAAGCTTATGAGACGGGTAATGCAGAGATGCGTATCTCAGCTTTCGCTAACGAACGTCCAAGTAAAATGGCTTGGGAAGGTAAACAATGGGAATGGATGCCAGTTACAGAGCCTATCAACGCAGACACAAAAGCCTTCGGTAATGAAAACTACCGAGACCTAGAAGCAAGTGACCACTTCTTCTTTCAAGCATGGGGTACAACAGCCGCAGCTGGTGTTCGTGAAGTTGGTGCAGGTTCTATTTACTATAGTGCTCTGAAAGATTCAACAGGTACATACTTAGATGGTGGCAAGAACTACAAGCTAACTATTGAAGGCCCTGTCCCTACTGGTCTTTTCTGGTCAGCAACTGTGTACGATTCAGAAACACGTACAGTGATTGACACAGACCTAGGGCGCGGTGCAATACGTATGTTGTTTGAAAAGCCAGTTGTTAATGCAGAGGGTAACTACGAACTATATTTTGGTCCAACGCTACCTGAAGGTGTTAGTAAAAACCACTGGGTTAAAACTATTCCCGGTAAAGGTTGGTTTACTTACGTCCGTATATATAGCCCTAAAGCTCCACTCTTTGATGGTAGCTACCAGCTACAAGATATTGAGCTATTAAAGTAACACGCTAACCTTTAGCATTTACTAAAGCGGATTAGTATTTTTTAACCAAGGGCAGCCTAATTTAGGGCTGCTTTTTTATTTCATAAAATCCTTAAATTTCTGACAAAGTGCACATGTAGATAAAAAGTCTGTTGCCCGTTTGATGGGAGCGTTGTGATTTTTATTTAAAGCTTCTATGACCGCTGTGGTGGCACTTTTTCCAGTCAGGTTATTCGACTCATTGGTAAAATTCATAGTTAAACAATGCGTATTTATATCTGTGAGGAAAGTCCGCTAACGTATCAAAGTGATCATAAACTGGCTTGAATTTGAGGAGTAATTTAGGTCAGCTATTGGCAATAGTTGTAATAAAAATTAAGTTTCTCTTCCAACGATTAAAAAACTTTTGGGTTTACTTACTCCCTTAAGAACAAAATTTAATATCCCTCATAAGGACAAATTTTATTGCCGCTACTCAATACACCGTAATAACTAAAGGCTAGGTAAAAATAACCTAGCCTTTTAAGTTAATAGATTTACTTAATCACATTTCCATTTACATCCAATACAATCGCCTCACCTAAGCCTAATTGGTTAACACGCTCAAGTTGAGTTTGTGCATCACCTACCACCAAATAAATCATTTTATCAGCGTTCATGTATTGGTTAATGGTTGCTTTCGCTTGATCTAGCGTCATGTTGTTTAAAACACTTTGTTGCTCACTCACATAATTATCAGATAATGAATAACTACTGATATTCTGTAATACGCCCATCAAGTTTCCTGTGGTTTCAAATGCTCTAGCGCTTTGTTTTGCTAATACAGATTTTGTTCTAGCTAGTTCAGCTTCATCAAACCCTTGGTTATAATTAGCTAAAATTTCTCTAAAGGTTTGTAAAGACTCTAAAGTCACATTTGAACGAACACTTGAGCGAGCCGTAAATACGCCGCCTAAGTTTCTACGGTTTACACCTGAGTATGCACCGTAGGTATAGCCTTTTTGTAAACGCAAAATTTGAAACAGTTGCCCCGAAAAACTACCACCTAAATTATGATTAACCGCAACTAAAGGATAATAATCTTTAGCATTAGCCACCATAGCGCGACGACCAATTTTAATAAATGATTGCTTAGCACCCGGAACATCAACAAAATAAATCTGTGATTTATCTAATTTAGCTACTTTTTCTGCTTTAGGTAATTCAACATTACCTGCTGACCATTTATCCGCTAAGGTTTTTAAACTATTGATTACTTGTGGCTCTTTAACATCACCAGCGACATGAAAACTCGCTAAATTAGCCACTATGTTATTTTTATAAAAGCTTTTCACATCTTCTAAGGTGATTGCCTCAACATCTGCCGTGGTTCCCATAACAGGCATCGCTAACATGTTATTTTCGCCATACATTAATTTGGCATAAACATTTTGAGCAATTGCCCCAGGATTACCACTAGACTGCTGAATTTGAGAAAGGGTTTCTTGTTTAATTCGATCCCACTCAGCTTTATCCCAACGAGGTTTTAATAAAACTTCAGTTGCTAATTCAATCACCGACTCAAAGTTAGTAGCTAATGTATTACCTGTTAACGTTACATATTCATCACTAGCACTAAAGTTAAGCTGAGCACCTAATTCGCCAAGTACCTTTTCTAACTCTTGTGCTGTTTTATCTACTGTGCCTTCCAACATCATTTGCGACATTAAGTTAGCTACGCCCACTTTACCCTTTTGATCAAGTGAGTGGCCACCCAATACACGAATTGAAAACGACACTAAAGGCAATTCATTATGTTCAATACCATAAACTTTTAATCCGTTGTCAAAACTAGACTTCCAAACATCAGGTAAGTTAATTTTTGGTTGCTTGCCATAATCAGGATTTACAGAGCGATCAAAAGACGATTTTGCTTGAACAATAGCAGGAAGCTGAACTGCAGTGCTTTCATCTGCCACAACTTCTGCATCTTGAACAATTATTTCCTCAACTACGTCTGCTTTAATTGCCCCACTAAGCGCTAAACTAGCTTTGCCCTTAGGGACAAAGCTGGTGGCAATAAAATTTTGTCCATTCACATAACGGTTAAAAACATCCATAATTTGTGCGCGTGTTACTTTACGGTAGTGCTCAATTTCGGTGGTAATTAAATGTGGATCATTTGCAAACTCATTATGTTGAGCAATGGTTGATGCTTTATTAAATACACTGGTTAACCCTTGATAGAAATTAGTTTCCCTACGAGTCATAATTCTGGCTAACTGCTGATCTTTAAATCCGTCTTTGGCAAACGCAGCCATCGCTTTATCAATACTGGCTTTTACTTTATCTAAATGAGTATCATCAAAAGCTCTTACCCTAAGTTGAAATATTCCGGCTATTTCTGAGGCTTGGCTACTTGAATTCACTCCTGGAGCTAACTTGTCTTGTTCAACAAGTGTTTTGTAGAAAATACTTTCTTTACCATCGGTTAAAAGATCTGATAGTAACTCTAGTGCGTAAGCATCTTCTGAGTAATGAACTGTGGTGGGAAAGGTTAAAGTGAGCTCAGGTAACTTAGCAAAGTTATCTTCGTGGTACAGTGACTTACTTTTTGCAATTGTCACTGGCATAGGTGGTAGTGCTTTAATGTCAGCTCGAGGCTCTAACTCACCAAAGTATTTATTGACCCACTCTTTAGCCTGTTTTGATTCGAAATCACCAGCTAAAACTAAGGTCGCGTTGTTAACGCCATACCATTTTTGATAAAAATCACGGACATCTTGTAACGTCGCATTTTGTAAGTCTTCTAAACTGCCAATAACATCCCAACTGTAAGGGTGTCCTTCAGGGTAAAGTGCTTTTAACATGACATATTCAGTGTGGCCATAAGGTCGATTATCAACACCTTGTCGTTTTTCATTTTTAACGACTTGTTTTTCATTCTCAAGACCTTCTTGAGTAACTGTATTAATGAAATAGCCCATACGATCAGACTCCATCCAAAGAATCTTTTCTAAGCCATCACTTGGTACCACTTCATAATAAATTGTACCGTCTTGCCAAGTGCCACCATTTAAAGTGCCACCCATGTCGCCTATATTCTTAATAAAATTTCCGGCACCAACATTCTCAGAGTTTTGAAACAACATGTGTTCAAAAAAATGTGCAAAGCCTGTACGGCCTAAAACTTCACGATTTGAGCCAACATGATATTGAATGGCGACCGCAACTATAGGATCAGACTTATCTTGGTGCAATACAACATCGAGTCCGTTAGGTAGGGTATATTTTTCAATAGCGAGTTGGTTATTTTGTTTTTTAGCTTTAACTTCGACTGCTTTTTTAGTGACTGTTTTGGTAGTAGAGTCTGTTTTTGGGGGCTCTTGACCACAACCTGCCATTGCGAGAGTAATTGCGCTGAGCGCAATGAGTTTTTTATAATGATTCATACGGTGACCCTAATTTTAATTTAGTTTTAGTTTTAGTTTTTATTAGTAACAATGTTATATTTTGAAGACGATCATTTATAATGCTGGCAACCACTCTATAGCAAGTATTCAGAAAAACAAGCGCATTTCAGTTTTGTAAAATTTTAATGAAAATAAGCGACTAAAAATAACAGTCAGCTAATCCCTACTCTTTTTCCTATGCATTTTAAAATATAGCGCTACGCTTTCCTCTAATACCAAATCTAAATGTTTTTTGACTAAAAAGCCCTAGTACATAAATAGAAAAAATCAATTAATTTTTCAATTTAGCTACTAACGACTAAAAAATGTACTACCATTAATTCTATGATGTTGATTTAATATCCTGCATTAATTTACATTTCATTCGAGAAAGGAATCGTCATGGACATACTCAAAATATCAATGGTCAACTTACCCGACATACATAGCGGCCTATTAGCTAATATAATAAGAAAAGAAAAGTTAGGTTCATGCAAAACTATTACAAGTACTTGTTCCCTTGATTATTTTAAAGGTGACATAGAATGTACTAATTTTATTGTTTTTTATGATAAAAACATTTCAGAAGAAGATGTAATAGAACTTAAAGCGCCAAATAATATTCCGGTAATACTCATTACAGAAAATTCTAACTTCGAAATGGAAAGGACAGCAAAATCAAATAATATTGATCTGGTGATTAATGCGTGGGATTCAGAGTTAGTGACATTATTATATGGCTTTATAAGCCAGTACCAAGTTTATCAATCTCAGCATGTGCTTGTTGTTGATGACTCTAGAGTTGATAGCTACATTATGACTAACATCTTAACAAAAGATTTCTTGCATAACGATAATGAACATAACCCAGAAAATGTTATTGACCTTTTAACAAACTCTGAATCTATCAATATTCTTATTCTAGATTATGAGATGCCAAATAAGAATGGTTGCCAGTTAATGATGGAAATTAAAGCAACATTTCCCAAGAGAGATTTTATATTCATAGGAATAACTGGGAGTAGAAATGGCGCAATTAAATTTCTCAACGACGGTGCTGATGATGTTTTAATAAAACCGCTTGACCATGATATTTTTTCACTCAAATTAAGAAAACTAATTTTCAATTTTCAAAAAACTCAACAAGAACAAAAATCATTAGAAGACTATAAAAACATCATAAGTAGTACTGTCAAAGATATTAGTGACCCTCTTTATGTGCTATCAACTGTTAATGACGTTTTATTAGAAAAGTCAGTAAAAACAGAAGAGTCTCTGCTCTCAAAATTACAGTGTCAAGCTGCTAAAGACAAATTGACTACTACTTTTACCAATGTACAAAATTATTTAGAGCTATCAACAAATTTACATGATTCATCATTAAAGATGGGGTCTTTACATTCTATGATTTCAGGACAGCTTTTAACTGAAGTCAATAAAGCAAAAACTAATAACATCATAATTAAAGAGTCACTAAACCCCAGTATAAAAAACTTACACGTTCCAAAACAATTAGAGCAAGTGATAACTTATCTCACCCAAAATGCTATTAATAATAGCGCAGGTGGCAGTGAAGTTTATATTCGACTTTACCTTGATGACTTTAATATAGTATTTGAAGTGGAAAATAGTAATGTTTCGAATACCGCACTTTGGAGTAGCTTTCCTAAAAAAACTCATAAAGAACAAACATCGATAAATTATGTTTTATGTCAAAAGGTAATTGATACTCTTGGAGGTTCACTGGGAAAAAAACCGGGTGGGAATGGTGATATTAGTTATTTTAAACTTCCCTCTTATTCATTAACGTCAAGAGAACTCCATTAATCTGTTTTACAGTAATTGATAAATGTCTAAAATAATTAAATGAAGTTATTAATCAAATAAACAACTGTGTGATAAAAAACAGTTAATTATAGAACTCGCTTAAAATGAGTTTTATTGTAGTGGAAAGAAAGTGGGGTATTAATGATTGCTAAAGGGGGCACTTTAAACATTTAGTAATAGAGCAGTTATAGTTACTCTCTAAAATAACTTACTGCTGCTGAGTTTTAGGCAGAGTAATTTCGTACCTGATGCCTATGGGGGATTCTACCAACTTAATCCTGCCATTTAGATTATGATTAAGTAAATTGTTGATAATACTAAGGCCGAGTCCTAAATTTTTACTGTTTCGAGCTGAAGTATAGAAAGGCTCAAATATTTTGGCTGTTTGCTCTTCGGATATTCCACAACCATCGTCTTGATAATTAATAACAACATCTTCAGCGTCTGATGTAACGTTAATATGAATAGTACCTGTAGTCTTGTTTTTAAAGCCATGAATAATTGAGTTTTCAATAAGATTAAACAGTATTTGCCATAAGCTTTCTTTTTGGCAAAAAATTTGGATGTCTTCACTTTGAATAGTTAATTGATGAGAGTTCAATATTCCTTGCACACTATTTTCAACTTCTTTCAAAAAGTATCGCATCGAAAATATCGATTTTTCTTGTCTATCAGCAACCGTATTAACATCTTTAAAACGTTGCAATAATTTATTTACAGTTAATAAACTGTTCTTACTCATTTCAATGATTTTAATTAACTGAGTGGTTTTGTTAACAAAGATTTTACGGGTTAAATTGCCAGAAGAAAATTCATCAGACAATGTGGTTAACTTATCTTCTGCTGAACTAATTGCCGTTAAAGCAGTACCAATTGGTGTACTAATTTCATGAGAAAATCCAGAAATCAAACTATTAGTGGTGAGCATTTTTTCTATTTCAATCTCTGAGCTATATTCTTTTTTCTGCTCTACAATGGCTTTTTCTAATGCTATGTTAACTTTTTCGAGCTCTTCATTTCTTTCGTTAACAGTTTGGCTTAATAAGTTGTTCGCATTTAATAACTTTTTTCTGTTTAAATTATTTTCAAAAACAACAGCAGCTAAATTAGCACTTAATTCGATAAAACGTAAATCCTCATCGGTGGGACTTTTGGGTTTACTGTAATAAATGGCAAAAGTACCAAATACCAAGCCATCACCTCCGATGATGGGTTCAGACCAACATGCTTGCAGATTTGCAGACAATGCTAATTCTTTATATTGATTCCAATAAGGATGGGTATTGATATCTTCAACAATGACTCGTTTTTTAGTAAAGGCTGCAGTGCCACAAGAGCCTACACCAGCACCAATTGGCACACCATCAAGTGCTTGACAATAAAAACTAGGCAGGGAAACGGAAGCTATAGGATGAAGTGTTTTGGTGTCATTATTTAGCCGTAAAACCGAACAATGCATTTTAGGGTTATAAATTTGTGCTTTTTCACATAAGGAAGTTAGAATTAATTCTAACTTTTCATTTCTTGCAACCATGCGTAATACATGATTCCGCCCTTCTTCAAGCTTACTTGATAATTGCCAATAGTTAATATCTTCTTTAAGATTATTCATACATCAATAGATTATTAATAATTGAACACATTGTTCATTTAATACCTATTAGTTTAATAAAGCAAATATCTTACTTAAACGATTTAAAATAGTTAAATCTGTTTATATTTTCAAATTATACCTAGTGGGTTTAGAGCAAAAAAACTCCCTATACCTTAGTTAATTTGAGTATAGGGAGTTTTAAAAAGGGCTTTATTTCCTTTCCAAGGTAATTAGGTTAAAAAGATAAACTTAGCAACAAACAGCACAGTAAGTGCCCAAACGCCATTAGATATTTCTTTAGACTTACCAGCACCTACTTTTAATACGGTGTAAGTGATGAAACCAAACGCAATACCGTTGGCGATAGAGAAAGTAAACGCCATCATTATTGTTGTACATACCGCAGGAGCGTATTCAGTTAAATCGTTCCAATCTAGTCCTTTTAGAGAACTCATCATCAACATGGCTACGTAGATAAGCGCACCATCAACGGCAAAACCAGGTAACATCTGTGCAAGTGGTAAGAAGAACATGCCTAAGGCAAATAACAAACCGATAGTTACAGCAGTTAAACCTGTACGACCACCAACTGACACACCAGCAGCAGATTCAACGTAAGAAGTAACAGGAGGACAACCAAACGCAGTACCAATAACAGAAGAAATTGAATCAGCTTTTAACGACTTACTTAAACCATGAATCTTACCGTTTTTATCTTGAAGGTTTGCTCGCTCTGCAACCCCCATTAAAGTACCAGCTGTATCAAAAATATTAACAAAAAGAAAAGTAATAATAACTGGAATCAAAGCCACTTCAAATGCACCAGCGATGTCAGCTTTCCAGAATATAGGCTCAAGGGCAGAGAAATCTGGTACCGCTAACAAACCATTGTAGCTAACAAACCCTGAAGCTGGAGCGAAAGATTTAGCTGCTTCTGATACAACAAAGAAGTCTGTTGGAAGTAACCAGGTCATGGCAAAAGCAATAAAAGTTGTTGCTGCAATACCGATTAAAACAGCACCAAATACTTTGCGGTAACTAAGAACAGCAATTAATAAAAAGCTTAAAAAACCTAAAGCAGGTGCTTCAGGGCCAAACTTACCAAAACCAAAATGTGTTAAATCAGCAAGAGCTACAATATTATCAGGATTAGCCACAATAATACCGGTAAAACGCAAACCAATAAAACCTAAGAACAGACCCACACCTGCGGTCATCGCAAGTCGTAAGCTCATTGGGATACTGTCGAGCATCCACTCTCTTAGCCGAGTTACACTCATAAAGACAAAAATAACCCCAGAAAGGAATACTGCACCTAATGCAATTTGCCAGCTATACCCCATGGCTCCAACGACGGAGAAAGTAAAAAAAGCATTTAACCCCATGCCTGGCGCTAGACCTACTGGCCAGTTTGCGTATAACCCCATTAAGATAGTGGCAATTGCAGCACCAAGACATGTAGCTAAAAACAAACCATCAAAGGGCATTCCGGTTTTAGACATAATAATTGGGTTTAAAAACATAATATAAGACATCGTGACAAAGGTGGTAAGACCCGCCATGAGTTCAGTTTTTATCGAGGTATTATGCTCAGAAAGCTTGAATAGACGCTCTAAAAAACCGAGCTTATCCGATTTATTCTCGTAACTTTTACTAACCTGTTCCATAACTACAGTTCTCTCGTTGATTGATATTAAGGTCACTTTTATATTTATAAATTTTTAAAGTGTGACCTGTTTATTGCCCAATTTCATAAAATGAAATTGCAGCGGTGGCTAAATTTTAGAAAGAGGCTGTGTTGGACCCTTTTTCTGTGAAGCTAACTCAATAAAACACAAATAAATACCAAAGTTAATAAGTAAGATATTATACCAATTTCACATAGTGAAACCTTTGTTACCTAGAAGATATACGTTGCATCCATGCAATTTAAAGATAACGCTGAACTGTAAAATATTCAAATTTCACATTGTAAAATTCTATCTCACTTAACAAAATAATAGAGATAACTGAATTATCACAATATTTTTCTCGTTAATGTTTTTATTTGCATTTTATCTGCCTATATTTTTATGTGTTTATATTATAGTCAGCTCATCAATCCTATACTTAAACCAGAAAACTTGTCAACAGTGTCAAGAAATGATTTTTTAGTGTACAATAAAAATCGTGTACTCAATAGAGGTTAATTATGAACTTTGTCCATAGTTAAACAGAACATAGTCAAATATTGATCTTTTACCTAGTGAAACTTTTATACGAAAAATGTACACAATTATTAATGCCATTAATCAACCAAGCTAAAATTAGGTCGCCATGCTCTCTTTATCACATTTTAATAAACAAACCATAAAAGGCGACATTTTCGGCGCACTAACATCAACCATTGTTGCCCTACCTTTTGCCTTAGCTTTTGGAGTAACGTCTGGTGCAGGCGCTAGTGCAGGTATTTATTGCGCAATCATAACGGGGTTATTTGCTTCTTTGTTTGGTGGCACAAACCAGCAAATATCAGGTCCTAATACTGGGTTAACCGTTGCCATGGTGGCAATATTAACCAGTTTTGTTGCGCAATCACCAGAAAACGGTATCGCGGCGGCATTTACAGTGGTTAGTTTGGCAGGATTATTCCAAGTGCTTTTTGGCTTTTTTAAACTGGGTAAGTATTTTATTTTGGTTTCATATCCCGTTATTTCAGGTTTTACTTCTGGTATCGGAGTTTTAATTATCCTCTCACAAATCGAGCCGTTATTTGGCAGCTCTTTAGCTGAGTTAAACTTATCTATCAGTACATTTACCAACGTCCCTACTGTTCTGGGATTTGCTTGTCTTTTAGTATTGTTTTTATGGCCACAAAAATACAGCCGTATAGTTCCAGCAAGTATTATTGCAGTCATTGGTGCCACTTTATTTTTTATATTTTCTGGCATTAACTTACCGGTTGTTGGTGCTATAGCCAGCGAGCTTCCTTCTTTTACTATGCCGGTATGGGAGCCTTCTTTAGCTAGTGAAATGATTAAATCAGCTTTGTTAATTGCTACTTTAAGTACCTTGGACTCCTTAATGACCTCATTAACCGTTGACAGTATCACTAATGATTTACATGACTCAGACCAAGAGTTAGTTGGTCAAGGTATTGGTAACTTTGTCGCGGGGTTATTTGGTGCTCTGCCTGGCGGCGGTGCAACCATGCGCACGGTTACTAACTTACGAGCAGGGGGAACGACGCCATTATCAGGAATTTTACATGCATTATTCATTCTTGCCATTGTCTTATGGGCTGGTGAATACACAGCATATATACCTGTAGCAGTACTTGCGGCAATTTTAACCCATGTAGGTATTAGCATCATTGACTGGAACTTTCTTAAACGTATCCATCAAGTGCCCTTATTTAGTGCCGGTTTAATGCTATCAACTTTGGTAATGTCAGTCGCTTTCGACTTGGTTACTGCAGTATTGATCGGGGTATTTATTGCTAATTTAGTGACTATTCGCCGCTTATCAGAGATTCAATTAGATAATATTAACTTATGTACAGCAAAAGATGCTGAGCATCTGTCTGAGCCTGAAAAACAGTTATTAACTTCATTGGATGATCGTTTATTACTGCTAAATATTTCTGGCCCAATTGGCTTTGGGGTTGCTCGAGGGTTAAAGCAAAGTGTTTCAACGTCAGATCAAAATAAAACACTATTAATCGATTTAACCGATGCTTATTTTGTTGGTATTACTAGCACCATTGCTATTGAGGAAATTATTGTCAGTTATCAAAATCAAGGGCGAGAAATATTACTGTCTAGTGTCTGTGAACGAGTACGTAGTGACTTTAATAAGTTAAAGTTACTTGAAAAAATTCCAGCAGAGCATGTTTTTGACACCAGACTTGATGCGCTTAACTATTTAAGGCAAAAGGTAACTTAATGCTGAAACTATCAAGAAAAAGACTAGGGCGGGTTAAATCAATTGATTTAATTACCTCAACGGTCAAAGCATTCAGCTTTGTGGCGCCTCAAGTACGTCATTAGACTCCCCTTTTACAAAGAAAATAATCACCCACATCGCTAGAACAAAAGGGGCAGTTAATCCTGATATTTCTGATTGATTAAAAGCCCAAGTAAACAAAACAGATAATACGATACCTATAAACATCACCCATTGATTTTTTACATATCTATCAGACAAGCCAATTGCCGTTAAACTTGCATTAAAGCCATAAAGCCCCATGACGATTATATCTTCAGAAAAATTAAGACTGCGCGCAATTAACATTCCTCCTACAGAGCCAATAACAACACATGCTGCAGCTTTGTATGAATGAATAATAAGACCTACCGTAATAAAAACACCAGAAAGCCAATAGCCTTGAAACATTATTTGGCCTATTCCCCGCATCACAATATGGAATTCACCACTATTAGTAACAATCGGCGAAATCGCTAAAACACTCAATGAAAAAGTTTCAATAATGAGTAAAACTAACCAAGTTGAAATTACAAAAGGGGCTGTGAGTGCAGGTAATTTTGGGTGCCTATGCATGATAAAATGCATAATTACACTCGACAATCCCCCTGCAAAAGCAACTAAAGAGAAAGAAAATAAACTCACAGGCAAAAAGAATAAAGTAGCTATACCAGCGAGAGCCGCATTAAAACCATATAGGCCAGAATTGATAGCATCAGCATCATAATCAAGTATTTTAGCTATCACTAAAGCCGATAGAATTGCAATTGAAGCACCTAGAAGCATTAGAGGAGAATTTACACCGATCCCAACAATGAATAAGAAACCTGTTAAGCGATTTTTTTGCAGTATTATTTGAGAAAAACTGCACAAAAAACTGCTTATACAAAAATTAACAGGGAGTTCTCTAATCAAGTACATGGCACTATTTTATAACCCTGTTAATCGTTTTCTAACTACTTGCTTGTTAATTAGCTGCTAAATACTTTAAGGCTTCCACAACCTGAATAGGTGTTGTAGTCCATGCATGGGCGGCGGCATCTACTTCTTTGAGGGGATGACCAATATCTTCACTATGAAGTGTAATATAGGGTTTACCGCGCGCTGCACAATAGCCAGCATCAAAGGCTGCATTCCATTGTTTATATTTATTGCCAAAGCGAATAATAGCAATATCACAACGTTCAATTAACGTTTGTGTTCTCATAGCATTTACCTTGGCCGATTTATGATCTCGCCAAAACGATTGCTCTTCAACACCAAGGATATCACCTGCTCCGTCACTAGATTCATGATCAGTATTAGCTGAAGTAAATGTGATGTCTAATCTATGCTTTTGACAACCTTC